>Ga0302324_100005839_pt1 | contig 26756 bp, 13 predicted proteins | sample Palsa_T0_1_FD_201949 | JGI IMG/M metagenome (GOLD analysis project Ga0302324, IMG submission 201949) | Peat permafrost microbial communities from Stordalen Mire near Abisko, Sweden - Palsa_T0_1 | ecosystem: Environmental > Terrestrial > Soil > Palsa > Peat permafrost | place: Sweden: Abisko...
TCTGCTTACGTATTGACATGGACGCGCGCGATTTCCATCCGATCCTGTCGTTGCGGTCGGCGTTGGCATTGCTGCTGCTGAGCGCCGTGCCGGTATTGGCGCAGGAGAGCGAAGCGCCGGTGGCACGCCAGTACGCGGTCGCTCCTCCCGCGCCGGCGCGACAGACAGCCCAGGACGTACGCGTCAAATCGCTCGGTTGCACGAGTTGCCACAGCGACACCGATCACGCGACAATGCATATCAATCCCGGCGTGCTGCTCGGCTGCACCGACTGCCACGGCGGCGACGCCAAAGTCGCGAAACCCGACAAGGCCGCGCCCACCGACGCCGCATACCGCGCGGCGACCGACGCGGCGCACGTCCTCCCTCGATACCCGCGGGAATGGAATTTTCCATCCAGCGCCCATCCGGAGCGTACATACACCTTGCTCAATCGCGAAGCGCCCGAATTCGTGCGCTTCGTCAATCCGGGCGATTATCGCGTCGCGGGCGAAGCCTGCGGAGCCTGCCACCAGACGATCATCCAGGCGACCGCGCGCAGTCTGATGTCCACGTCCGCGATGCTCTGGGGCGGCGCCTCGTACAACAACGGCATCCTGCCGTACAAGCGCTACCTTCTCGGCGAGTCATATACCACCGACAAGAGCGAGCCCGCGGCCGTCGTCAATCCGGTCGTGCCCACGCCGGCGATGACCGCCCAGGGAATCCTGGCCGAGATCTTCCCGCTGCCCGCCTGGGAGACGGTGCCGGTGGGCGATATCTTTCGCGTGTTCGAGCGCGGCGGCCGCGTGATAAACACGCAGTTCCCCGAGATCGGGCTACCCAACAACAGTGGCGAGTTGCAGAAGCTCGACGAGCCGGGCAGGCCGGATACGCGCCAGTCGATCCGTGGACCCGGCACGGGCCTGCGCATCGCGGTGCCGGTGATCAACATTACCAAGACACGACTTAACGATCCGCACATGTGGTTCCTGGGCACCAACGACCAGCCCGGAGACTATCGCTCGTCGGGCTGCAGCGGTTGCCACGTCATCTATGCCAATGACCGGGACCCCAAGCACTCCGGACCCTATGCCGCGTTCGGCAATACCGGCAAGACGCAGACGTCCGACCCGACCATTCCCAAGGACGAGTCCGGACATCCGCTCAAGCATGTGTTCACGCGCGTCATTCCCTCGTCGCAGTGCATGGTCTGCCACATGCACCAGCCGAACGTCTTCGTGAACAGCTATTACGGCTACATCATGTGGGATTACGAGTCCGACGCGCCGTTCATGTGGCCGGAAAAGCAGCGCTACCCGACCAGCGCGGAGATTCGCAAAATCCTGGACCGCAACCCGGAAGAGGCATCGATTCGGGGCAAATGGAGCGACCCGGAGTTTCTGCGCGACGTGAGTAACCTCAATCCGAAGCTCAAGGATACGCAGTTTGCCGACTACCACGGCCACGGCTGGAATTTCCGCGCCGTGTTCAAGCGCGATCGCCACGGAACGCTGTTGGACAAGGACGGAAAGGCGGTGGCCGACGACGATCCCGACAAGTTCAAGAAGGCGGTGCACCTGTCATCGATCCATGCCGATCTGGGCTTCCAGTGTGCCGACTGCCACTTCTCGCAGGACGCGCATGGCAACGGCCACCTGTACGGCGAGGTTGCGGCCGCGATCGAGATCGACTGTGCGGACTGCCACGGCACGGTGAACAAGTACCCGACGTTGTTCACCAGCGGGCCGGCATCGCAACCCGGCGGCACCGACATGTCGCTGCTGCGCACCGAGGATGGCCGGGCACGCTTCGAGTGGCGCGAGGGCAAGCTCTACCAGCGCGCCGCACTCGACCCGAACCGCGAGTGGGAAGTCACGCTGGTCAAGGACACGGTCAACCCGGCGAGTCCGAAATACAACGCCAAGGCGGCGCGCGCGAAACTGATGTCCGCGGACGGGTCGATGCAATGGGGGCCCGGCGTTGACCCGACGGCTTACGCCCACGGCGACGACAAGATGACCTGCTACACCTGCCACTTGTCGTGGACCACATCCTGCGCCGGCTGTCATCTGCCGATCCAGGCCAACTGGAAGACGGCGCGGCAGCATTACGAGGGCGGTGAGACGCGCAACTACGCCACTTACAATCCGCAGGTCGCGCGCGACGACGCGTTTCAGCTGGGCCTGCACGGGCCGGTGAAGGGGGGCAAGATTGCGCCGATCCGTTCCAGCTCAGCGCTGATTCTGTCGTCGACCAATATCAACCGCGAACACATCTACATTCAACAACCGCCGATCTCTGCGGCCGGATTCTCGTCGCAGGCATTCGCGCCGCACTATCCGCACACTGAGCGCAAGACGGAAACCAAGACCTGCAGCGACTGCCACGTGTCGCAGAGCAACGACAACAACGCCATCATGGCGCAACTCCTGCTGCAGGGGACCAATTTCGTCAACTTCGTCGGCTACAACGCCTGGGTGGGCGAAGACAAGGGCATCGCCGCCATTCAGGTCACCGAGTGGGACGAGCCGCAGGCCGTCATCGGCAGCTACCTCCATCGCTACGCCTATCCGGACTTTTTCGCGCAACACCAGCAGCGCGACCTGCGACTGCCCAGTATCGAGGAGCACGCAACCCAGGACGCGGCGCGCTGCGTGCAGCTTCGTGGCGAATACCTCTACGTTGCGGAAGGGCAGGGCGGCATGCGTGTCTACGACGTCGCCAACATCGCCAACAAGGGCTTCGGCCAAAGGATCGTGACGGCGCCCTTCTCGCCCCTCGGGCAGGATACGCATATCGCGTCGAACAACGCGACCTGCGTGGCGCTGCCAACCAATCAGTCCATCGACCCGCTGCGCAACCAGGGCGACCTGATGCGCGTGACCAATCAGGAGCAGGCATTTCATCCGATTTACAGCTACGCGGCTATCACCGATTCGGTCGAGGGCTTGATCCTCACCGACGTCAACACGCTCGCCGATCGCGATCCGCAAAACAACTTCCTTACCCGCGCGGTCACCTGGAACGAGGGCGGCGTACTCAACGGCGCCCGGCATATCCTGCTCGGCGGCCATTTCGCGTATATCTCGGCCGACGCGGGGCTGGTCATCGTCGACCTCGACGACCCGCTGCATCCCAAACTCGCTGCGGTCGTGCCGCTCAAGGGCGCGCGTGCGGCTGCGTTGCAATTCCGCTACGTCTTTGCGCTCGACGACGAGGGCCTGACGACGATCGATGTGACCGACCCGACCAAACCGCGGCAGGTCGGGACCGCGCGCGTTCCGCTCGCCGACGCGCGGCGCGTCTACGTCGCCCGAACCTATGCCTATGTCGCCGCCGGCAAGGAGGGCCTCGCGATCGTCGACGTCGAGCGACCGGAGGCGCCAAGGCTATACATGAAATACGATGCGGACGGAACAATTAACGATGCGCGCGATGTGATCGTCGGTTCGACCAATGCGTCGCTATTCGCCTATGTCGCTGACGGCGTGAACGGGTTGAAGGTTCTGCAGCTGACCTCGCCGGAAAGCCAGCCCAAGTTCTACGGCTTCTCGCCTGAGCCGAAACCCAGACTAATTGCGTGGCGAACCACGCCGACACCCGCCGTCGCGCTGTCGAAGGGCCTGGACCGCGATCGCGCGGTCGACGAGACCGGCGGCCAGATCGCCGTCTTCGGTCGCATTGGCTCGCGCCCGTTTACCTGGGATGAGATGAAGCACTTTTTCGAGCGTCCCGACGGCAGCGTCTGGACGGTGACTGACGACGTGCGCATGCAGGACTTCATGCCGGCTCGCGCCGTAGCAGCCGGCAGCCAACCCGCGGGCCAGCCAACGCAGTGAGGAACGCCATGAAACCGATCGCGAATCGCTGGAGCGCCGACATCGCGTTGGCGCTGTGGATATCGGTTGCGGCCACGCCGACACTGGCGCAGGCGCCCGCCGCTGCCGCCGCGCCGCAAGCGCCGCTGCCCTATCAAGTCAACGTCAAGAGCATGGGCGTGGTCAACTGCGCCAACAGCCTCTGCCACGGTGCAGTGCAACCTTGGAAGGACTCGGACGTTCTGCAGAACGAGTACGTAACGTGGTCGCGCGTCGACAAACATGCACGCTCATACAAGGTCCTGTTCAACGAGCAATCGGCCCGCATCGCCCGCAATCTGGGACTGGGCAAGGCCAGCGAAGCAAAGGTCTGCCTCGATTGCCATGCCCATAACGTGCCCGCCGACCGACGCGGCGAGCGCTTCCAGTTCGAAGACGGCGTGTCCTGCGAAGCCTGCCACGGCCCCTCCGAGCAGTGGTTGCCCAAACACGTCGAGGACGGCGCCACGCATGCCGGCAACCTCGCGGCGGGCCTCTACCCGACCACCGATGCAGTCGACCGTGCACGGCTATGCCTGTCGTGCCATTTTGGCAACGGCGATCGCTTCGTGACCCATCGCATCATGGGCGCCGGACATCCACGACTCAGCTTCGAACTGGATACGTTTACTGCCGTCGAACCGGCACACTTCAGGATCGACGCGAACTGGGAAAAGCGCAACGGCATGTGGGACGGTGTCAAGGTCTGGGCGATTGGCCAGGCGCTGATCGTCGCCGACATGATGGACGTGCTCGCCGATCCCAAGCGTGGTCGCGACGGGCTGTTTCCGGAATTGGTGTTGTTCGATTGTTACGCCTGCCATCATCCGATGAGCGACAAGCATTGGGCGCCGCGCATACCGGGGCTCGGCCCCGGTGTCGCGCGACTCAACGATTCGTCGCAGCTGATGGTTCGCGCGATCGCGAAGGTCATCGATCCCGCGCTTGGCCAGCGGATCGCCGAGACGATGGTGCGTCTGCAGCAGACAGTCACTGGCGGTGGCGATGCGATCGGCTTGGCCAAGTCGCTTCGAGCCGACATGGATCAGCTCGTCGCCGAACTCAACACACGCACGATCAGCGAGGTCGACATGCGGGCAATCCTGGCGCAACTCATCAATGACGGCCTGGACGGACAGTTCCGCGACTACGCGGGTGCCGAGGAGGCCACGATGGCCATCGGCAGCGTCGCCAACTTCATGTACCGCAAGGGCATCCTCAAGTCGGCGCATGACATCAACAGCGGCTTGGCGGGTCTGCAGGCCGCGGTCGCCAACGACGAGCGCTACAACCCGGAGCAGTTCGAAGCGGCGTTGCGCGGTTTCCGCGGCGCGGTGGGCCTCTAGGCGTAGTCCTTCGCGAACGGTCGGCCGACGTTCGGCGCCGCGGCAGTCGCCTGGATCGCTCCGGGGCTCGACACCGTCGCACTCGCCCCCCGCGGCGCGTAGGGGCATAATTGCGGCCAAAGTCCGGCTTCTTCCGTGTTCAAGATCGCCATCATCGGTTCCGGCCCGTCGGGCCTGTCGGCTGCGGCACACGCCGCTGAGCTGGGCGTTCCCCACGTCCTGCTCGAGATGGAGCAGCATCCCGCCGACACGATCTACAAGTACCAGAAGGGCAAGTACGTCATGGCCGAGCCTAACGTGCTTCCCCTGCGCAGCCCCATGTCATTTAAGGCGGGGCGGCGGGAGGAGATACTCGCGGCCTGGGATCAGGAACTGGGCAAGTACAGCGTCAACATCCGCTTTGGCGCCGGCGTGAAGGCGATCGAAGGTCAGAAGGGAGCGTTCAAGCTCAAGACCGCTGACGGCAAGAGTATCGACGCGGAAGCGATCGTGCTTGCAATCGGCCTCCAGGGCAACCTGCGCAAGCTCGGGGCGCCGGGCGAGGACCTCCCCATCGTGCAGTACCAACTCGACGATCCGAAGGCCTACGAGGACGAAACGATTATCGTGGTGGGAGCCGGTGACGCGGCGATCGAAAACGCCATCGCGCTGGCAGAGCAGAACCGCGTGATCATGATCAACCGTAACGAGGAGTTCGCGCGCTGCAAGGACGGCAACCTGGCACTGATCCTCGCCGCGATCAAGGACGGCAAGCTCGAATGCCGTTATGGCACGTCGACGACCGGCGTGGAAATGATGGAGACCAGCGGCTGCCCGGCGCGCTTCGCCGCCAAGACACCCAGCGGGCTCGAGCACATCGGCTGCCACCGCGTGATTGCACGCCTTGGGGCGATCCCGCCGCGCAAGCTGGTCGAATCCTTTGGCATCAAGTTTCCCAACGCCGACCCGGCCGCTGTGCCGCAGCTCTCCGACACCTACGAGTCGAACGTGCCCGGGCTGCACGTCATCGGCGCGCTCGGGGGCTACCCCCTGATCAAGCAGGCGATGAACCAGGGCTACGAGGTCGTCGAATACATCATCGGCAACGCCGTCGAGCCCGCCGACGAGCCGCTGCTCAAGGCCAAGTTCCAAGCCTGGGGTCGGGCGAGCACCGTGTCGCAAGCGCTTGCGATCATCCAGCGCAACCTGCCGTTGCTTGCGGGTATCACTACGTTGCAGCTGCGCGAGTTTCTGCTCGACAGCAATGTCATCACGCCTGCGCCCGACGAGGTCATTTTCCGGCGCAACGATTACACCAACACGTTCTACTCCATCATTGAGGGCGAATGCTTCGTCGAGATCGGTGGTGACCAGGCCGCGCCGGCGCGCTGGGTTCGCCTCGGCACCGGATCGTTTTTTGGCGAACTCGGCCTGATCTCGGGTCGCCGCCGCGCGGCGACGGTGAAGGCCGGCAAGAATTGTGTGCTCATCGAGACCCCGCGCCGTTCAATCCTCAAGCTGATCGCCTCGGTCGATTCGGTGCGCAAGGCAGTCGACACCGTATTCCTCAAGCGCGCGGTCCGCGCCTACATCTCGCAGGAACTCCCCGACGCGGACCTGGACCAGCTCGTCGCCGGCTCGCAGGTCAAGCGCTTCGACGGCGGCGAAACCCTGTTCGCCGAGGGCGATGCCGCCGATGGCCTATACCTGCTCCGGCGCGGCTCGGCGACGATCTCGCGCAAGATCGGGGGGCACGACATCGTGCTTTCTTATGTCGCGGCGGGCAACTACGTCGGCGAGATGGCGCTTTTGACCGACGCACCGCGCATGGCGACGGTGCGGGCAGCGGTCGCTACGGAAGCCATCGTGCTCGACGGCGCGCGCTTCAAGTCGGTGATCGCGCGCCACCCCGATTTGCGCGAGCAGGTTGAAGCCCAGTTGCTGTCGCGCATCCGTGCCAATGTGGCGATGGAAGCGCAAGTCCAGGCAGGCACGGTGACGAGCTACCTGATGCAGCAGGGCATTGGCGAGGCAACCGATGTGCTGCTGATCGACGAGAGCTTGTGCATCCGCTGCAACAACTGCGAAAAGGCCTGTGCCGATGTGCACGAAGGCACCTCGAGGCTAAATCGCGAGGCCGGGCCGACTTATGCGCAGATCCACGTACCCACGTCGTGCCGCCACTGCGAGCATCCGCACTGCATGAAGGACTGCCCGCCCGATGCAATCAACCGTGCGCCGAACGGCGAGGTTTATATCCGCGATACATGCATTGGCTGCGGCAATTGCGAACGCAACTGCCCCTACGGCGTCATCCAGATGGCACCCCTTGACCCGAACCGGCGGCGGCCGCCTCTTTGGCAATGGCTGCTTTGGGGCGTCGGCGACGAGCCTGGTGTCGAGACCAAGGTCTATGACAAGACGATGGTCAAGAAGGCCGTCAAGTGCGACATGTGCAAGGACCTGGCGCATGGGCCGGCATGCGTCAGCGCCTGCCCGACCGGCGCGGCGCTACGCGTATCGCCGGAGCGATTCCTCGATTACACCAATCCGGTCGAAGCGTAGAGGCTCTTATGTCTGACGAGGATATCCGCGAGAGTTCGCTCGAGTACCACCGCGCCTATCCCCCGGGAAAGATTTCGATCCTCCCGACCAAGGACCTTACCAACCAGCGCGATCTGGCGCTGGCCTATACACCGGGAGTCGCTGCCGCCTGCGACGAGATCGTCCGCGATCCGTCCGAGGCGCGGAACCTGACCGCGCGCGGCAACCTGGTTGGCGTGGTGACCAACGGCACCGCCGTGCTGGGTCTGGGCGCGATCGGGCCTCTGGCGAGCAAACCCGTAATGGAGGGCAAGGCGGTCCTGTTCAAGAAGTTCGCCGGCCTTGATTGCTTTGACATCGAGCTCGACGAGCGCGACCCGGACAAGCTAGTGGACATCATCTGTGCGCTCGAACCTACCTTCGGCGGCATCAATCTCGAAGATATCAAGGCGCCGGAATGTTTCTATGTCGAGCGCAAGTGCCGGGAACGCATGCGCATCCCGGTGTTTCACGACGATCAGCACGGCACCGCGATCATCGTCGGTGCCGCGGTGCTCAACGGCCTGCGCGTGGTTGGCAAGGACCTGGGCAAGGTCAAACTCGTCTGTTCCGGTGCCGGGGCGGCGGCACTCGCCTGCCTCGATCTGTTGGTAAGCCTCGGCATTCAACAGCAGAACATCTGGGTGTCGGATATTGCCGGCGTTGTTTATGCCGGACGTAAGGAGGAAATGGACGAAAACAAGGCCCGCTACGCGCAACGGACCCCGGCCCGGACGCTGGGCGAGATCATCGGCGGCGCCGACATCTTCCTCGGGCTTTCTGCCGCGCGCGTGCTCAAACCGGAAATGGTCGTCCAGATGGGCGCCAGACCGCTGATTCTTGCCCTCGCCAATCCCGAGCCGGAGATCATGCCCGACCTCGCCAAGCAGGCGCGTCCCGACGCGGTCATCGCCACCGGCCGTTCCGATTTTCCCAATCAGGTCAACAACGTCCTTTGTTTCCCGTTCATTTTTCGCGGCGCACTCGACGTCGGCGCGACAACCATCAACGAAGCAATGAAGCTCGCGGCCGTTCATGCGATCGCCGATCTGGCCATGGCCGAACAGTCGGATATCGTCGCTGCCGCCTACGGCATCGACGACGTGAAGTTCGGTGCGAATTACTTGATTCCAAAACCGTTCGATCCGCGATTGATCGTCAACATCGCACCCGCCGTTGCCCAAGCGGCGATGGAATCGGGGGTTGCGACCCGCCCGATTGCCGATTTCGCGGCTTATCACCAACGCCTGCTGCAGTTCGTCTATCACTCGGGCCTGCTGATGAAGCCGATCTTTCAGGCGGCAAAGAACGCGCCTAAGCGGATAGTCTTCGCAGAGGGCGAAGACGAACGTGTACTGCGCGCCGTGCAGGTGGTTGTCGACGAGGGCCTGGCCAAGCCGATACTGGTCGGCCGCCCGGTGGTAATCCAACAGCGCATCGAGCGCTACGCGTTACGGCTGCGCGGCGACGTCGATTTCGAGATGATCAACCCGGAGGACGATCCGCGCTATCGCGCCTACTGGACCGAATACCATCGTTTGATGGAGCGCAGAGGCGTGACGCAGCAGCTTGCCAAGATCGAAATGCGACGGCGGCTGACGCTCATCGGCGCGATGATGATCCACCTGGGCGACGCAGACGGCATGCTCTGCGGCACCTATGGCACCCACGATTCGCATCGTCGCTACATCGAGCAGGTGATCGGGCTGCGCCCGGGCGCCAAGACCTGTGCGGCGATGAACGCGGTAATTCTGCCCAACCGCACGGTCTTCATTGCCGATACCTATGTCAACGCTGATCCGACTGCGGAGCAGGTCGCCGAGATCACGCTTCTCGCCGCGGAAGAGATCCGGCGTTTCGGGATCATCCCGAAGGTCGCGCTGCTTTCGCACTCGAGCTTTGGTTCAAGCGCGCACCCGCAAGCAGCAAAGATGCAGGCGGCGCTTGCGCTGATCAATGCGCTGGAGCCCGAACTCGAAGTCGATGGCGAAATGCACGGTGACGCCGCCCTGTCCGAAGAGGTACGAGTTGCCATGTTCCCCAACTCCCGCCTTAAGGGCGATGCCAATCTGCTCGTGATGCCAACGCTCGATGCGGCGAATATATCGTTCAACCTGCTCAAGGTTGCTGCCGGCAGCGGCCTCACGCTGGGACCGATGCTGCTCGGGGTGGCGAGACCAGCCCATATCCTCACCCCCTCGGCGACCGTCCGCCGCATCGTTAACATGACGGCATTGACCGTCGTCGATGCCAGCGTCGAGCGCCAGCGCGCGTTGCTCTAACCGGTTACCGGACACCAGGCCAAATTGGCCTGGCTCGACGGCCCATCAAGGTACGTATCGAGAGAGATCGGGGTGCGCCTCGGGCCGTGCATCACGGGTAAGACCCGGTGCCAGAGAACCGTATTCCGGGCGCCATACCCGTCGCGCTGAAGCGATCCCGTGGCTAAGCAAGCCCGTCAGTACCGGGTATTCGCCCGGATCGAGGACCTGGCAGTCGCCCTCATAGCCGATCTGCGAACATACGAGCCATGACCCTGACTCGATTCGCAGCGACGAAGCAGGGTTCCTGAAACGCGCCCAGTCGAGGTCGGGTGCCGGGCCATTTTCAACGGCTGCCCAAGCCCCACCGAAGTTCGGGAATTCATAGAGAACAGCGCGCCCCGCTGGCGCAGCTACCACTGCGGCGACGCGGTCCGGTCCGGATGGGACCAGATAGGCCGATCTGACCTTGCCGTCGAGCGTGCCGAGGCTCACGTATTGACCGGGTGAGAAATCAGTGCAACGACCCCTTCCGCCTTCGCCGTCGCACAGCCGCCACGTCCCGCCGCTAACCAATGCCGCATCCGCACTATTATCAAAGTGGCGCACGTCGAGATCATCGACGTTCGTTGTCAACTCAACCGCGCGCACAACGCGCCCCATGTGTTGATACAAAACGAGGCGGGCGGCGCCTTGTACTTCACTTGGGACAACCGGAATAACCGCGACCGACGCGGGCTGCGCCGGTGCAGGATTGATGACGACGGGTGCGGCGCCAGGATTGATCACAATTGGTGCGGCGCCATTGGCTGCGATCGGCGGCGAATCCGGCGCAACGAAGACGCGCGCAGGCTCGGGTTCATAGGCGATCTGCCGCACGGACGCGACAGGGCCTTGCAACTCGCCAACGAGCCTGCGATAGGTTCCGGGAGCCAACTGCGCACAGCGACCACGAAAATACGGTTCGGTGCAAGCTTCCCACGTCCCGTCGCTTACCACGACTGATGACGCGACGTCGCTAAACGCCGATCGTTCAAGGTCCGGCAGTGCGATGCCCGTCGTCAAGCTCTGTCCTTGCAATCCCGAGCGCTCATAAAGCGTAATTTGGCCAGCGAACGCGGATGCGGCAATCAACGACAACGAACCCGCGACTCCAATTCTCCATGTGATCCTTCCCATCTGGAATTCCTCCTATAAAGAGTCGATCGTGTTCATGGATGTGCCTTGACAGCCGTGCATTTGATACGCAGCCCTACACTACGGCGCTGGACAAGGGTTGCCTATCGGCGTAAGTCTGAATGTTCCGTAGGACAGCGCGGTAGATCGATTGCAACGTGACGGCTGCGCAAGTTCCGCCCTGCATGCTGACAGTCGGCATCCCAATGCACGCTGAGACGCTCGCCACGACTATGCGAGTAGTGTGCGTGCGGCCGGATCAGCGTAGAACGGGAGGCGACATAGCGCATCGATTGGGATGCAGTGGCTAGCGATGTTGTCGCTGTCTTGCGCGCCTAGCCGCCGGAGCATAAGATTTGGCCAATGCAGCGACTTCAGTGGACTGCGACCTTCAATCGGTCGGCTAGCCTGCATCAGGGCCGATTTCCGGCAACATACCGCTAGGGCGAGCGCGTTGGAGCTATCCGACAACAGGCTTCGATGCAATGGCGGCCGCCAGAACGCTTGGATGCGCCAGCAATGTGACGCTTCCTGTCTATGTCGGGCGCGTTCCCGCGCATCGCGCTCTCGTGCGGGGCAAAGCGCTTACTTCGCCCTGCTATTTGGCTTGGCGTCAGGGTTGGCGCACGGTTTCAGCTTTGACGCGGTGGCACACCGTGCCCAAGAGCTTGCCGCGGCGCCTTACCGGCCGCATGAGGTCAAGCTGCCCAAGGAATTGGAGACCATTGATTACGACCATTTCCGCGATATCCGCTTTAGGCCTGAGCGCAGGCTTTGGCATGACGCGAACCTGCCGTTCGAACTCGCATTCTTCCACCTTGGCCTCTACTTCAATCATTCGGTGCGGATCAACGAAGTCAACGGCGAGACGGTCCGGGAGGTTCGTTACGACCCTTCGCTGTTCGACTACGGTGCCAACAAATTCGACCCAAAGCGGATGACCGGACTAGGATTTTCCGGCTTCCGAGTCCACTATGCAGTTAACACGCCAAAGTACAAGGATGAAGTTCTGGTCTTTCTCGGCGCCAGCTACTTTCGCGCGCTCGGAAAAGGCCAAGTGTATGGTATTTCCGCTCGCGCGCTCGCCATCGATACCGGGCTAGCTTCCGGCGAAGAGTTCCCGAGCTTTGTCGAGTTCTGGATTGAGCGTCCGGCGCTCGCGGCGACTGAGCTCAAGATCTATGCGTTGCTTGACTCCAAGCGAGCGAGCGGCGCGTACAGTTTTGTGCTCAGGCCAGGAGTGGAAACGGCAGTCGACGTGAAGGCGCGCCTGTTCCTGCGTGACAACGTCAGCCGGCTCGGGCTCGCACCGCTTACAAGTATGTACTTCTTCGGCGCCAATGAGCACCTGACACGTGAGGACTATCGGCCCGAGGTGCACGATTCCGACGGGCTGTCAGTCCACTCGGGGACGGGGGAATGGATCTGGCGGCCGCTCGACAATCCGAAACGACTGTTGGTTACGTCGTTTGCCCTCACCAATCCGACCGGCTTCGGCGTCATGCAGCGCAACCGGAATTTCGATCATTACGAGGACCTCGAGGCACGCTACGACCTACGCCCTAGCGTATGGGTGCAACCCAACGGCAATTGGGGTGCAGGCAGGGTCGAACTCGTCGAGATTCCCAGTCCCGACGAAACCAACGACAACATTGTTGCCTATTGGGTGCCCGACACGCCACCTAAGTTAAGGGTGCCGTTTGACATGGAGTACCGGCTGCTTTGGCAAAAGGAATCGGCGACGCACCCGCCCTCGTCATGGGTAACGCAGACGCGGCGCGGCCGCGGCTACGTCTCCAAAGGCGACGGGAGCCTCGGGTTTGTGATCGATTTTGACGGACCCGCGTTGCGTAAGCTTCCCACGGACACAGAGGTCGAAGGGGTCGTAACCGTTGATTCCAACGGCGACCTGCGCGAAGTCGTTACGCGCCGCAATGAAGTGACGGGGGGCTGGCGCGTCGTCTTCCGTGTTGCCCGCGCCGATGTCGACAAGCCGATCGAAATGCGGGCATACCTGCGGACTCGAACGAGTGCCGTATCGGAAACGTGGAGCTATGTCCTTCCGCCGGAGTAACGGCATCCGAAGGGACGGGGGCGCGTGAACGAGTCTGGCTCGCCTGTGCAATCGGAGGACGGGCTCTTGCTACCTGACGCGGGGCGCGGCAGGCGGCTGCATACGACTCCGCCGCTGGCGCGCAGCTCGATGGTGCCGCCACCATGGCCGCGGGGGCTCTTAGGGCGCGGCGTCGGGCGCCGCCACGAACGAATCCAACTTGAACCGGCCGCACAGGGAGTGGCACACGATCCCCTGGGCCATTGGCAAAGAGTCGGCAACTTTCGTCGCGTCGTGCTGCTGGGGCTCATCCTGGCGCAGACCTACATCGCGACTAGCTTCATGGTCGCGATTCTGCCCTATCACGGCCAGCAGCTGCTCGAGATCGCGATGCTTGTTCTGTTTGCCATTCTCTTCGCTTGGATTTCCGGTGGCTTCTGGACTGCGATTGCTGGTTTCGCGCTGCAACTTCTCGGAGGCGATCGTTACGCGATCTCGCGCACGGCTACTGGCAGCGAACCCCTCGAGTCCGCGGCGCGCGCGGCAGTCGTCATGCCGATTCGCAACGAGAGCGTAGCTCGGGTATTCGCTGGCCTGCGGGCGACCTACGAGTCGGTGGCTCGCAGCGGCGAGTTGTCGCACTTTGATTTCTTTCTGCTCTCTGACACGAGCGATCCCGACACGCGCGTCGCCGAAATCGAAGCCTGGCGAGCACTGCATCAAACGGGCAGCGGCTCCCGCCGTGTGTTCTATCGCTGGCGGCAGCACAGGATAAAGCGCAAGAGTGGCAACATCGCGGATTTCTGTCGACGCTGGGGACGAAATTACCGCTATATGGTCGTTATGGATGCGGATAGCGTGATGAGCGGCGAGTGCTTGACCCGGCTATTGCGCCTTATGGAAGCCAATCCCGGCGCGGGCATCATCCAAACCTTGCCGCGTGCAGCTGGCCGCGACACCATGTATGCGCGCGTACAGCAGTTCGCGGCGCGCCTGTACGGCCCGCTATTCACAGCCGGACTGCACTTTTGGCAGCTTGGCGAATCGCATTATTGGGGCCACAACGCAATCATCCGTGTTGCGCCGTTCATGCGCCATTGCGCGCTACGCCGCCTTCCCGGCGCGGGTAGCCTGTCCGGCGAGATTCTGTCACACGACTTCGTCGAGGCCGCGCTAATGCGCCGCGCCGGCTGGGCCGTGTGGATCGCCTACGACCTCACGGGCAGCTATGAGGAGATGCCACCAAACCTGATCGACGAACTCAAGCGCGACCGCCGCTGGTGCCAGGGCAATTTGATGAACTTCCGGTTGTTTCTGCTCAAGGGCCTGCATGTTGCGCATCGCGCGGTGTTCATGAGCGGGGTGATGGCGTACGTGTCGGGATTGTTGTGGTTCTTGTTCTTGATCCTATCCACCGCACTGCTGGCAGTGCACACATTGAGTGCGCCGAAATACTTCGTCCGACCGTATCAACTTTTTCCGCTCTGGCCGGAATGGCACCCCGGTTGGGCGATCACGCTATTTGCGGTTACCGCGGCGCTGCTTTCTTTGCCCAAAGTTCTAAGCGTGATTGTGGCGGCGGCCAAGGGCTCGAGCAGCTTTGGCGGTACTGGGTGTCTCGTCCTCGGTCTCCTGGGCGAAGTGCTTTTGTCGGCGATGCTCGCTCCGATCCGAATGCTATTCCATACGCAGTTTGTGTTGCTCGCCTTTGTCGGCTGGAAGCTGCAGTGGAAGTCCCCCCAGCGCGAGGACGCCGCCACGACCTGGCGCGAAGCCATTATCCGACACGGACCTCACACCTTGCTCGGTGGTGTTTGGATTGGCGGCGTGTACTGGCTGAATCCGGCATTCGTGTGGTGGTTGCTGCCTGTCGCTGGTGCACTAATCGTCTCCATCCCGGTTTCTGTGTACACCAGCCGTGCGTCGCTCGGACGCAGCCTCCGTGCCAGAGGTTTGTTTGTCATACCGGAGGAGTTACATCCGCCGCAGGAAATCCAGACCGTCATGGAAATTGGCGCTGTGGCGCCTGCGCCACCCGGTTTCGTCGATGCGGTCGTTGATCCCGAGATCAACGAGTTGTTGTGTGCAACCGGATCGTCCCGTGCCTTGCAATCGCAAACGCGTCGCTCGGAACGCGCGCAGCTCGTTCGCAGGGCGCTCGTCGGCGGTCCAGATGTCCTTCCCGAGGTCGAGCGGATGCGCATCATCGGTGATCCGGAGACGCTCGCCCAGCTGCACTTGGCAGTTCGAAGCGCCCCTGACGCTCATGAAAGCTGGCGCGGGGCGACAGACATCGTTTCAAACGCTTGAGTGTGAATGCGATATCCCGTGAACGTCATTGAGGTGGTGTGGCCGCTGCTCGGCGACACCATCTATGATCGCGGCGACAAATAGCCCAAGGCAGACGAGAAAGGCGACCGTTGCGGGCACGGGTGCGCCTGTGGCGATTGCGGCGGCGCTGGCGCAGCCTGCAAGAAGGAAGAACAGAAGGAGAGCGAGAATGTAACGAAACATGCTTGCTACCTGTCGGTAGTGTCTTTGTGTGCATGCTCGGGTAGGCCGTCGATTGTCGCAATCGGCGCCTGACCGAATTTTATGTAGGCCTCGGTGGAGCAGTTGTAGGATTTGTCGGCAGGCCGACACGCGCTCAGCGGAGGCAGGTTCCCAGCCGCTTGGGATCCCGCGCAGGCTCATCGTCGGTCAGCAGCACGTCTATCCGGTCTCCGCGCCGACAGCCGCAATTTCCGGTTTGTCCTACACAGGGTTTTGAACGATGCCCGCTAAATTTCCTCTTTGTCCTACTGGAAGATTTGACCCGTACCCGCTTCGATGCTAGGGTCCCCACGCTGCGCTCGGAGCAGGCCGGAATCCGGGGCGCGAGGTCGACGCGTACCCGGAGTTTTGACGAGCGTCGGGGTCCCTTGGAGCAAGAGGCGTGTCGCGCGGCGTGCGCTGGGTTTTAGCGCGCGCGGATGTGCTGCGCCGGGCTGCCCCTCCGGCAAGGATCACGGATCATAGGGGTTCGTTCAGTCGAGCGAAGGGACTACTTGCAGCCTTCCCCTTCTCGCGACCCGACGGACGTTGCGCAAGGCTGTGCGTATTTTGCAGGTGGTTATGCATTTGGGACGCTGGAACGTCGCTCTGCTTGCTGTCGCCCTGACCACAACTGTGATGGGCGCGGTGATGGTGCGCGACAGTGACCGCGCAAGGGGCAGTGCCGTCCAGTCGGCGCTCCCCGGCTCACGTCCCGCGCTTGACCCGTTCCTCAATGAACTCGAGGAACGCACGTTCCGTTATTTCTGGCAGACCGCGAACCCCCAAAACGGTCTGATTCCTGATCGCTACCCGACCACCCCCTCGGTCTCGAGCATCGCGGCCGTCGGATTTGGCCTGACTGCGTATCCAATCGGTGTCGAGCGAGGATACGTGACGCGCGAGGCGGCGCGGCAGCGTGTGTTGGCAACGCTTCACTTCCTTCGCGACGCGCCCCAGGGCCGGTCTGCGCGCGGCGTTTCAGGCTACAAGGGGTTCTTCTACCATTACCTCGATATGAAGACGGGCGATCGGTTCGAGGACAGCGAGCTTTCCACCGTCGATACCGCAATACTCCTCGCTGGTGTGCTCTTCTGCGAATCGTACTTCGACGGACCTGGCACCGAAGAGGCCGGCATCCGCAATCTGGCGGAGCAAATCTATGACCGCGTCGACTGGCGCTGGGCGCAGCACAATGCGCCGGCCATCAGTCACGGCTGGACACCGGAAGAGGGGTTCCTCGAATACGATTGGCGTGGGTACAACGAAGCGATGTTGGTTTATTTGCTGGCGCTTGGTTCACCGACTTACCCCGTCGGCCCGCAGGCATGGACCGAATGGACCAGTACCTACGACAAGAGCTGGCGCAAGGTCTTCGGCCAGGAATATTTGGCCTTCGCGCCGCTGTTTGGACATCAGTACACCCATGTGTGGATGGATTTTCGCAATATCCAGGACGACTACATGCGCCGGCGGGGGCTCGACTATTTCGAGAACAGTCGCCGCGCGGTCTATGCGCAGCAGGCCTACGCGATTGCCAATCCTTTGCACTGCGCGGATTACGGGGCGACAATCTGGGGCATTACCGCCAGCGACGGGCCAGCTAATGTCGAACTTGCGGACGTGGGCGCAAGCGAAAAGCGCGTGTACCGGGGCTACGCTGCCCGCGGCACCGATGCGCACGACGACTGTACACTTGCCCCGACCGCTGCGGTCGCGTCGATCCCGTTCGCACCCGAGTTGGCGATTCCGGCGGTACTCGAAATGCACCGTCGCTTCGGGCAATACATCTATTCGGCGTATGGATTTTACGATGCGTTCAACCCGAGTTTCCACTTCGACGTGCCGCTTCTGCACGGCCACGACGTTGCAGGGTTCGGGTGGGTCGACGGCGACTATATCGGCATCGACGAAGGGCCCATCTGCGCAATGATCGAAAATGAGCGTAGCGCGCTCATTTGGCGAGTCATGCGGAAAAACCCGCATTTCCGACGCGGGTTGGAGCGGGCCGGTTTTTCCGGTGGCTGGCTGACCGCGACAAAGTGAGCTAGACGTGTGTCCGTGGCGCGGCCCGAGGAAGCGTTTGCGCTAAGCCGCACTGGCTGCAGTGCAGCCCTCCATGATGCCGCACGAAGCGATGCGATTGACCTGCGCAGCGAACATGTTGTTTTGCATCGTTGCGGCGATTTCGGCGCGGCAACGTGTGAATCCAGAGGAACAGGCGCGGTTCCACGCCGCCAGGATCTGAGGCCGCCGCGGGAAGTTCAGCAAAGGCCCAACTTGCTCCGAATGCATCTGGCAGCGCTGATTGCGCTCGCAGTCGCTCTCATCGTGGGCGGCTGCAGCTCGGGCTCGCAAGATCAAACCGTGGTCCGGTTCTGGGCGATGGGGCGCGAGGGAGAGGTCGTTGCCCAACTCGTACCGGAGTTCGAGCGAACGCATCGTGGCATCCACGTTAAGATTCAGCAGCTGCCGTGGAGCGCGGCACACGAGAAGCTGCTAACCGCCTTTGCAGGAAATGCCACGCCCGACGTTGGCCAGTTGGGAAATACCTGGATTCCGGAATTCGTCGCGCTGCACGCGCTTGCGCCGCTCGACGCCCAAGTCACCGCCTCGCCGGCAATCGATCGCCACGATTATTTTGCTGGTATCTGGGACACCAACGTTGTCGATGGCGGGCTCTACGGAATTCCGTGGTATGTCGATACGCGAATCTTATTCTATCGCCGCGACTTGCTGGCGCAGGCAGGCTTCTCGGTTCCACCGCGATCGTGGTTCGAGCTGCAGCAAATGCTCGCCGCGATCAAGGCACGCGCGGGCGCCGATCGCTATTCGATCCTCCTCCCAATCAACGAGTTCGAACCCCTGCTTGTGCTCGCGCTGCAGCAGGATGAGCCATTGCTTCGCGACGGCGGCCGCTGGGGGAATTTCGAAAGCGCCGGCTTCCGGCGCGCGCTGCGGTTTTACGTGGAGATGTTCCGACATGGCTGGGCACCACCATTGACCGACGCCAGTGTCTCCAACGTGTGGAACGAGTTTTCTCGCGGTTACTTCTGCTTCTATATTTCCGGACCTTGGAACATCGGCGAGTTCAAGCATCGTCTGCCTGCGGAACAGCAGGATAGCTGGATGACCGCTCCCCTTCCGGGCCCCGACGGACCTGGCGCATCGATCGCCGGTGGCTCGAGCCTTGTGGTGTTCGACACGTCGCACGTCAAAGGCGCTGCATGGCAATGGATCGAATATCTCTCAAACCCGGACGTCCAGCGTCATTTCCACGAGTTGACTGGCGATCTTCCGCCGCGACGAACCGCTTGGAGCGAGGGCAAGCTCATGCAAGATGCCTATTCTCAGGCCTTTCGCGACCAACTCGAGCGAGTGAAGCCTGCGCCCAAGGTACCCGAGTGGGAGCGCATTGCCGACGCGATGCGCCTGGTTGCCGAACAGACCGTGTTCGGCGCCCTGTCAGTCGATGAGGCGGCATCTGAGCTCGATGCTCGCACCAACCAGATTCTCGAAAAGCGTCGCTGGATGCTCGATCGCAAAGGCGGCTTGTGAGATCCGAGCCCGCGGCCTGGTGGTTTGTCGGGCCGGCGCTGTTAGTCATTGGCATTTTCTTCCTTCTGCCAGTACTCACAGCTCTGGCACTGAGCCTAAGCGACTTCGACATCTACGCCCTGGCCGATTGGCGCAATTTGCGCTTGGTGGGCTTGCGCAACTATGCCGAGCTGCTGGCCTCGGCGCTGTTTTGGCGCGCGCTGGGCAATACCCTCTACTTCGTTGTGCTGGGGGTGCCACTGTCGATTGCGGTCTCGCTAGGGACGGCGCTTCTCCTTCATTCCCGGGTGGCGCGGTTCAAACCATTTTTTCGCACCGCACTTTTCGCGCCGGTCGTCACGACGTTGGTCGCGTCGGCCGTTGTCTGGCGCTACCTCTTCAACACTCGATACGGCTGGCTAAATTACGCACTTGGAGGTATCGGTATCTCGCCAATCGACTGGCTTGGAGATCCACACTGGGCGATGCCGGCGATCATCGTCTTTGCCGTCTGGAAAAACTTTGGCTACAACATGATCATCCTCCTTGCCGGATTGCAAGCCATCCCGACGGATCTGTACGAGGCCGCGCGCATTGACGGAGCGTCGATCTGGCGGCAGCTTCGTCATGTCACTTTGCCAATGCTCTCACCGATACTGCTCATGGTCGGAATCATGACCGTTGCCGGCTATTTCCAGCTGTTCGCCGAGCCGTACGTCATGACGCAAGGCGGCCCGCTACAGAGCACGGTAAGCGTTCTCTACCTCATGTACGAGGAAGGCTTCAAGTGGTGGAATCTTGGTACGGCGTCTGCCGTAGCCTTTGTCCTTTTTCTCGTTATCTTCGGTGTCACCACCGTGCAACTGCGGTGGATGCGAACGGGCAGCAGCGTATGAAAGGACTTGTTACGAGCTCGCTGGTCAATGGGCTGTTGCTCGGGTTGGTGGTGTTCGCATTATTTCCGTTGCTGTGGATGCTGTCGGTGTCGCTGATGGCGCCTGGCGAGGCAAGCGTAACGCCACCGCCCCTGTTGCCGGCGCACGCGAGCGTCAACAATTATCTTGAACTGTTCGCGACCCGCGGTCTCGGCCGCTATCTCGCCAACAGTGTGCTCATCGCCACTTTGGCCACGCTCGCCTCGCTGGCGTTCAACGTCGCCGCCGGGTACGCGTTTGCCAAGCTACGTTTCCCGGGACGTGACCGAATCTTTCGCTTTCTGCTCGGCGCGCTCGTGATCCCCGGACAGGTCGCGATGGTACCGCTGTTTCTGCTGCTCAAGCAGCTCGGCCTGGTGAACAGCTACGCTGGTGTGCTTGTCCCGGCGCTGGCGAGTATCTTCGGCATCTTCCTGGTTCGGCAGTATGCGCTTTCCATTCCTGACGAGTTGCTCGAAGCCGCACGCATCGATGGCGCCAGCGAATTTCGCATCTTTGGCGCGATCGTTCTGCCAGCGCTGAAACCGATCATCGTGACGCTGGCCGTGTTTACACTACTTGGCACCTGGAACGACTTCATGTGGCCGCTGATCGTGCTCGCCGACCAAGACCTCTACACGTTGCCGGTAGCGCTTGCCGCACTATCGCGTGAACACGTTCAAGACGACGAACTGATGATGGCGGGGTCGGTAGTCACTATCCTCCCCGTGCTCATTGTCTTCCTCTCGTTGCAGCGCTATTACATGCAGGGCCTGTTGACGGGTAGCGTAAAGGGATGATGCATCAGCGTGCAGCGGTCTTGACGCTGCGATTAGGTACGGTCGTCGCTGTAATCGGGTTTTGCCTCTGCGCCTGGTGTGCTCCCACGATGCCGCAACCGGGTGTCCCTGGAGTGCAAATCCTCGATGACTTCGACCCGGCTTCGTGGCGGCTCGCGGCGTCCGATGACGTGCGGGCGACGCTGCACCCTGCCGCTGGACCCGTGGGCCCGGCACTGCGCCTGGATTTCGATCTTGGTGGCACGGCTGGGTACGCGGCCGCGCGCCACGCGGTATCGCTTGATTTGCCGGCAAACTATGAGCTCTCGTTCTACCTGCGCGCCGACGCGCCCGTGAATGAGCTGCAAGTCAAGTTCGTCGACGCGAGCGGTGATAACGTCTGGTGGTTTCGTCAACCCGACTTCGAGTTTCCGCATGATTGGCGACTCATCACGATCAAGAAGCGGGACGTCAAATTCGCATGGGGGCCGGCGGCGGATCACACGTTGCGTCACGCGGCGGTCATCGAATTCGTGGTTAACGCCGGCCGCGGCGGCGGCAGCGGGTCGGTATTTGTCAGTGGGCTCACCTTGCGCGAACTGCCGGAGGGTGCCATCCCGCCCCTACCTTCCGCCGAGGCATCGTCGTTTTTGCCCGGCGCCGAGGCGGCGCGGGCTCTTGATGGAAATCCCGCCACCGCGTGGAGTAGCGACCCGGCGACAGGAAAGGTGCAGAGCCTGACCATCGACCTCGGGCAGAGGCGTGAATTCGGCGGGCTGATGCTGCACTGGCGGCAGAGGGCATTCGCTTCGCGCTATGACGTGCTTTTTTCGGATGACGGGGAGCACTGGAAAAAGGTGCGCAGCGTCACCGGCGGAGAAGGAGGACTCGATGCGTTGCCGCTCCCCGACTCCGAAGCGCGCTTCGTTCGACTTGCGCTCCTCGATGGCCCCGGCGACGGTTACAGTCTGACTGAGGTGGACGTCAAGGATCTTGCCTTCAGTGCGACGCCGAATGCCTTTGTCGCAGCCTTGGCGCGCGAAGCGCCTCGAGGAACCTATCCGCGCGGCTTTTCCGGCGAACAGTCGTACTGGACGCTGGTCGGCATCGACGGTGGCAGTGAAACGGCGTTGCTCTCTGAAGACGGCGCACTCGAGGTCGCTCGCGGGGGTTTCTCAATCGAGCCTTTCGTGATCAGCGGCGGCCGCGTCGTTACGTGGGCAGACACAGAGACGCAACCGTTCCTGGTCGGGGGCTATCTTCCGCTGCCCGGCGTCCGATGGGTTGACCCCCAATGGGAATTGCGCGTCACCGCGTTCGCCACGGGAGTGCGGACCGACTCACGGCTTGTTGCCCGTTACGAGCTGATCAATCGCACGGCCGAACGAGTGACCGTGACGCTTGCGCTGACGGTGCGGCCATTTCAGGTCAATCCACCGACTCAATTTCTGAACACCGTTGGTGGTTTCAGCGCGATCGGCGACCTTGCTTGGGATGGGGGGGCGCTCGCAGTTAACGGGGTACAGAGGGTGTTTCCCCTGCAGTCGCCCGACCGAATGGGCGCGTTTTCGTCTAACGCCGGCCCGTTGCCTTCTATTCTTGCGGGTGATTGGCGCGACACCTATGCAGTCCACGACGAAGCCGGGCTCGCATCCGCCGTGCTCGCCTACCGGTTCACGCTTGCTCCGCACGCACACGTTGCTATCGGCATTGCCGTCCCGCTCTCGGGCCCAACGTTGGCGCCAGCGCTCGGGAAGATGTCTGTCACGCGCTGGCTCGAGCAGGAGCAGCGCGTCGTTGCCGCGATGTGGAGGCAAAAACTCAATCGGGTGCGATTTCGTGTTGCGCCCGAGGCGCAGCCCTTGATCGACACCTTGCGTACCGCGCTGGCGCACGTACTCATCACGCGCGATGGCCCGATCCTGCGCCCTGGAACGCGGGCCTACGCGCGGTCGTGGATCCGCGATGGGTCGATGATCTCCGAATCGCTGTTGCGACTTGGCCACGCGACGGTCGCGGCCGATTACCTGCGCTGGTACGCGACGCATCAATTTCAGAATGGCAAGATTCCATGCTGCATCGATTCGCGGGGCGCGGATCCGACGCCGGAAAACGATAGTTCGGGCGAATTTCTCTTCCTCGCCAACGAGGTCTTCCGTTATGGGCGCGATCGCGCATTGCTCGATGCGATGTGGCCTTACGTCGATCGCGCCGCACGCTACTTAGAAACGCTGCGGCAATCGGAACGGACCGCGCTCAATCTTGAGTCGGCTAACCGTGCCTTCTACGGAATTCTCCCTGCGTCGATCAGCCACGAAGGCTATGCGGCGAAGCCGATGCATTCGTACTGGGACGATTTCTGGGCTTTGAAGGGCTACAATTCAGCCTATTCGATTGCGGTTTCCCTCGGTCGCGACGAGGCAGCTTCTCGTTTCTCGTCCCAGCGAGACCAATTTCGGCGCGATCTCGCCGCATCGCTTGAGGCGGCGACCGAGATGCACCGCATCGCCTATTTTCCCGGAGCAGCCGAGTTGGGTGACTTCGATCCGACGTCAACGAGCATTTCCTTTGCACCGGACGGAAATCCGCAGGACCTGCCGCTCGCGATGGTTTACTCAACTTATGAGCGCTATTGGCGCGAATTCGAGGACCGGCGCGACGGGCGTAGTGACTGGGACGATTACACACCCTACGAAGTGCGCAACGCCGCCACCTTCATTCGCTTGGGCTGGCGCGATCGCGCGGCCGATCTGCTTCGGTTCTTCCTTGCTGGTCGTCGACCAATCGAATGGCAGCAATGGGCGGAAGTGGTCGGACGTGACCCAAGAGCGCCGCGGTTCGTTGGCGATATGCCGCACGCGTGGGTCGAAGCGGATTTCATCAACTCGGTGCTTGACTTGTTCGCGTACGAGCGCGCAGCGGACCACGCGCTCGTACTCGGCGCGGGCCTCGTGCCCGCCTGGCTCCATGGGCGCGGGGTCTCTGTCGAAGGATTGCGCACTGCCTATGGCCCTCTATCGTATTCGTTAAGGATGCGCGGCTCGCGGACTTTTCTTCAGATAGAGTCCGGCGTGCGCGTACCACCGGGCGGCTTCGTGTTCGTCTGGCCGGACCTGCGCCCCCCTGGCCGCACCCGGATCAATGGCAAGCTTGTCCAGTGGCAGGACCGTGAACTTCGAATCGACAAACTCCCAGCGACGCTGGTGGTCGAGCAATAGGTTCATCTCTCGAGTTACGAGCACAATATGGCAAAGAAAGGCTTCCCCAAGGGCTTTCTATGGGGTGCTGCGACGTCGGCATACCAGATCGAGGGCTCGCCTTTGGCCGACGGCGCGGGGCCCAGCATCTGGCAGCGTTTCGTGCATACGCCGGGTCTGGTTCGCGACGGGGATACGGGTGACCTTGCATGTGACCACTATCGGCGCTATGAGGACGACGTCGCGATAATGAGTCAGCTCGGGTTGCAGGGATATCGGTTTAGCAGTTCGTGGAGCCGTGTCCTGCCGCTTGGCCGGGGTGCGGTCAACGATCGCGGACTCGACTTCTACGATCGTCTCGTCGACGCCCTCCTTAAGAGGGGCATCGAGCCCGTACTTACACTGTTCCATTGGGATCTTCCTGCAGCGCTCGACGATCTGGGTGGCTGGTTGAATCCAGACAGTGCGAACTGGTTCGCCGATTATGCGGCGATCATGTTCCGCAAGCTCGACGATCGGGTGAAGCGGTGGGTGACGCTCAACGAGCCTTGGGTGGTTACCGACGGGGGTTACCTGCATGGCGCGCTCGCGCCGGGGCATCGCAACCGCTTTGAGGCACCCATCGCCACCCACAACCTGTTGCGCGCGCATGGCGCTGCCGTACAGGCTTACCGAGCGGAAGGGCGACACAGCATCGGGTTGGTCGTAAACCTGGAGCCAAAATATCCAGCATCGGACAACCCGGACGACATCGCCGCCACCGCGCGCGCGGACGCCTACATGAATAGGCAGTATCTTGACCCCTTGTTCCTCAAGCGTTATCCGAGCGAATTGCGGCAGATCTTCGGCGAGGCGTGGCCTGATTGGGCCGACGAAGACTTCGTGCTTATTGGACAGCCGATCGATTTCCTCGGAGTTAACTACTACACAAGAAATGTCACGCGCTTCGAACCGAGCTCCTGGCCGCTGCGCGCGACATCGGTTAGGCAAACCCGCGCGACCTACACGGAAACCGGGTGGGAGGTCTATGCGCAAGGGTTGACCGACACGCTCGTCATGGTCAAGGAGCGTTATGGCAGCCTTCCGCTCTATGTTACCGAAAATGGCGCCGCATTTTTCGATCCACCAACCGCGGAAAGCGACCGCGTGCAGGATCCGCTGCGCATCGACTATCTGCGCAAACACATCCGCGCGGTCCACGCGGCGATACAGCGTGGGGTGGACGTGCGCGGCTATTTTGTCTGGTCACTTTTCGACAATCTCGAATGGTCGTTGGGCTATTCCAAACGCTTCGGAATTGTGCACGTTGACTTCGCGACCCAGGAGCGCACGCTGAAGGATAGCGGGATATTCTATTCTCACGTTATCGCGACGAATGGGAAGGTACTCAACGAACAAGCTTCGTAGCGTTGCTGCGCTCGTAGGGCAAAAGCGCGTTCTGTCTGTATCGTTCGTGTAGGGTCTTTGACGGTCCAGGCAATGCGACCAGCTAAACGGTACCCTGCACTCCAGAACGGCGGCGGCGGGTAGTCAGCAGTGAGCTAATACTGCGTCTCCCACGCCGGGCGCGGCGCGAATCCTATGCGCTCCTGCGTTTCGCCCTCGAAGCACCGCCGGCTGCGCGCTGTAAGGGCGCATCGACCGTCTTCTTCGTCGGCCGCGCGGAACCTGAAGCACGCGACTTCTTTGTCGCGCTCGCTGCCAAGCTTTGTCGCAACAGCGCTGCGAGGTCGATTACCTGAGCCGACTGCGGCTTGACCGTGCTTGACGCTTCTGCCTCGGTGATCTGCCTGGTCTCGCCATTCCGAATCTTTTCCTTTATACGCCGCATCAAATCTCGATGGTAAGTGTCTTTGAACTCCGCAGCTTTCCAATGCTCGGCCATATCGCATACAAGCCGCTTTGCAAGTTCGACTTCCTTGGCAGTGACGCCCGTTCCCTTGAGTCCCACTGCGGGCAAATCAATCTCCTCAGGCTCGCGCAGTTGGTCGGAGTAACGCATGGTATTGAGCATCAGCGCTCGTCCGTTGGGCACAACGGCCGCCAAATGCTGGGCCGTACGAATCACCACTTGAGCGACTGCAACTCGGCCTGAGGAGCGTAACGCTTCGCGAAGCAAGACATAGCCTTTCTTGCCGCGTCTATTTGGCGCCAAGAAGTATGGCGTGTCGAAGTATTCGACTGGAATTTCGAGCGCCGGGACGAATGCCTGAATGTCAATTGCCTGCGACGCCTTGATATTGGCGCGCCGGAAATCTTCGTCTGAAAGAACGACGTATTGGTTCTTTTCGTACTCATATCCCTTGACGACGTTGGCCCATTCGACTTCCTTGTTGCTGCGCTTGTTATAGCGCTTGTATCCGACCGGAGAAAAGTCGCGCTTGTCGAGCATCGAGAACTGGAACTCTCGAGACTCCTGCGCGGGATACAATTCCACGGGAATGTTGACCAGACCGAAGGTAATGTCACCCTTCCATAGGGGGCGTGGCATGTTCATGTTCCTTCTTTGGAGGCATGATGTCGGCGAAGAAGCAGTCTACGCATAACCGAAACCCGCGCG
>Ga0302324_100005840_pt1 | contig 26751 bp, 24 predicted proteins | sample Palsa_T0_1_FD_201949 | JGI IMG/M metagenome (GOLD analysis project Ga0302324, IMG submission 201949) | Peat permafrost microbial communities from Stordalen Mire near Abisko, Sweden - Palsa_T0_1 | ecosystem: Environmental > Terrestrial > Soil > Palsa > Peat permafrost | place: Sweden: Abisko...
GCACGTCACGCTGCACCTGGATGCCTATCTCTCGGGAACCCAGTTCGGCGTCACGATGGCGAGCCTGGCGCTGGGATGGCTCGGCGAACCGTTCATCGCCCGCATGATCGAGCCGCTGTTCGCCCTGGCGGCCATCCATTCCCCAACCGTGATCTCGACTCTGGCGATCACGCTCGGGTTTGTAACCATCACGTTTCTTCACATCATACTCGGCGAGCTGGCTCCGAAGTATGTCGCCATTCGCAAACCGGTTGCCATGGCGCTCGCGCTCGTGCGGCCGCTCACCCTCTTTTACCTGGTCTTCAAGCCGGCGATCTGGTGCTTGAACAAGTCCTCCAACCTCATCCTGAGGCATCTCCTTCACATCGAGCCGGTCGGCGGTTCGGAACTGGCCCACAGCGAAGAGGAACTCCGTGTCATCCTGACCGAAAGCCAGAAGGCGCAAGAGGTTTCTCCGCTGGGCAGGGAAATCCTCATGAATGCCCTCGATCTTCGCCACCGCGTCGTGCGCGACATCATGACGCCCCGCGGCGATGTCGTCTTCTTGAACACGGACGATCCGTTCGAGGAAAACCTCAAGACCGCCCAGGAATCGCGGCACACCCGCTTTCCGTTATGCCAGGGGCACCTCGATAACACGATCGGGCTCGTCCACATCAAGGATCTGCTTTCGCTCATGCGCCAGCCGAAGCCCGACCTCGGCGCCATCAAGCGCGACCTGTTCCCGGTGCCGGAGATGATGCCTCTGGAAAAACTGCTCAATTTCTTTCTGGCCAAGCACGCCCATCTCGCGCTGGTGATCGACGAATACGGCGGCACGGTCGGCATCGTCTCGCTCGATAACGTGCTGGAGGAAATCGTCGGCGACATTCAGGACGAGTTCGACACCGAACAACAGGAATACCGGAGGGTCAGCGACGACGAATTCGTCGTTAGCGGCTCGCTCGGGCTCTACGAGCTCAACGATCTGGCCGGGTTTCAACTCGAAAGCTCGGATGTGAGCACGGTCGGTGGATATGTCACGCACCTTCTGGGCCACCTGCCAAAGCAAGGGGAACAGGCCCGCATCGATGGCTACATCGTAACCATCTCGCAGACCGATGGCCGCCGCATCGTCCAGTTGAATTTCAAGAAAGCAGAGCAAGCGCCAAAGGGAACGGCCCCCAATGGCGGATAATGGTTGAATTCGCCGCTTATCGGCCATATTTTTTCTTCTGCCATGTGGAAAAAATACCCGGTCTGGCGGCCGGGTGTCCCATTTTTGTATTTGTTTGGCGGGTTGTGCTTTTGCATCGCGGCATTTGGACAGGCCACCCCGCCGGCGAGCAGCGCGCCGGCGGCGCAGGGGTCGGTAAACGACATTCTCAAGGGCGCGTTCGAATCCTTCAATAACGGCGACTTCCAGACAGCCGCCACGGCTCTCGAAACCGTGCTCCAGGAGGCGACGGATTCCCCCGCGCTCGAACCCGTTTATTACATGCTGGGTTCCGCGTATTTCAATCTGGCGAATTATCCGAAGGCGATCGAAGTCTTTAAAAAGTACGAGAAGAAGTTTCCGACCGCGCCGCGCTTGGTCACTGTTTCGTTCTCGCTCGGGCAAGCCTATCTGCTCACCAAGCAGTATCCGGAAGCGGCGGCGGAATTCAAGGCGCTGGAGAAAATCTCGCCGCACTTCCGGGAGGAGTCCCTGCTCTACGCGGCGGACGCTTTGAAAGACCAGGGCAAGACCGACGAAGAGATCGCGGCGCTCGAACAACTGGTGGGTCCCGAGATCAAAACGCAGATTGCGGCGAAGGCCGCCCTCATGCTGGCCCCCCTTTATGCGGAGAAGGACGACGACCAGAACAACCAAAAGGCTGTCGCCCTTGTCAACGAACTGGCGAGGAAGATGAATCTGATCGAAAACATCGTCCAGTTCAACTCGATCGCGATCAAGCTGGGGGACAAGCTTCTCGATAACAGGCAGTACTCGGAAGCGCTCACTTGCTATCGGGCAGTGCCGCTCAAGGGGGAAGTCATCCAACTTCAGACCGCGCACATCGAGGCAATGCAGGACGCGGTGGCGCACAATACGCAGGCAATCCAGGCCGATCCAAAAATCGCCCCCGATTTAGCCCCGGTGAACAGCCGTCTAAAGGCGGACATCGAGCAGGCGAAGCCGTTGCTGGCTGACTTTGTAAAAGTGCCGGACTATGCCCCCACACTCTATCTGCGGATGGGACGGGCCCTTTACGAACTCGGCCAAAAGTGGGAATCCGTGGTCGCCTTCGGCGAGGTGTTGCGGAAGTATCCAAACTCCGTGGAGGCCGAACCTTCCCTCTTCAGCGTGATACTTTCCTTCGTCGATCTGCAAAGGACGAAGCAAGCCCAGAATTACTGCGCGCAATACCTGCGCGATTTCCCGACCGGGCCAAACGCGCAGACGGTCGGCTATCTCATGGGGGCGGTCACCATGGACGCGGGGGATTTTGCCGGCGCGGAAGCGATCTTTAAGAAGATGCTCGCGAGCCAGCCAAACAGCTCCTATCGCATGGAGATGCTCTTCATGCTCGGCAATTGCAAATTCGCGCAGTCCAATTATGACGATGCCTCAACCGTCTTCAAACAATACCTTTCCGAATCTCCCACCGGCACGCACGCGGAAGACGCCGCCTATCACATCGCCGTCGCCATTCTCTTTGATGGAAAACCCGATGACGCCATCGGCCCGCTGCAAGAGTTCTTGCAAAAGTATCCCGCCGGGACGTACGCGGCGGATGCCAAGTATCGCGTCGGTGTCTGCGAGTCGGCGCGGCAGGACTACGACGCCGTGTTCGCCCTTTGCACGGCGTGGCAGAACGATTACCGGGACAATCCGGAGCTTGCGGAGGTTCTTTCCCTCCAGGGTGACGCCTACGCCGCGACAGGCAAGGTGGATGATGCAATCGCCTCCTATCAGCGGGCATCCAAGATCGCCACCAATCCGGACACCCTGAAGTATGCCCTCATCGATGGCGCGTGCAAACAACTGCAAAGGAAGGGCGATTGGGAACAGGAGGCGGCGATGCTCGAGGAGTTCGTCAAAAAGAATCCCGATAGCCCGCTTGCCATCACCGCTTACTTTGAAATCGGCAGGGCTCTTGTCCGCCAGCACAAGGTGGAAGAGGCCAAAACCTTCCTCGCGCAAACGCTCAAGAAATATATGGGCGATCCGCGGCGCGATGACGTGGAAAAAATTCTGACGCAACTGGTCCAAATCTGCGTGAAAAAATCAGAACCGGCAGCCGACATCGCAGGCGCCTCTCCGGCTGCCGTCGCGGCGCCGTCGCCGAATCCCAACGCCGAGCTGGATTCCTTGCTGGGAGGACCGGGCGGCGGAACGAACGCGACCGCGCGCGCCCGCCTTCTTTTTGCCAAGGCGCTGCTGGCCGGCCTGCAAAAGCGCCCCGGGGAGGAGGCGCTGGATTTCCAAGCCATCGCCAACCAGTTTAAACCCGCCGATCTGAGCGCCGTCGTCCTGGCGCAAACGGCGGATTACCTAGTCCAGACAGGTCATCTCGACAAGGCCGGGGCCTACTACGCAGAGCTGGAGAAAACCTTCCCGAAAAGTGAACAGATCGACTCCGCGTGGGTCGGGCTGGGTGAAATCGCCTACCAAAAGAGGGATTATGCGACGGCTCTCCGCCAATTTTCGCAGGCGGTGGACAAGAGCACCTCCGCGGCCAAACTCAAGGATGCCACCCTCGGGAAAGCGAACACGCTCATGGCGCTCAACCAACTCGACGAAGCCAGGAAGCTCTTCGAGCAGGTCGCATCCGTGCGCGAATGGCGCGGCCCGGCGACGGCTGAAAGCGTCTTTTCTCTCGGACAGATCGCGGCAAAACAGGGCAAGCTGCCCCAGGCGATCGCCTATTACCAGCGGGTCTATGTGGCCTACCAGCGCTACCTTCCCTGGGTCGCCAAGGCCTACATCGCCAGCGGAGAGATCTTTGAAAAGATGGGGAAGGTCCCGGAGGCGGTCAATACCTACAACGAGATGCTCCGTAACGACAAGCTCTCAACCTTTCCCGAGGCGGACGAAGCGCGCCAGCGTCTCCAAGCTTTACCACCGCTCCCCCCAGGAAAAGGATGACCGGAAACAGAATACTTGGGCCGCGGACAGGTGGGTTTTCGCCCGGCTCCCTGCTTGGGATGGCGCTCCTTTTCGCCATCGCCCTTCCCTCCCTCGCGGACGACATCATCCTGAAGGACGGGAGGATCATCGCTCTTACGAACCCCCATGTCTCGGGCGATTCCGTCCTGATCGAGGTCACGGTCGGCGCCACCACCGGACAACTCGGTTACGGTATAAATAATATCGCGAAGATTCAAATGCCCAAGCCCCCGCAGTTGCAAACGGCGACAGACCTGATCGGGCTCGGAAAGGCGGACCAGGCTATCCCGCTGCTCGATCCCATCCTCGCGTTCTACGGACCTCTAAGGAACATCCCGGGCAATTGGTGGGTGCCCGCCGCGTTGCTCAAGTCCAGCGCCCTCGAAGATCTCCGCCGCGAGAACGAAGCGGAGCCGCTGCTCAACGACCTTGCCAAACTGGTGACCGACCCCGAGGACGCCCTGCTCGGGAAGGTGCGCCTGGCGGCCATCGCGGCGCACCGGGGCCAGGACAAAATGGCGCTGGCGGTTTACGATGCGGCGCTCGATGAGAGTTTTGATCCCGTCATCCTCGCCGAAACCTGGGTGGACAAAGCGGACAGCTTGCTCGCATCCAAGGATTACGAAAACGCCCTGCTCGCCTATCTCCACATCCCTGTCTTTTATCCCGACCAGAGGCTTCTGATGCCGAGAGCCCTCCTCGGCAGCGCGCGCGCTTTCAAAGGCATGCAAGACTTCAAAAAGGCGCGGAGTTCGCTCCAGCAATTGATGGCCGATTATGCCGGCTCCGCCGACAGCGAGGCGGCAAAAGCCGAAATGAAGGAACTGGAAGATCCGAAAACGAAAAACGAGCCGTGATCCCTTGCCCGTTCGCCCAACAAATCATGCAAAAATAGCGGGTTGCGTTTCTTAAGCTTGTAAGTTCTTCAAATATGGCAATTTTTGGATTACTGTAATTGAAACAATCGACCCCATCAGCGTTCCGCCCTATGAAACTCCGCCACATCTATCTTTGCATCGTCTTTCTCGGGGGTCTCTCCCTCGCGTCGATCGCGCTGGCTCAATCCACCACGCCGGCAGCCAGTCCGGGCGCGCCACCCGTGGAAACGAAAACACTGTTCACCCAGATTCAGGAAGGCGGCATCATCATGTTTCCGATCGGCCTTTGTTCGATCCTCACCGTCTATCTGATCGGCGACGGCACGCTTCGCACCGGCAAGAACCGCGTTTCCCCACCCCAGCACGAGACAGCGCTCAAAGACTTGTTCCGGCAGGGCGATTACGTCGGCGCCTACAACTATTGCAAGGCCAACCCCTCGCCGATGACCAACGTCCTGCGGCTCGGCATCAGCTTGCTCGGCGAAGGCAAGGAAGTCGCGGAGGAAGGCATGTCGGGTGAACTCTCAAAGGAGAATTCCACCTTGCAGACCTACATCAGCTACCTTTCCGTCATCGGCGTCTGCACGCCCATGATCGGTCTTTTGGGCACCGTTACCGGGATGATTCGTGCGTTCGCCACGCTTGGCCGCTCCGGCATCGGCGATCCCTCCAGCCTCTCTTCGGCCATCGGCGAGGTGCTCGTCGCCACCGCCAGCGGTCTCGTCATCGCCATTCCCGCTTTCGGCGCATTCTATTTTCTGCGCAACCGGGCGATAGCCTCCGTCCACCATGTGCAGGATGTCATCAACAGCCTGTTTCGCAAAATGCCCTACGAGTCCCTTGCAGGCGTGCATCTCGGCGATGAGGAGCTTTATGCCGCCATGCCGAACTGGGTCGCGCATGAAGAATTCACCACGGCCACCCCGGGGGAGGCGGGCTAAGGCAATATGGCCGGCGGAGGTGGAGGAGGAGAAGGCGAACCTGAGTTTCAGGTCGCGCCGATGATCGATGTCCTTTTGACGATCCTCGTTTTCTTCATGATGATCACTTCGGCCCAGGTCCTGAAAGTGGACAAGAAGATCACGCTGCCCGTCGCGCCGGATGCCACGAAAAAGGATAACACGCGCAGCGAGGCCATCATCAATGTCCGTTGGGATCCCTTGAAGAAAAAGCCCGAGTACGTCCTGGACGACAGGGTTTATCCCAAGGCAAGCCAGCTCATCTCCGCATTGAACGCCGACAGGATCGCCGGCGAGAAAAAAATAACGCTCGGGGCCAATCCCAAGTTCCGCGCCGTGATCCGCGGTGACAGGGAGGCCCCCGCGATATACATTTCCGACGCGATGAATTCCTGCGGCCAGGCGGGCATAAGCGACATCTCCTTCTCCGCCGTCAATAAACAATAAGATGCGACTGGAAACCAATCTCAACGAGGGCAACCTCGGCTTTCAGATCGCTCCGATGATCGATGTCGTCTTCGTCATCATGCTTTTCTTCATGGTCATGGCCGGCGCCGTGAAGGTCGAGAACGAGTTGAACACCACGCTTCCCGGCACGGCGGCGACGGATTCGCAGACCGACATGCCGGACGAACAAATCATCAACATCGCCGAAGACGGCACGGTGTCGTTGAACGACGAACCGTACGATTCGCCCTCCAGCAAGAACCTGCCGGCCCTCGCCGCCACTTTGATGCGCCTCAAGCAGGCGAGCGACGCGTCGAAGACTCCCACCGTCGTAACGATCGTGAGCGACCCGCATGCGAAATACAGCCGCACCATCGATGTCCTGGATGTCCTCGCTGTCGCCAAGATCGACAACGTGACCTTCACGGTGAGCGAAGAGGAGTAGGCGCTTCTGAAAAAGGGGAAACAGCAGACGCGCAAACACAGGGTTCCCCGAGGCCCCGCGCATCCCGGATCACCCGCGGGCCGATGGCTCCTGGTGATAGACCAGGAACCCCTTCGGCAAGCCGCATCCGCCGCGTGCCGCCGCGTAATGAAATACCTCGAAAAGGCGCGCGCGGAATGGACTCGTTTCACCGAGGAGGATCAGCCCGCGTTCGCCCGCTGGATGTCCGCCACCTTCGGCCCGCTGTTGACCGAATCGCGCGCCCTGAAAGAAAAGCTGCGGCAAAAACTGCTGCTGCTCGAAGAGTTCGAGATCGAGCACGCCCTCCGCGGCGGAAGCCGTTACAGCGCTTATTACGCCGTGATGCGCCGGCGCGACTCGCCTTCTTCAACCGAAAACCCCTGGGGCAATTCCGCCGATCCGGAATCCGAGGAACCCCCGGAGGCGCCTGAACTCACCGAATCCGAGAAGGAAGCCCTCTTCAACGCGTTCGTGCGCTCGACATTCGGAATAAGCCCCGGCGCCCTGCCGCGAGAGGATCGCGAAACGCTCCGCGCCCAATTTGACAAAGCCATGTTCGAGGAAGATCCGCGTTACGACGAAGCGCCGCCTCAGCGCGCCCCGCGGCATCCGCGCGACGGCGACCCTGTGAGCGCGCGCATAAAGGAAAAATACCGCTGGCTGGCGCGCCAACTGCATCCCGACACGCGCGCGGACAAGCGCCCCGATCTCATCGCGATCTGGCACGAAGTCCAGAAGGCGTACCTCGAGCGGGACCTCGAGCGGCTCGAAACACTCGTAGCTCTCGTCGAAATGCGGGAAGGCCTTCTGGGAGAACAGACGAGTCTATTCCAGGCTCGCGCCGCCTTGCGCGAGATGAAGGCCGCGCTTCGCGCGCTGACCCGCAGCCTGAAAGAGGCCCGGCGGGAACCGATGTGGCAATTCTCCCTCGCGAACGCCGAGGAACGGGAAACCGTCCGCGTGCGCGTCGGGTTGGAGATACGCGGCGACATCGGCAGCATGACGCTGGAGTTAACCGAAGTGGAAAAGGCCCTCGAGCGCTGGTCGATCCGCCCCGCGGAACGCCGCCGTAAACCTCGGGAAGCAACGTCCCGCGAAGCCAGTTGGGGCCGCCGGCAGGACCAGTTCCAATTCTGACGCTCCCGAAACCCCCTTACGGCCGCGCCTCCGCAAAGAAGTTCCGCAACCGTTCCGCAACGCGCTGGAAGGAGATCAACTCCCGCGCGGCGGCCTGGGATTCCTTGATCGTCCGCTCGCAAAGCGCGGGGTTTGCAAGAAGCTCTTTCACGGTCTCCACCGCGTCCGCCGTAATACGGGGAAAGACAAGCCTCTCGATCGCGCTGTCGCCGCCCACGCAGGGGATTCCGCAGAGGAGCGCGTCGCCCGCGACCTGGCCGGGGACGGCGCCGCGGTCGAGTTGAAAAACCAATCGGTGGGCGGCCATCAGCCGAAGATACTCACAATAAGGAAGAGGGCCTTCCACGACCCGCAATAAGTGGTCCTCGAACTTCAGGCTGGCGAGCATCCGCCGGCCGGCGGCGCGTTCGGAATTGATGACCGTGACGGGTTCGAACATTTCCCTGGAGATCGTCCGGGCGCAAAACATGGCGGCAAGGTGATTGCGCGAAGCCACGTTGAATTCGCGCGTTCCAATGAAAATCCCCCTCCTCTCTTTCATGGGGAGAGAGAAATTCCAGCGCGCGTCGTCCACCGGGTAGGGAGTGGGGATGAACTCGGCGCGCCTGGCTCCCGCGGCTTTATAAAGCGGCACAAGCTCCGGAGTGCTCGACAGGCAGGCATGGGCGCTCGCGCAGATTCTCTCGAAAAGAACGACACTTTTTCCCTTGTCGAGCAGTTCGGCGACTTGAAACAGACCGCACTCCTTCACCGTTACCGCGACTTTCCTCCCCTGGGCGTTGAGTTCCTCGAGCGTCTTCAGGCACAGATTCAGGTCGCGCCGGATCAGCAGAAGGACTTCTTCCCGGCCCGGCGGCAGGGCGGAAATGCTCCTGTGAAAGCTCCCCCCGGTGCACGCGGCGTATCCGTGATGATTGACCGGCGCGTGCGCACGGCCATCGGCAGCCCCGGCGAAATCGGGAAAACTCTGTTCGGGATCGCGCCCGCGCGGATTTAGCACAGCCAGCCGCATGGGATTATTCTGCAAGGCCGAACCGTCCACTGTGCGAACGGGAGCGGGCGGCCCTTTTCACGAGCCGCTCCTTTATCGCTCGTTTTTCAAAGCGTCGAGCACGGAGCGAACCTGGAGAAGAAGCTTCTCCTGGGTGTAGGGTTTCGGGATGAACCCTCGCAGCCCTTTGGCCAGCATCCATCTGAGCTTGTCCTGTTCGGTGAACCCGCTGCTGAGCACGACGGGCACCTGCGGATTCATCTCTCTCAATTCATTAAAGACCTCCGAGCCGTCCATGATCGGCATCGTGAAATCGAGGATGATCAAGTCGATCTGCTTCTGGAAACGCCTGTAGATGTCCAGGCATTGAAAGCCGTCCTTTGCGATGATGACCCGGTAACCCTGGTCCGAGAGAACACGCTGCGCCAGCACGGTCACGAAATCCTCGTCATCCACGATCATGATGAGTTCACCCTTGCCGCCGGGGTTCCATATCTTGACATCGCCCACTTCCGCGACTTCCTGGTCGCGACCGGGCTTCGCCTCGATCTTTGACGGGGGAAAGAGCGGCGGAGCGGCGGTTGCGGGGCCGTGACTTTGCGGCTCGTGCTCATACCTGGCCGCGCGTTCGAGCATCATCGTGGTAACGCGCGCCGCGCGGTCTATTCCGTTGCGCAGGATGCCAAAATACTTGTTGGTGTCGCTGTTCTCTTCACAAAATTGCTCGAGGAACTGGCTCGACTCCGTAATGACCTGGAGCAGGTTATTCAACTCGTTGGCGGTCGAGTTCACCCATCGAATTTCCTCGGGATCGAGCATGAGCTTGACTACTCTACAGCATTATCGGCGGCTGTCTCCTCCGATTCGCTGCCGCCATCATTGCTGCAAGCCCACCAGACAGAGACGGCGAAGGCCCCAAAGACAAATAAAAACATTCCGAGAGTAAACATGAAGATATCTCGTAAATGACGAAATCCGCGAGAAACGTCAACAAGAATTTAAAGCCGGACTCCTAGAGAAGGATGCCGAAGAAATCCTTGAAGACCGCGCGATAAACCCCGCGCTTGAAGGACGGCAGCCATTTCAAATTGAAAGCATCGGGCGCGATCCATCTGTAACGCCGGAATTCCGGGCTGGCGGTCGCGACATTCAGCCGGCTCTGGGGCGCGGAAAACGAGAGAAGAAAATATTGCTGCTCCTGCCCATGGTAACCCTTCTTCGTCCGGCCCTGGCCCAGCACGTAACGGTAAGGGCCTTTTCGCGTCACGATCCTGTAATCCCACGGCTGCAAACCGAGTTCCTCGGTCAGTTCCCGTTCAAGGGCTTGCACGTGCGTTTCCCCGGGATCCACCCCGCCTTGCGGGAATTGCCACGTGCCCGCGACATCCAACCGCTCGCAGATGAGGATGTCCGACGAATCGTTCTGAAGGATCGCCGCGACATTAGCCCTAAATTTCACCCGGTAATAAATGGACTACCGAAGGGTTGCGTCAAGGAGTAGATTATCCGCAATCGCCATCTTATAGTCAGCCCTGTATTTTCATAGCCCTCAAACGAACCCGGAACCATCCTATGTCTCACTCCCCTCTCCGTTCGCGGAATCTCCTCGTCGCCCTTCTCGTTGTTTGGGGAGGCGGCCTCCTCGCGCAGGAACCTTCCCCCTCTCCCACGCCGCTCCTCCAGTCCAAGCTCCCTCTCTGGACATGCAAACTGCCCGGGGGAACTTACGAGGTGGCCGTGCGCTCCATTATTTCGGTGAGCAGCCACGAATACATCGTGGATGGCGCCGCGCGCGTGACCGAAGTGAACATTGACACAGCCGGCAACTCGCTCGTCCGCTTCTACTACCTTGAACCGCTGGTTCCAAGCTCCCCCATCGGTCTCGGCCAATCCGCCATCAACAAGCTTCAGGATTATGCGAAGAACGGAGCCACGCGCACCGGGACGGAGGAGATCTGGGAGAAAGTGGTGAAGAATTATCCGACGACGACACACGCCCACACGGTGGAATACCGCCTCGAGACCAAGGATGACCTCGACAAGATTTTCACCAGCGCGGACACCGCGTTCCGCTTGCAGAAGGATACTCTTTACACCGTGGAAGGAGCCGCCGGCGGCGGCCCCGCCAGCGGCGAGTGACTTTCACGCCGCCGCCGGTTCTTTCGAAGAGCTCTCGGCGAACGACAGAATGAGGTCCGTCTTCGAGATGCTGCCGATCAGTTTTTGGTTCGTCCGATTCTCGACCACCGGGATGCGTTCCGCGTCATGATGCGAGAAGGTCTTGAGCGCCTCGGCCAGCGAGACTTCCGGGGTGATGGTTGTGAATTCCTCGCGGATGAGATCCCGCGCCGTCACGATTTCGGCGATCTCGGGCTGATTTAGATAGCTCTTGATGTCGTGCAGGGAGATCGCCCCGGCGAACCGGGAATCCTTGTCCGTCACGTAGAGGTAATTGAAGTGGTTGGTGACAAAATTCTGCGCGACCTGCCCGAAGGACGCCGTCACGGGCACCGACGTCGGGTTTTCCCTCATCAAATCGGCGACTCGCAGGTGGGCCATCTGCTGTTCGAACAAGCCCCCGCCTTTGCGCCGGAGCGCGTCGGAGTAGATGGATTTCTTTTCAAAACCGAGGCTCGTGTAATAGGCGACCACGCAACAAAGCATGAGCGGAAGGATGATCTGGTAGTCCAGCGTCAGTTCGAAGATCATGATGATGGCCATGATCGGCGCGTGGGTGGTCGCGGCGAGAAATGCGCCCATGCCGACCAGAGCCAGCGCGCTCGGGCTCAGCGCCGTGGCATGCCAGACGTAGTCGACTCCGGCTCCATACAGGTAGCCGATGCTGGCGCCGACACAGAGCGTCGGGGTGAAGACGCCGCCCACCGCCCCGGAGCCGAAGGTGGCGGCGGTCGCCAGCAGCTTGAGGACGAGAATATAAAGGAGGCTCTTCCAGATCCAGTCGCCGCGCAGGATCGATTCCGCCAGGGTGTAACCGTTGCCGCAAACTTCCGGGTGCAGCATCGCGAGAACCCCGACGACCAGCCCGCCTGCCGCCAGCCGCAGGGGCACCGGGAGCTTCGAAAGCGCAAATACCTTTTCGCTCAGCTTGAGGCCCCGCAGGAAAAAGGGCGCGGCGGCTCCGCAGACCAGCCCCAGAAGGCAATACGGCAGGATTTCCCAGGCCGAGTTCAAGCCGAATTGGGCGGTCTTGTAAAGGGCGTTCTGGCCGAAGAATGCCCGCACCGTCATGGTTGCCACGACCGAGGAAAAAACCAGGGGACCGAAGCTTTCCATCGCCAGGGAGCCGAGCACGATCTCGGCGACAAAGAGCGAGCCGGCGATCGGGGCGTTGTATGCCGAGGCGATGCCAGCCGCCGCTCCGCATGCGACGATGAGCCGGCGGCGCGGAATCGGCAGCTTGATGAGCCGGCCAACCGCCGAAGCGAGCATGGCCGAAAGCTGCACCAGGGGGCCTTCTCTTCCGATGGAAGCGCCCGAGGCGATCGAGAACAACGCCGAAAGAGACTTGATCAAGCTCAGGCGAACAGGGACGTTTCCATCCCCCAGCACGACGGCTTCCATATAGTCGGTGCTGCTCGTTTTCCTGGAAAAACGCTCCCCGAGCGAAAGGGACATTCCCGCGAGCAGACCGCCGATGGCGGGAATGATCAACCGCTGCCACCAACTAAGCGCGCCGAAGCCGGCCGCGTAACCGCCATGCTTCTGAGTGAACAGGAAATTCAGGAAATCGGAGGCAAGGCGAAAGAGAATCGAGGACCATGCGCCGATGAACCCGATTATCCCCGCCCAGAAAAGGGTGACCTGGACCTCGTTGGGCCGGATGATCTCGCCGAGCCATACCCGCACCTTCAGCAGGCGCAAGACAAGCTGGCTAACGCTCGGCCCGGCTGGAGCGGCATCGGGCGCCGGCGCGCTCATTTCGCGGAGACGCCAAAGGATTTCACAAACGCTTCCGGCGAGTCGGCACGGATCAATGCCTCAAAAATCGGCTGCTGTTTGACATTTCGCGCAAGAAAACCAACGACCATGAGATACTCCTGGATTTTGGTCTTCGGAGTCCCAACGAGAAAGAGGAGATGGATCCTGGTGTCGTCCCCGACAGGGATCCCTTCCTTGCTGCGGCCCACCGCCAGGATAAGGTCGGAAACACAGGACGTCCTTGCGTGCGGAAAAGAGACGCCCGCGCCGATCGACGTCGAACATTCGTCCTCCCGGAGAAGAACCGCCCGCTCAAAGCCCTCGTTGTCCAGCACGCGGCTGTCCCCGCTCGCCGCCTCCACAAGTTCGCGGATGGCCGGGTGATATTGCCGTGCTTTTATGTCCAGATTGAAGACGGCTGACTTTAAGACATCGGCTGGAGAAACGCTCATTCTTTCCTCATTCGCTGCGGGTCTCGCGCTTCACCTGGTTCCAGATCGCATCGAGTTCCGCCATCTCCACTTTCGCAACTTCCGTGCCCCGCTTCTTTAAAACGTCCTCGAGCTTGTGAAAGCGTCCGATGAACTTTCCCGTTGCCTGGTGCAAGGCGATCTCCGCGTCAATCCCCGCCTTGCGGGCAAGATTCACGACGGAAAAGAGAATATCTCCTATCTCGTCCGCCAGGCTTTCCTTGTCCCGGGCGGCCTCGGCTTCGGCAAGCTCCTCCCGGATCTTCGAGAACACCCCTTCGAGGTTTTCCCAGTCAAAGCCGGCCCGCGCCGCGCGCGTCTGCATCTTTTCCGCTCGCATGAGGGCCGGAAGCCCCGGCGCATCCTGGAGGGCGGTGGAAATTTCCCGTTCCTCGCGCTTGATGCGGTCCCACTGCTGGAGGACGGCGCCGGTGTGGGCGAGTTTTGTGTCTCCAAAGACGTGCGGGTGCCGGCGCACAAGCTTTTCCGAGACAATCCGCGCCGTTTCATCGAGATCGAACCGGTTCTCCTCGGCGGCGATCTGGCTATGCAGGACGACCTGGAGGAGAAGATCGCCAAGTTCCTCGCAAAGATCGGCGTCATTGGCGCGGTCGATGGCCTCGATGACTTCGTACGCCTCTTCGACCAGACCGCCGCGCAGGCTCGCGTGCGTCTGTTCCCGATCCCACGGACAGCCGCCGGGAGCGCGCAGGCGCGCGACGATCCCGCGCAGCTCGCCCAGGGCGTCGTCCGTCGCGGCTGCTGCTTTAAACACGGCGTTCATTCGGTGAAGGACGACCTTTTTTGCTTTTTGATCAATGCCTCGCGTGCGCGCTCGAGCATCTCGCGTTCGCGCGGCGACAAACTCGCGAGGCCTTCCTTGGCGATCTTGTCCAGAAGGGGGTCGATCGATCCGACGACGTCTTCCTCGGGCGGCTTGATCCGCCGCGGTCTGCGCACCGCCACGGCGGGCCTGGAGACTCTCTTGAGCCGGTCGAACGTCGGGAAACCCCGCACGTAATCGATGTAAAGAAACGCGGCCGCCGCGCTGCTCCAGAGGACAGCCATCTCCGTCACGTTGCGCTCCGAAAGCGCTTGCAGCGAATAAATCGCAAGGAAGATCAGCGCCAGCCACTTGACCTTGATGCCAAAAAAGAATTCCACCCCCGGATAAATCGCCGCGAAAGCAAGGAAGACGGAAAAGCTCAGGATCCTCTCGCCTTCGTACATGGTCGGGAACCAGAGATCGAGCGCCGATAGCACGCAGGGCGGCAAAACGAGGAGGATGCCGCAAAGAAGAAGAAAGGCGCGGCGGCCGATGAACTTTTCAACCTCGCGTCCGAACCAGACCAGGAAGAACATGTCGAGAACGAACCAGATGCTGGGGCCGTTCAGAAAGGCATAGGAGGCGAACCGCCAGAGCTGGAGGGTCTGGATGGCGTTCGAGCGGAATTCCAGGGCATCGACGACGACCATGCGCGTGTCGGGCCGGAGGAGCGCCAGCGCGACCATGGCCGCGCTGAAAAGGATCACCAGAAGCGTTGCGACGTGGATCGGATACTGGCCAACCCACCCTATCGGCTCGTAATCGTCTGATTTTCTGAGCCGGATCATCGCTTGCTGTTTCCGCGGCAGCACATTCGCTTCGACCATGACAGACGATCTGAGATAAATCAAGGAAGCGAAGAATATGGTGTCCTAATTGAAATCACATGAATAAAGTTCTTGAATTGCGCGCCTGCTGTCTTCGAAGCACACTTGGGGACGAAACGAAGATGCTCAGCGCCTCAACGACACCGATGTCCTTCGCCTCCGTTCCCCGCATGGTGGTGAATGGGTAAGGGCCAATCCCGCAAACAATGCCTCACTCCGCGCGCCCAACCAAGCCCAATACCACGCGTTATTCAGCCAAACGACAAGCGGAGAGCGAGACCAAAACACGACGGCGAAAGTCGCCCGTCGCGGACTTGGACGCCCCGCTTATCCTGCGCGAGGGTTCGCCGGAAATGCGGAGCGAAGGCAACGCGAGCGGCCCGGTTGAATATCTTACGACACGCCTCGGCAGAATTTTCCACGGCAATAGTCTCGAACTTTTGCGGCGGCAGGTGGACGACGCATCCGTGGACCTGATAATGACCAGTCCGCCGTTCGGCCTCGTCCGCAAAAAGGACTATGGGAACGTGGACGCGGACGAATACGTCGAGTGGTTCAAACAATTCGGGCGCGAATTTCATCGCGTGCTCAAGGACACAGGCTCACTCGTCATCGACATCGGGGGTGCGTGGATTTCGGGGCAGCCAACCCGCTCGCTCTACCACTACGAGCTCTTGCTGATGCTCTGCAAAGAAATCGGATTCCATCTCGCGCAGGAATTCTTTTGGTGGAATCCTGCACGCCTGCCTACCCCTGCGGAGTGGGTTACGGTGCGACGCATCCGAGTCAAGGACGCCATCAATTGCGTGTGGTGGCTCTCGAAAACACCTTGGCCGAAGGCGAGCAATAGGCGCGTTCTCGTGCCCTACAGCGACGCGATGCAAAACCTCCTGAAAGTCGGCTACAAGGCGAAGCTGCGCCCATCCGGTCATGACATCAGCGAGAAGTTCAACAGCGATAACGGTGCAGCAATTCCGCCAAATCTCATCGCAATCGCGCACACGGAGAGTAATTCAGCCTACATGCGTTATTGCGCTGAGCGCGGTATCAAAACTCACCCGGCGCGGTTCCCTGTGGATTTGCCGGAGTATTTTGTGCGAATGTTAACCGATGCAGGTGATGTGGTGATTGACCCCTTTGCCGGTTCATGCGTCACCGGAGAAGCGTGCGAGAAGCTTGGACGCCGCTGGTTCTGCTGTGAGTTGGTCGAGGCATATCTGCGGGGAGCGAAGGGACGATTTCAGCAAGAAACATTATTCCCGGTTGGCAAAAGCAAAGCAGCCACAAATTATAGCGTTTCTCATCCGGCAGCGCTTTGGAATGGCGATGAGGGCGAAGCCCTCGCCGCCGACGGCGGGAAAAAGCGCAAACTCAAAAAGTAAGTTATGGCTGCCGTCACTCCGGGGGAAATCGTTGATTCAATTCTGGGCGGACTGAATGACTCGGGAGCACAAGGACAGATCACCTCGCCGCTCCGGTCGCACCCGCGGAAGTTCTGCGTTATCTACGGCGACAAATCATTCCCGCTCTGGATCTATATCTGGACGATCACGCACGGTGGCGCGACACGTTCGGCAGAGGAATACCGTATTCAAATGACAACGGTAACGCCGCCCTTAGCGATGAATCCAAGCGGGCCAACGCTCTTGCTCGGATGGAATCCCGAAAACGAAGTCTTTGGCGGCTTTGACATTACCAAACACTGGGATGGCTTCCGAGCCGGTTCCAATTCCGTGCAAATCTCACTTTCCGCTTTACTCGCAGCGAAAAATTTCGGATGGGGCTTCTACACGAATCAATATCGGGAAATCGCCGTGGCGTTCAGACCTGCGGAGTTCATGCACTACACGCTAAACGCCGACGCACTGCACGCTGAGGGAGCACGCGCTGTCGGAGTCCTGAATCGTGTTGTGCGTTTGGAACCTGTTTCCAAAACTGAAATCGAAGCGCTGCCTCAGCCTCGCAAGCGCATCGTCGAAACAATTTCCAAACTCGCGCGGGCTGCAAACTTTCGCGATCAAGTTGTCTCGGCTTATGAACAGCGTTGCGCCGTTACTCGCGTGCAACTGAAACTCATTGATGCCGCGCACATCCTTCCCGTGGGAGCCGATGGAAGCACGGACAGCGTGCGCAATGGCTTGTGCCTCGCGCCGACTTATCACCGGGCTTTCGACAATGGCCTCATCTACCTTACATTCGATCTCAAGATGAAACTCAACCCGGCCAAGATCGACAAACTCACGTTATTAAATCTTGTCGGCGGTCTCGACTATTTTCGGCATTACCTCGACCAGGAAATTTTTCTCCCCTTCAACCCCCTTCAACGCCCCGCGCTCGAATACATTCGCAAGGCCAACGCCTTTCGCGCAATTGCTGCATAGGAAGCATCGAAGTCGCTGGCAGCAGATTCCCGTCATTGCCCCGCCGTGAGATCGAAGCGCCCCCGCTGGGGGTAGTTGGAACGGGCCACGCTCAAGACTCATCAAAAGAAATGCAGAAAAGAAGAACTTACCCAAGACTGACTCCATTTTGATCGCCGTGGGGAACACCCATAATCAAAATAAATTCACCCAGGGATAATATTGCCATGTCCTCGCCGGTTTTCCGAGATTGGTTGATCGCCGTCGCGCCGCGTTTCCCGCTCTTCGCCCGGCTCGCCGCCATGGTTGATGCGGATGCCAATTGGCCGCCGGGCCACGACAAGCCGACGCTCCGCCGTCACCTTCGCGACCGTGGTCACGGCGAACTTACCGCAGATCTCGCGGCGGCGTTAGATGCCTTCAGTGTTCTTTGTGCGCCGACAATGCCGAATGCCAGCTTGCCTTGGGATTGGCACACAGCGCTGCTCGTTGAGCAAACCAACGCGAGCTTAGAGCGGCACCGACGAAATCGTCGCGTTTCAACCCATGAATATCGCTTTCAGCTCGGCCAGCGCCTCGCCGTCGAAATGGCCGCAAAAACACGCATCTACGTGGACACCTGCCATTGGGTGAAGATGCGTGACTTCGAGCGTGGTCGTGACGTGCCACCGGCTTACGGCGAAATTCTCGCGCATCTGCGTCGCCTCGTAGCGACCGGCCACTACATCTGCCCGCTCAGCGCGCCGCTTTTCACCGAGCTTCAAACGCAGAGCGACCTGGTAACGAGAGCGCACACTGCGCGGCTTATGGAGGAACTCAGCCAGAACGTCGGACTGCCGCATCTCAGCGAGATCGAAAAACTGGAACTGCGGCGCATGGCGCTCGAACGGTGCTTTGGATTGGGAGCGTTGAACACGGACTGGCAGCTCTGGCGCAAAGGTACCCTTATGATCGTGGAACGCTGGCCGGTTCAGCCGGGACTGAACCAGGAGGAAACCTGGTATCTCCAAAAGTTCGCTCTCGATGCGATGTGGGAAGCTCCATTCACCCAACTCGTGAGTGTGATGCCCGAGTTGTTGGACACGCGAGAGATGCGGAACAGGTTTGCCGCAAATCTGAACGCAGACCGGGAAGCACGGCCACCGACGGATTTTGAAACTGAGCGTCAGCGCGCGTTGGCAACGATCGTGCATGGATTTTTGATTCCGCACATGCCTGAACTTTTCGAGGAAGTGAGATTGCTCGCGTCGCGACGCCCTGGTTTTCAACTGCCGACGGAGTTCGGGGGCCTCGACCCGCGCTGCCTGCCAAGCGTGCAGGTATTGTCCGGAGTTGATGCGTTCATTCGCACCTCGGGACGGCGCTACAGGCCGAACGATATGTTCGACCTTTTCCACTGTACCGCAGCGATTCCCTACTTTCAGGTCTTCCTGTGCGACACGGCGTTCAAGCATATCGTAACCGATCCGAAGCTGCGTTACGACGAGAAGTATGGGGTGAAGGTATTCGCCGCACCCGAAGAGATTCGCGCCTATCTGCTGACGCAATAAAGTGCCCGAGAATGGCAGCGTCTTAAATTTAAGACACTATCAACCCTCTGCCCTATCTTCGGAGAATTCAAAACAATGATCAAACCGCCATTCCCCCACGAATTTGATGAGAAGGAGAGCCTCATAAGGCTTCCGGTCAACGTAACCTACCATAGCAAATTGCGGGCTCCCGCCTGGGCTCACCCGACCCGGGAAAGCGCCAGTCATGCGATCCGCTGTTTTGGCTCCCCTGATGAAGAGGACCATATCGTCGGACGCAAAATCCTTGAGCGATTGCTTCCTTTGCAGACTACTGATTCAACGGATTTGCATTACGGCATCTGGGGCTGGTTTGCCGAGGAGCCGCCCCGCGAGATGGCCCCCGCCGATTGGAATTGGGCGGATTTCATAGGCGTCCGCCTCCTGCAAATTCTTCACGATCACGCCGGCCATCTCCCGCCCGATCTGGCGGCGCGAACCCGAGCGGCGGCCGAACACGCGGCCTGGTCCATCTTTCGCCGCAATGTGGGGCCCGGTTACACCAATATCTGCGCGATGGGCGCCGTGGTCTGCATTGTCTCGGGCGAGATGTTTTCCGACCCGCGACTGCTTGAATATGGCGTGCGCCGTCTGAGCAATATGCGTCGCGAACTCGAATTTCACGGAGGGTTCCCCGAGTATAACAGCCCGACTTACACGTTGGTCGTTCTCGAGGAACTCGAGCGGTTGCTGCATCTGGCGAGGCATCCGCGGGCACGGGCCGACGCGGAGGCGCTTCTCGCGTTTGCCTGGAGCCTTATCGCCGAACAATTTCATCCGGGCACGGGACAATGGGCCGGAGCGCAAAGCCGCAGCTATCAAGATTGGATCGATCTGGAAAAAGTGAGGTTTCTGGAGGCGCGTTTGGGAAAGCCGTTCCCCGTTCAACCTCTCACCAGCCTCGTTATCGAGCCCATCGAGAAGGGATTTCCCCATCCCTGTCCAGAGTCTGTTCGCGCCCGCTTCTTTCAACTGCCCGTATCGCCCAGCCAATATCGCCATACCTGGATCAAACAGGCCGACGGAACGCCCAGGCAGATCTCGACGACATGGTTCACGCCGGAGGCCACGCTCGGTTCGATGAATCGCGAGAACACGTGGAACCAGCGCCGCGTCATCCTCGGTTATTGGCGCGCGTCGGAAAGCAGCCTCGCGCGCGTGCGATTGCGCCTCCTCCATAATGGGAACGACTTTGTCTCGGCATCGACCCGGAACCAGCAGGAGAATTCACGTATCTTGACCGGGTTTCACTTTGCCGCGGGAGGCGGAGATTATCATCCCTATTTTGATCGGCCGCCCGATGGAACCTTCTTCACGAGCGATTTGCGTATCCGATACGAGGTGGAAGGCCACGGCGCGCTGGTTAGGAAATTGGCTCCGGACCTTTTTGAACTGAGCGTGGGAACGCACAAGATTGTCCTCCGCACCGGCCCCCTTCGTTTTGACGGCAAGGTCGTTCCCGGCTGGACCGTGGGCCGGGAAAAGCAACTCGTCTGGGTCGATGGGGTCTTTTATGCCGGCGCGAAGCGCGCCTTTAATCCCGCCCAGCTTGCCGAATGCACCGCCGCCGCCGCGCTGGAATTGCTGCCCGCAGATCAAGCGCCTTCGACCCATTCCATTGAGGAATCCGAACTAGGGGACGAACGCGTTTTCCGTTGGCAGGCGCAGGGGGTCTTCGAGGTAAGCGTGCCGCGGATCGCGCCCAAATTCGATTAAGAGTTTTGAGGTTTAAGGCCTTGATCGATTGCCAGCGGCACGGAGCGACACGACAGCGACATTGATCTCATGCTCATTTGGCGCGCCAGGGGGGTAATCCGGGCATCCCGGTCGACAGACGAAATCAGGCCAAATCAAACCGGTTGTCTCGGAAGCAGCGCATTCCTTCGGAATTTATGAGAGACCATGCGGAATTGAGGAAGAGTCTTGCGCCGGGGGGGGTAATCGTCGCAGATTTTCCTGATGCAATTCGTGAATTTGACTCGCAAGGTGGAGATCGGCGCGAACTGCTATTGTCTGACGGCTGCCGGCAGGAACATCGTCCTCGATTGCGGGATGCACCCGAAGGCGGACGGCGAGGAGGCGCTTCCGAACCTGAATCTCCTCGGGGAGGACTCGGTCGATGCGATTTTCCTCTCTCACGCCCACCACGACCATCTCGGCTCCCTGCCGGTGTTGATGCGACGCCAGAGCCGCGCGCCGGTCTTGATGACGGAGGCGACCAAACGCCTCTCCGACGTGATGCTCCACAATTCGGTGAACGTGATGTGCAAGAAGCGGGAGGAGGACGAGATCGGCGTTTACCCGCTCTTCACGCACCGCGAGGTCGAGCAAGGGACGAAGCGCTGGCAGATCTGCCCGCTCGGGCACCCGTGCTCGATCCAAGGGGAACGGCTTCGAGCCGGCGAAAAGGAAGACGTCACCCTCGAATTTTTCGATGCCGGCCACATCATGGGCTCGACGGGGGTCTTGATCCGGGCCGAAGGGAGGACGGTTTTCTACTCGGGCGACGTGAATTTCCAGGATCAAAGCATATCCATGGCGGCTCGCTTTCCCGAAGAGCGCCTCGATGTGATGATCGTCGAGACGACCCGCGGCGACCACGCGGCGACGCCCGGCTTCACCCGCGAGGCCGAGGAAGCCCGGTTCGCGCAAGCGCTGCGGGCGAGCCTGGAGCGCGGCGCGGCCACCTTGATTCCCCTGTTCGCGCTCGGCAAGACGCAGGAAGTGCTCGCGATGCTTTACCGGTTCAGAAGAAAAGGGTGGCTGCCCACCGTGCCGGTTTACATCGGAGGCCTCAGCACGAAACTGACGGAGATTTACGATAAGCTGGCCACGGTGGTTCCCCGCCATCAGCCCGAGCTTCAGCTTCTCCACGCGGTCGCCCCTTTCGTCCTGGCTGGCCGCGCCGCGGGCGACACGCCCATCGGCAAAGGGAAAATCTACGGTCTTTCCAGCGGGATGATGACGGAAAAGACGCTCTCCAACAGCTTCGCGCGGCGCATCCTCAGCAACCCGGGACAGGCGCTCTTCTTCGTCGGTTACGCCGACCCGGATTCTCCGGCGGGAAAAATAAAAGCCTGCGAGCCAGGCGGCCTGGTCCAACCCGATCCGGCTTTCCCCCCGCAGAGATTGCAGTGCCAGGTCGAGGAATTCAACTTTAGCGCGCACGCGTCGCGGGAGAGCATCCGGGGATATATCAACCGGGTTTCTCCCAGGAAAATCATCCTCGTTCACGGCGATGCTCCGGCGGTCGCATGGTTCAAGGAGACCCTCACGGGGGATCTGCCGGAGAGCGAGGTCGTCTGCCCGGAACCGGGAGTCCGGTTCGAGATTTAGAGGCTGCCGGGAAAACCGCCTACTTCTCGTGGCCGAGGATGTCGCTGATCGGCGTCGCGGGGCTTTCCATCATATCGAGGACGACGGCCTGGAGCAGCATCTGGAAACCGAGAATCATCGGCAGCATCGCCAGGGCGACCGTTCCGGCGCTCTGTTCGTGGCCCTCCGCCCAGTTCTGGCTCCAGCGGTAAGCGCCAAAAGCGCCGCCGCCGAAAAACAGGAGACTGCCGGTGATGAGGAAGATCGTCACGATGTTGATGTCGTAGATAAAATAACGCCACCAGATGCGGTGAACCAGGCTCGCAAGCAGCTTGAAGGGAAAAGAGACAAGCGCCTTGAACGGACTCAGCGAACTGGGCTCGCCGCCGTACTTGGCGGGAATCGGGATATCAATCGCCACCGCCCGGATGACGTTGAGCTGCACCAGAAGGCTGATCTCGAAGAAATAACGCGAATCGAGAAGATGGAAGTTGACGAGATCCAGCGCGTTGCGCCGGATGGCGAAGAAGCCGTTCGTCGGATCCGAGAGATGCCAGAAACCGCTCGCGGCCTTGGTCAAAAGCGTCAGCCCGAAGTTCCCGAAACGCCGCGCGGGGGGCATCGTTTGCAGGGCGCGCAGGTCGTAAAACCGGTTGCCCTTCGCGAAATCGGCCTTCCCGCCCGCCAGCGGAGCGATCAGCCGGGGGAGATAGCGCGCGTCCATCTGCCCGTCGCTGTCCATCTTTACGATGATGTCGGCGCCCGCGTCCAGGGCGGCTTGAAAGCCGGTCGTCGTCGCGCCTCCCACGCCCGCGTTCTTTTCGTGAAAGAGAATTTTGAGCTTGGGGTGGACGAAAGCCTTTTGCAGAAAAGCGCCGGACTGGTCCGGGCAGCAGTCGTCCACGACGATGATATCGTCGGCGACATCGACCAGGGAGCGGACGACGCCCTCGACCTGATCCCGCACGCGGTAGGCGGGCAGCACGACCGCCACGCGCGGGCCGGCCGCTTGCGGGCGGCGCGCCGGCTTAGAAGTTAGAGGCAAGCTCCCTCCGGCAAATGCGACAGATATTCCGCATACGTCATAATCTTAAACCCCGAGGCGGCCAGCGATTCAAGCCTTTCGACGGTTCCGGAGCGATTAACGTAGAGAAGCGCGTTCAGGAAGTGGTTTCCGCGCACTCCGCGATGCAGGACACGCTCCTGGCGGGTATCGACATCGTACGGATGAAAATAGCCGAGAACGGGCGCGCCGCTCCGGGCAATCGCGTCGAAACGGCGCCTGATGAAGCCGAAGGGAAGACACCGGAAGTAAGTCCCCGCCCCGACAGGCACTTCGAGCGGGCCGAAGCGCGCGAGCGTGACGGGCAGTTCGAGCATCCCGGCGATCCGGCGCGGCTTGTTCGTGAAACCGGGCCACCCGTGCAGCGGATTGCGCGCGGGGAGCACCGAGCTGGAATAGTGGAACCCAAGGCCGGCGAGCACCTCGTAAGCCCATTGGGTTTTTTCCGTCATCGAGAGGATCGGGGCGCGAAAACCCTTCACATCCCGCGCGCCGGCGTCCCGGAGCGCGTCCAAATTCCGGGAAAGATCGTCGCGCAGGGACGCGGGCGTATGCTCGTCCAGGGGCCGATGCGTGTGCGTATGGCAGCCGAGTTCGTGCCCTTCGGCGGCGATCGCCCGCACCGTGGTGGGGAATTTCAGCGCGGCTTCGCCGACGACGAAGAACGTGGCCTTCATCGCGCGCGCCCGCAAGAATGCCAGGTAGATCTCCGCCAGTTCGGGAAGCGGCGTGCAGCGAAAGAGACGCGCGGGATCGGCGGCATAGAATTCCTCGAGGTCAACGCTGAACAGAAATGTGGACATCACTCAAAACGGCGAAAGGAAACCTCCGGCCCGGCATGGAAATCCGGCGCCGGATTCTGAAAAACCATCCCGATAAGGCTGTCACTGCGAAACGGCGCGGGCAGGCGGAGAGTTTCCAGCGTTTTCAGGCCGAGAAAGATCAGTTGCCAGGGGATGGGAACGAAGCGGATGCGCCGGCCTTTCCGGGCCGCGATCCTCCGGACGATGTCGCGCAAGGGAACCCTTTCGGGATTCGCGGCGGTGATCGGCCGTCTGTCGAAATGGGCCTCCTTTTGACAGAGGAGAAAAAGGAGCCGGGCAAGATCCTCGTCGTGGACGAGGTACTGCGGGTAGGAGCCGTCGCCGATCATCGGCAGCAATGGCCCGGCGGAAGCGGCGCGCTCGAGGGCGGCCATCATCCCTCCCGGATTCGCCCCGTGGACGAGGCCGGGGCGGACCACGGCGAAACCGAGGTCGAGCGCGGCGGCTTCGATCAAGAACTTGGCCTTTCCGTAGAGCGATCTGCATCCCTCGAAGGCGCTGACCGACGAGATGAACACGCCCCGGGAAACTCCCTGCTCTTTGGCGGCTTTCAAGAGGGCGATGCTCCCTTGCACATTCACGCGCCGGATTTCATCCCATCCCGGGCGATGGAAATCATAGGCGCAATGCACCAGGGCATCGACGTTCCGCCAGGGGATCGTTCGCGGATCGGCGCTCAGATCCCAGGCGACACGGTTGCCGTTCCCCCGGCGGCCCAGCGAGAGCACTTCCCACCCTTGGGAGGAAAAATAGCGCGCGACCGCCGAACCGACATAGCCGGTCGAGCCGGTGATGGCGCATCGCATAACGGCTTTATAACTCCGCGCCCTGATGGGCGATCCGGTGGGCGTTGGCCATGACGCTGAGGGTTATCGTCGTCGCGGGAATGCTCGGGAAGACCGACGCATCGATGAAATGAACCCTCTCGAGCGCGGGGATTCTCCCGAGGGTATCCGTCTCGAAGCCCCGCGGCCGCCCGCGCATCGGGAAAGCGCCGCCGGAATGGTAGCTGCGGCCCGGTTCGGCAAATTGCAGCGCCGGCACAACGGGCATTCCGCCCAGTTGCAATCCGTTCGCCATCAGCTTCAAACCGGCTTTGATGCTCGTCCAGCGGCTGCCGGCCCCTGGTTTCGGCTGAACCTTCAGGACGGGCGGACCGCCGCCGGAGGGTTTGTGCAATTCGACCTGGATCTTCGAGGAATCCGCGGAGTGCAGGAAACCCTGGACGACCAGCAGCCGGCCAAGGATTTCGCCCGCGATCCAGCGGCTGGCCAGCATGTATTTGAGCGGTGTTTCCAGCAGCGCCCGCTCGAGGAAATCGCTGTAACTGAATATTTCGAGGTGAACGAGGTGTTTGCTGACTGCCGGGTCATAAATCTCGATAAAGGCCTGCGCCATGGAATGCAGCGGCTCGGTTTGCACGCCGCGGGTCCGGTGCAACCGGAAGAAAGGGTAGATGAAATACTGGCTGTCGAGCATTTGCACCGGCACGTCGAAGGCATCCATCGAATTCAAAGCCAGGTAGGCGTTCGGCAATATCCCGCATCCGGCGAAAACCCGCTCGGCTTCATAAACCGCGTTCTCGCCGCGGGCCGCGTCTCGCGCATGGATTTTGACGCCGCCGGGAACAGGTTCGAGCCTTTCGACCACCTGGCCCGGCCGATACGTGACCTTGCCGCTCTCCAACAGGCTGTCGAGAGTCTGCGCGGTGGAATAGATGAGCGAATAGGGGCAGCCATACAGACACCGTCCGCAGTAAACGCAGGCATGACGTTTCGCGTCGCCCGAAGCGGTTGCGGCCATGCGCGAGCGGCCAAAGGAAATCCCGGATTTTTTCAATCCGTCGCGATGCGCGGCCATGTCTTCGAGGAATCGGCTCGCTTGCGCGGAGGGCCGCAAGGGGTCGTTCCTGTCTGTATAGGAGGGGAGAAGCTGCTCGAGATCGTCCCGGACGGCAGTCGAGGGCATGAACTCGAGCACCGCGCGGTAGTGGGGCTCCAGGTCGGCGATCGAGATGGGCCAGTCGGCGATGTCTTCGGCGCGGTACGGCAGGAGGGAAGCGCCCCACACGCTGCTAAGGCCGCCGCGCGCCATCGAGTAGTGGAAGCCGGCATCGCCTTCTTTCAAGGGGCGCTCGACGTCGCGATAAGGAAAATCGGAGCCATAGGAGAGCTTTACGTGAATCTGCCCCTCCCTGGTTTTCTGGTCGCCGCCGCGCAACGTCTCGAGGTCGCTCTCATCCCATGATTCCGGCTCCTGGCCTGAGAGGCGGTCGAGGATTTGCTGTCTCTCCGGCTCGAGCGTCCGGCCCGCATCGAGAATGGTAACGGGCCGTCCGCGGTTGACCAGGGCGACGGCCGCTGAAATGGCCGCCGGACCCGAACCTAGGACGTAAAACATAGCCGCATGCTGGAATCTAGACTAACGGGGAGCATCCCGGTGTCAAATGAGGAAGAGCACAGGCGCAGCCCTCGAAGGAAACCGCTTTTCTTTGACCGGATTAACCTTTACCGGTGTTCAATGGGTATGTTGCACGGATCGCCGGTGGT
>Ga0302324_100005844_pt1 | contig 26745 bp, 20 predicted proteins | sample Palsa_T0_1_FD_201949 | JGI IMG/M metagenome (GOLD analysis project Ga0302324, IMG submission 201949) | Peat permafrost microbial communities from Stordalen Mire near Abisko, Sweden - Palsa_T0_1 | ecosystem: Environmental > Terrestrial > Soil > Palsa > Peat permafrost | place: Sweden: Abisko...
TCGACGAGCCCCGCGGCAGTCGCGCATTCGATCGCTTCGACGACGGCGCAGCTGGCCGCGCTTGCAAAAGTTTTTCTATGACGAACGTTCATGTCATCGGCACGACCGGGTACGGCGGCCTGGAGCTCATTCGGCTCTTGCACGCGCATCCCGATGTACGCATTGCAACATTGGAAAGCCGCAGTTCGCCGGGCGTACGCATATGCGACGTATTTCCGATGCTTCCGCATGTTACGCTTGCATGCGAGCCCGAAGGAACGGTCATGGGACGCGCCGCGTCCCGTGACTTGGTGTTTTTGGCGGGCAATCACGAACTCGCTCACGCGAGTGCGCCGGCCTTACTCAAGCGCGGCGTTCGGGTTATCGACCTCTCCGACGCGTTTCGCCTCGCTGACCGTGCGCACGGCGCCGTGTACGGCTTTGCCGAACGGTATCGGGAGCAGATTGCCAAGGCAAGTTTTGTCGCGAATCCCGGATGCTACGTGATGGCAGCGATGTTGGCGCTGGTTCCGCTCGGACGGTTTGCGGATCGCATCGGGCATGTCGTGATCGATGCAAAGAGCGGCATTACGGGCGCGGGGCGCGTGCCGTCGGTGACGTCGATGTTCGGCGAAGTTGACGAAGACGTACGCGCCTATGGTTTGAACGGACATCGGCACGGTGCCGAAATCGAGCAGGAAGTCGCATCGGCCGGCATCGCGGCGCCGATCATCTTTTCGCCGCACGTCGTTCCCATGCGCCGCGGCTTGCTGGCGGACGTCTATCTCATTCCGAAAGTGCCGATTTCCCGCGATGAGGTCTTGGCGGCGTTGAAACGCTACTATGCGGCGAGCCCCTTCGTCAGCGTCTTTGAAGACGCTCGCATTCCCAACTTGCCGTCGCTTGAGAAAACGAACGACGCACAGCTCGCTGTTGCGGAACGTAACGGCATCGTGCAAATTCTCAGTGGTATCGATAACCTTGGTAAAGGCGCGGCGGGTTCGGCCGTGCAGAACATGAATCTCATGCTCGGACTTCCGGAGGAACGTGGACTTGGCGCTCACCGTACCGCAGTCGGCTGATACCGTGCGGCTCATCGAAGTACGTGGGGGGCTCGGCGCCGTTCCGGGTCTTCGTATGGCCGGCGTTCACGCCGGCATCAAGAAACGCAAGACGGACCTCGCGCTCGTTGCACTTGGCGGCCCGCACGTCTGCGCCCAAGTCATCACGACCAACGACATTAAGGCGGCGCCTTTGCTCGTCAGCGGTGCGAATATCGAGTTTGAAGGCGACGCAATAAGCGCGATCGTCATCAACGCGGGTTGCGCGAACGCGTGTACCGGCGACCGCGGGATGCACGATGCGCGTGCCACCGCACGGCAAGCGGCGACACTTCTGAAATTGCGACCGACGCAAGTCATCGTCGCATCGACCGGCGTTATCGGCGTATACTTGCCGATGGATCGCCTCTCGAAAGGCCTCGAACGCGCGCATAAAGCGCTATCGGAAGGGCACGAAGCGGCCTACGATGCTGCCGAAGCCATCATGACGACCGATCATATTCCGAAGATGGCGTCCTACGCTTGGAAAGAGGGCGACCAGCGTTATGTCGTCGGTGGTATCGCAAAAGGCTCGGGCATGATCGCTCCCAACATGGCTACGATGCTCGCCTTCATCGCAACTGATGCCCCGATGTCGCGCGCTTCACTCGGCGAAGCGCTCCGCGAAGCCTGTGACGGAACATTCAACATGATCTCCGTCGACGGTGACATGTCCACGAACGATGCTTGCTACGCATTCGCTAAACCCGGCACCGGCGATGCGAGCCCGGGGTTTCGCGCTGCGCTCACCGCCGTTTGCCGCGATCTCGCCGTGGCGATGGTGCGCGACGGCGAAGGAGCCACAAAGACGCTCGTGATGACGGTCACCGGTGCACGCGACGAAGTGCAAGCCCGAACCGTCGTGCGCGCGATCATCAATGGTTCGCTCGTGAAGACGGCGCTGTACGGTGAAGATCCCAACTGGGGACGCATCATTGCCGCCGCCGGTGCAGCGCGCGTCGGGATCGATCCCGAAAAGTGGGCGCTTTGGCTTGCCGGTCAGCCTTGGGTCGAGCGTGGTGCGCTCGAAGCGCTTTCCGAAGCCGCAGCGCATACGCTCCTCGAGGAGACGACGATCGAAGTTCGGCTTGATCTTGGGATCGGTGATGCCTCAGCTACTGGGTGGGGTTGCGATCTTAGTAGCGACTACGTACGTATCAATGCACACTACCGAACGTAGCGCTGGGGACGATGGGCGCGATTTTCTTTTTTCTTAGGAGTTTTTTGTGTCGATTTTGGTTAATCGTGGTGGCCGGCTGGTGACGCGGCATCCGCATTTGCTCGCGAATTATAATCGTGCGGAAGTGAATTTTGTGCGCGGTGAGGGTGTGTATCTGTTTGATGAGTCGGGGAATCGGTACCTCGATCTTGTGGCGGGGCTCGCGGTTTGTGCGCTGGGGCATGCTCATCCGCGGATTGCGCGGGCTATTGCAGAGCAGGCGGCGACGCTCGTGCATACGAGTAATCTTTATCATCATGAGCCGGCGGGGGAGTTGGCCGACAAGCTTGCGGCGCTGGCGGGGTTTGATGCGGTCTTCTTTTGCAATTCGGGTTCTGAGGCGAATGAGGCGGCTATTAAGCTTGCGCGGAAGCATGCTTGGCGCAAGGGTGAGAAGACGCGGACGACTATTCTTGCGGCGACGGGGTCGTTTCATGGGCGCACGTTTGGTGCGCTTGCGGCGACGGACAGCCCGAAGTATCACGAGGGGTTTGAGCCGCTGCCGCTTGGGTTTGCGTTTACCCCTTTTAACGATGTTGCGGCGCTCGATCGGGCGATTGATGAGACGACGGCGTGTTTTTTGGTGGAGCCGGTGCAAGGGGAAAGCGGCGTGCTGCCGGCGACCGTTGAGTTTTTGCAGGCGGCGCGGCGGTTGTGTGATGAGCGTGGGGCGTTGCTCATTTTTGATGAGGTTCAGGTTGGGATGGGGCGGCTTGGGCGGCTGTTTGCCTCGCAGTTCTATGATGTTCTTCCCGATGCGTTTACGCTTGCGAAGTCGCTTGCCAATGGGCTTCCGATTGGGGCGCTATTGATTCGGGGGGAGGCGGCGGCGGCTTTACGTCCCGGCGATCACGGATCGACCTTTGGCGGGTCGCCGGTTCCGGCGGCCGCTGCGCTCGAGCATCTTGCAATTCGCGACGTGCTTGATATTGATGGGAATGTTCAGACGGTTGGCGCGTTGCTCCGGAGTGAACTTGCGGCGATTGCGGCGGAGTGGCCGGCGGTATTTGGGGAGCCGCGCGGGCATGGTTTGATGTTGGGGCTGCCGGTTATTGAGCCGCGGCTTGCCTCTTCATTCGTTGGGCCGGCGCTTGAGAATGGTCTGCTTATTAATGCGGCGGGGCGGAATACGCTGCGTTTTATACCGCCCCTCATCATTACGGCCGATGAAATTCGCGAAGCGATGGTTCTGCTGCGCAAGAGCATCGTATCGACGCTATGAAAAAGATTCGGCCGTTTTTGTGGTTTGACGATAAGGCTGAAGAGGCGGCGAATTTGTATGTCTCGCTTTTTAAGAATGCGAAAATTCTGGATGTTAACCGTGCGGGTGGAGACGTGCGCAGCGTAACGTTTGAGATCGAGGGGCAAGAACTCATCGCCTTTAACGGCGGTCCGCACTACAAGTTTACACCGGCCATTTCGCTGTTCGTCGACTGTAAGTCGCAGCGCGAAGTGGACGAGCTTTGGAACGCGCTTACCGTGGGCGGTGAAGAAAGCCGGTGCGGCTGGCTCAAAGACAAGTACGGGCTGTCGTGGCAGATCATACCCTCCGTGCTTATCGAGATGCTGAACGACGATGACGACGGGAAGTCAGGGCGTGTCATGCAAGCGATGCTTGGGATGTCGAAGATCGATGTCGAGGGCCTAAAACAGGCGTACAATCGAAAGTAACAGGGAGTTTCAGATGAATACCGCCGCGCCTTATTTCGGCGGCGGCGGTTTGCGAAAGACATCGGCGACGCAAAAGCGTAGTCCCACCATTGCCGGATGTTCAACGACATCATTTGCCGAGTATCGGCGTTCGCCGTCGCGATCAAACGTTACAATCGTCTGCTGCTCGGGATCAACGAACAAGACGAGGTCGCTTCCGGCAGAGAGGTAGACGCGAACCTTCTCTCGGCGCACGTCCCGGCGGTCGCCGGGAGACAGGATTTCAACGGCAACGTTCGGTGCAACGCGCGGAATCTCGGCCGCCGCATCATCGTCGTGCGCAATTCGCTCGTATGAAACATACGCAACGTCCGGTACGAGTTGCTTCGGTCGTTCGCCGGGCAGCGCGAGTAAAAAATCCCACTCGGCGCCGCTTCGGCCGCGGCCTGCCTCTTCGGCTAAGCGATAAAAGGTACGCACAAACCAGCTCTGCGCGAAGGCATGTCGTCCGCGCGGGCTCATCTTCTGAACAAATTGGTCGAGAACGTACTCTGTCGCAGGCTTCGTCTGCGGGTCGATGAGTAACTCGGGATCGAGACCGGCGGTATTCCACATAACACGCTCTCCCATCACTCGGATTGCGATGACCGGCTAGCGCGGATTCGCTAGTGCAGGCCGCCGAGCCTATCGCTTAGATAGCCGGCGAGTTGGTCCTCGGCGACGCGATCCTGCTTCATGGAGTCGCGATCGCGAACGGTCACCGTACGATCGGCCAGCGATTCGTAGTCGACCATGATGCAAAAGGGTGTGCCGATCTCGTCTTGGCGACGGTAGAGCTGGCCGACATTGCCTTCGTCATATTGCGAGCGGAAGAACGGACGCAATGCCTTTTCGATGATTTGCGCGCGGGAGACGAGGTCGCTCTTGTTGCGGGCGAGCGGGAAGACGCCGACTTGCACGGGGGCGATCTTGGGATGAAAGCGCAGCACGACGCGCTTGGTTTCTTTGCCGTCTTCGCCGGTGATTGTTTCGTTTTCGTAGGCGTCGATGAGCATCGTTAGCGTCGTGCGATCCATGCCGGCGGAGCTTTCGATCAAGATCGGCGTGAAGCGCGATTTTGAGGCCTCGTCGAAGAACTGAAGATCTTTACCGGAGAGCTTCATGTGGGCATCGAGGTCGTACGTGCCGCGGTGCGCGATTGACTCGAGTTCGCCCCAGCCCCACGGGAACAGATACTCGACGTCGATGCCGGCGCGCGCATAGTGCGGACGCTCCTTCTCCGTCAGTTCGTAGAAGCGCAGCCGGTCGGCGCGCACGCCGTAGTCACTGTACCACTTCTTGCGCGCGGTAACCCAGTCTTCGAATTGCTTCATGTCGTTACCGTCGTCGGGCACGAAATACTCGAGTTCGGCTTGTTCGAATTCGCGTTGGCGAAAGGTGAAGTTGCCGGGCGTGATCTCGTTACGGAACGACTTGCCGATTTGTGCGATACCGAACGGGGGTTTCTTGCGCGCGCTTTGGTAGATGTTCTTGAAGTTGACGAAGATACCCTGAGCTGTTTCCGGGCGGAGATAGGCTGCCGAGGCGGAATCTTCCATCGGGCCGATCGAGGTGTTCATCATCAAGTTGAAGTTGCGAGGCTCGGTGAGCGTATTTTTCATACCGCAATCGGGGCATTTATCGAGCGACGCTAGATGATCGGCACGGAAACGGTGCTTGCAGTTCTTGCAATCGACGAGCTTATCGTGAAATGCCGCGACATGACCTGAGGCAATCCATGTACTCGGGTGCATGATGATCGACGAATCGAAGCCGACGACGTCGTCGCGCAGCTCGACCACCTCGCGCCACCAGGCGTTCTTGACGTTACGCTTGAGGATCGAGCCGAGCGGGCCATAGTCGAAAAATCCGCCGATGCCTCCGTATATCTCGCTCGATTGAAAAATAAATCCTCGGCGCTTTGCTAGCGCCGTAATCTCTTCCATTGTGACACGAGGTTCGGACGGCATCTCGGGCTCCGGCATAATCCCGCCAAGATTGCCCGGTTCCGTCGCGATTTCCGCTTTGAGCGGCCGGTACGCCTATTGCTTTAGGGTCAGAACCAGTCGAAAACCGGCCGGTTCAATGTGCAGTGCATCGGTTGGTAGCGGGCCGAAGACGGGATTCAAATTTGCATCCTGTCCGACGACGCCGCGATACGGAACGCCTGCCCCAAATATCGTATATCGTCCGGCCGCGGCATTAAAGAAATTCGTGCCGGCCAGCGACAGGTCAAGATTTTTTCCAACTTGACTGCCCAAGAGTGCGTTGACAATCGTAAACGGCGGAGCGTTCAACTCATTGTTGTTGCCGCGGAAGATTGCCACACCCGATGCATGCCAACCACTTTGTGCCCAATCGGCTTGGAACGAACCTTGCTGCTGCGGGATCCCTAAGAACTGCGCGCCATTGACAAGACTACCGCCCGAGGTCGGGTTCGAATACGCCGCATTGAAGTTCAGCGGATAGGCGATATTTAAACCGTAGCTTGCCGTCAAGAAGAGATGCAACGGAGCAACGCGTTGCCGGAAGCGCACTTCAGCGCCTTCATAGACGGCAGCACCTGTGTTGCTGTTCACCGAGAAGCACCCGGGGAACGGTGTCGCCGGTGTGTTCGCCGGGTTTTGACAGTCGGGGCCCGGGGCCGGCGCGGTCGCGTTGAGCGGATAGAAAATTTCGATCGGATTGCGCAAGTTCGTGCGGTAGAGGGAGAAATCAAGCGTCGAACTCGCCGAAAATTCGTGCGAAATACCAAATTCGTATTCGGTTGCGCGCTCCGGCTTCTCGTTTGGATTTCCTTGCCCGGTAAATACGCCGTTTGCATCTTGAATCAGCTGTGTTGCCGGGAACATGTAGCGCTCGATCAATAGTGGAGCGCGAAAGCCGGTACCGACCGAAAAGCGTAACGCCGTTTTGGGATCGGCGGTGTAGATCGCTCCGAACCGGCCGTCGAGGGTTTCCCCAAACGAGGTGTAGTGCGACGCGTACGCGCCCGCATCCAGCCGCAACTTGGCCGTGGGTTGGAAACCGCCGCGCACAAACAGCACGTTGATGCTTTGCGAAAGCCGGGGATTCACGGGATCGGTCGCTACCGCCGGCGGCGTGAAAAAGTCGAGCTGTTCATACCGTGTATAGCCGCCAATTGCAAATTGCGACGTGTCGAATGTGTGCTGCCAGGTGAGAGCGCCGTTATAGCGGTGATCCTGATGATCGATGTCATACGGTGTCGTTCCATAGCCACCATTAATGCTGACGCTATTGTCGCTTTCGGACGCTTCGGTTACGAGTTCGCCGGCACCGAGCGGCACGCGACTACGTAGCTGAAACGCGCGAACGACTTGGCCGAACGATAAGCTCCCGGGGCCGACAAAGGAACCGAATGTCGGGCTGCCGACCGTGCCGTCGAGGCCGTCAACGGAGCCGCTCTCATCGCGCGTATCCCCAAGGACGAACAGGCGGGCGCTCACGTCGGCGCGCTGCGAAAAATTCCAGGTAAGGTTCGCAAGAGCAGAACGCGCTGTCACGCCGGAGCCCAGATGCGTCGGTATTCCGCCGATCGGAACGGTCGCATTGACATAGCCGGCTTCGTTTTGACCGTCGAGCGCAAATGCGTAACCGAGATGACCGAATGTGCCCGTCGCATTGCCCCAGCCTTCGGTCTGTCCGAACGAACCGCCCGACACAGACAACCCGTAGTGCGGAACTTTGGTCGGATGGAGTGACAGAAAGTTAATCGCACCGCCGAAGGTGTTACTTCCCTCGGAATCCTCGGGCCCGAGTCCCAAGGTGACGTCGACGGCGGAAAACGCGGCAACGGGGAGCCGCGAAAGATCGAGGTCTCCGGTATTGCCGTCATTGAGCAACTGGCCGTCGAGTGCAATCAGCGACTCGGACGGGTCCGGACCGCGCAAGGCGACCACGGCAATTGCGCTTGCAGCACCGCCGTCAGGCCGCGCGAATGTCGCAGACGGGACTGCCTGTAGACCTTCAACCACGCGGTCCTCTCCCAGCCGGTCAAAATCGGCGCGTGTCAGCGTTGTCGACGGAATCGTTCCCGCAATCGGCGTCAACCGGCCGTCTACCGTAACGCTGCCGATCTGACGCAGCTTCGGTGAATCCAGCGGTTCGAGGGTCACGTCCAGCTTCGTATCGTGATCGAGCGAAAGCGCAATCGTAACCGGCGAGTAGCCCTGCGCGGCCGCATCGACATTGCGCGCCCCGGGGCCGGCCGTAATCGAGAAATTGCCCGCTGCATCGGTCGTTGTCTGCTGCGCAACTGCGCCGTGCAGAACGATATGCGCACCCGCAAGCGGTGCGCCGGATTGCGTGTGGACGTTTCCTGTAACAAGACAGCACATGGCAAGGATAATCGGATACACGGAAACCTCAGATGGGCTCTCAGGAATGGCTCGACCTGTTGCGAGTTGGACACCAGGCGGGTTGATTCATTCGCGGCAACGGCGCCGCGATGCCGTCTACACGACTTTCGCGCGGGGTTGTGTTTCGGCGCGAAGTTGACCGCATGCGGCGGCGATATCGCGCCCCATCGGGATACGTACGGTGCAGGCGACACCCTTGGCCTCGAGGATCGCGGAGAACGCGCGGATGCGCTCGTCGCCGCTCGCACCGAGCTTCGTATCCGGCGTGCTGTTGTACGGGATCACATTGACGTGATAGAGCGGGCCGGGCATGAGCTTGGCAAGTTCTTCGGCATGCTGCGGCGTGTCGTTCACGCCCTCGAGCATGACGTATTCGAAGAAGACTTTTCGCCTCGTCTTGGCGATGTAGCGGCGGCAGGCCGCCATCAACTCGTCGATCGGCCACTTCCGATTGACGGGCATGATACTCGAGCGAACCGTATCGTTGGGCGCATGGAGCGAGATCGCAAGGTTGACCTGAATGCCTTCGTCGGCGAAACGGTCGATTTGCGGTACCAGGCCGACGGTTGAAATCGTAATGTGCCGGTGACCCAAACCGAGGCCGTGCGGATCGTTGAGCAACTTCACGGCATCCATCACGGCCTCGTAGTTATGGAATGGTTCACCCATTCCCATGAACACGATGTTGGTGATCTTACGACCTTGTTTTGCCAGCAGCCGCGCAAAGTAGCGCGCTTGATCGAAGATTTCGGTCGCCTTGAGGTGACGCGTAAAACCCGCTTGACCGGTCGAGCAAAACGCACATGCATACGCGCAGCCGGATTGACTCGAAATGCATACCGTATTGCGCTCGCCGTGGTGTTGCATCAACACCGCCTCAACTTCATTTCCGTCCGGCAGCCGGAAGAGGCCCTTGATCGTTTGCTTGTCGTTCGAGTGCTGCACCGTGACCGGCTCGACGCTATCGAACGTGAAGCCCTGGGCGGCTAGTGCCGTCCGCAGTTCTTTCGGAAGCGTCGTTACGGACTCGAGATCGTCGACGAGTTCTTTGACCGCTGCCCGGTAGATCTGCTGGAGCCGGTATTTCTTGAGCAGGTGGGCTGCAGAAAAGGCGGCGCCGTCGGCGTAACCGGCGCGCCGGGCCACTTCATCGATCCAGATATCCTGGGCAGTTCGGTCAGCCATGACACGTCATTTTAGCACGAATTCGTTCAGAATTCGTTCACCTTTCCGGCAGCGCCTACGCATCGCGCATGCCTCGCCTGGCGCCCGACGATGCGCCGGCGCGCCGACCTTGGTCGCAAGCCGGCGCACCGGCCGACGCAATATCTGCATGTGTGACGCGGAGCTGGACGTTTACTGGACGAGGCGTGCGCGACAATCGGGTCGCCCCCATTTTACGACGTGCGTCATCTCAGGAGACTTTCCGTGTTTCGACTTGCTCTTCATTACAGGCGTGGTTCATGTGATCCGATACGGCAAGATCGGCCGCCACAGTTTATGTTGGCGGTATCACTTTGTGCACTGCTCTTCTGCGGCTCGGCAGCCGTCGCAAATGCCGATCCGGATTTCGGCAAACCACCGTCCGGCGAGATTCCGATCCTTTTCAACGATCACACGGTCTACGCTACACCTGACGTTCTCAAGCAGCGCCGCGTGCTGGCCGCGCTACTCAAGGGCGGCCAAATCTATGTACCACTGCGCAGCATGTTCGAACAGATGGGCGCTACCGTCTCGGCATCGGCCGACGGCAAAACCATCACCGCCGCCAAAAGCGGCGCGAGCGTTTCAGTCACGTTAGGCAAGGCGGAGGTTATCGTCAACGGCGAGCCGCGACCGCTCGACGTGCCACCGATGCTCTATAACGGCATCGTACTCGTTCCGGTGCGGGTAATCTCCGAGGCGCTCGGTGCGTACGTGCAGTGGGTTCCGGAAAAGCGCGTCGTCGTCGTTCGCTACATTCCGCCGGCTCCGGCGCCGACGCCCCCACCGACACCGCCGCCCACGGCAGCGCCAACTGCTCCGCCGACGCCTCTTTCCACGCCCACACCAACTCCGGTGCCGACGAAACCGCCGTACCCGGGCTTCATCCAAGCCGCCTTCTCGGCGCCCCGGAATTACAATGAATTCTCCGCCGGCGAATGGTGCCGCGAATCATATCTGCTCGATGCCGCATATGCATTCAAGAATTCTCCGCTCGCCGTCAAAGTCGACTACCGCCAAGACGCATACGTCACCAGCGATAATGCAGCCGACGCGTTCGGCAACCAGTATACGCACTTTGCCACCATCGACGGCGGCTTCGCATATACGCCGGTTTTTCTCGCGCGGCAGACCACGCTCGACGCGCGCGCGGAATATCAGATTGCCGCTCCGCGCATTTATGCCGGCGTGAGCTTCCTTCAATCAAGCACCAACTATGGATATCCGCGCCTTCGGGGCGCAGGTGCCGGACTCGAAAAATTACCCGATTTGCGACCGGGAATCGACTTCTACGGCTCGGCTTTCTACTTCCCGAATGTTACCGGCACGTACGCAATCACGAATGCCGCCAGTCCAAATTTCGGCACGAGCTTTCGGCAAGGATATGCGATAACGAAATATGATATCGGCGCCTCGCTTATTTCCGCGCACGTACCCGTGTATATCTATGGCGGTGTTAGCGGCAATAACTTTACGGCAAAACAAAATGCACCAATCGGTCAAACGCATGACGGCCCGTATGCCGGCCTCGGCGTGAAGCTCTAAGTGGACAGGAGAATACACATGATCAAGGCTTCACGCTTTTTCCAAATCCGGCCAATCGCAGCGATTGCAACGTTGGCCCTCCTCTCCGCGTGTAGCGGCGGTTGCGGTAGTTGCACCGTACCACCATCAAACCCATTGCCGGCCGGTGTCACCGGAAGCGGTACTTCCGGTCAGCTACCGACACCAACGCCAACCCCGAAGCCGGTATCCGTTGGCACGGCTGCACCTACGCCTACGCCTACACCAACGCCCACGCCAACGCCGACGCCCACACCAACGCCAACGCCTACACCAACACCGACACCGACACCGACACCCCCAATAACCACCGGAGTCGTTCTCGGTACGCTTCCCGCAACGTGCAACCAAACTGCCCAGGATGTTAATCTTAATAGCACCGCAAACTTCGCGCTGCTCGCAAGCCCCCTGATCTCAAATACCGGTGGAACGCCGGTAATAGGACTTGTCGGAGTTACGACCAACCCGGCGCAAACCGGAACGGTTACCGGCTTCCAAGCGTCCAACTCGATACATGTAAACGACGCCATCGCCATTCAAGCACAAGCTGATTTCACGACGGCGCTCAACGACGCGAACGGACGCGCAGCGACGGCCGGCGCGCTGCCGGCCACCGTCCCCAACGGGACCGTTCTTACGCCCGGCGTTTACCCGGGGCCGGACATCACAATCGCCGGGAGCCTCACACTCGACGCTCAGAACAACCCTGGCGCCATTTTCATCTTCCAAGTTGCATCGCTGACGACGGCAAACAATAGCACGATCACGCTGATCAATGCCGGGAGCGCATGCCATGTTTATTGGACGACGGTCCAGGGAACGCGCGCACCGGTGACGCTCGGCAACAATTCGGTTTTCACCGGTACCATTTTAGCACCCGGCCAAGTGGCGGGACTACTCACTGAGGTTGACGTCGGTAGCGGCGCAACGATAAACGGAAGAATCATATCATCGGCTTCGATCACCTTACAGAGCGACACTATTACCGCCCCATAAGACACGATCGCTAAAGCATGAGCCTCATTCCTCGAAAAGCGAGGCTTGCTCGATGGCCGCATTCGGCGACGAATGCGGTTCATCGAGTTTAGCGCGAACCGCTTTGAGGTCACCCCACACCAGCCGTTTCATCTGCGTGAGTTCACCGCCGGTCTGGCGCAAAATATATGCCGGGTGAAATGTCGCGATCACCGGAATGGCGCTGGGCCCCTCAAACCATTGGCCGCGTTGACGGCTGATGGAAAATTTTTCGCCCATGAATGATTTCGCAGCGGGAGCGCCGAGCGCGAGAATGATGCGCGGTCGGATGATCTCGATTTGTTCTTCGAGGTAGGGCCGGCAATTCTTCATCTCTTGCGGATCGGGTGCGCGATTGCGCAATCGCTTACCGTCGTCGAACGTTGGGCGGCACTTGACGGTGTTGCATATGAAGACGTCCTCGCGCGGTAAGTCGATCGCTGCAAGCATCTTGTCGAGCAGTTCGCCGGCGCGTCCGACAAACGGCCGGCCAAGCCGGTCTTCGGTTTCGCCGGGTCCTTCGCCGACCACCATCACTGCGGCGCACGGATCGCCTTCACCAAAAACGCTGTGCGTCCGCGTTGCACCGATGCCGCACTTGCGGCACGCCTCGACGACGGCCGCCGCGCGCTCGATCGCGCGCTCGCGCCGCGTGCGCTCCGCCAAATTCATCGGGGCACCGGATCGAGTACCACCGCTTCGCCGAACGCCATAACGCGCGTCGAACCGTCCGGCGCTTCGGATGCCTGGAAATGCAAACCGACGATGCTGTTCGCGCCAAGCCCCTCAGCCTTTGCGATGAGCGCGATCAAGCACTCCGCTCGCGCGCGCTCGGCATCGGTTAAGTAGTCGATCGCGGCCAGGCCGATAAATGCGCCGATGCTGCGAAACGTCGAACGTAAGACATTCTTCGGACGGCTGGCATGACCGTATGCGTAGCCGAATGACTTCACCACCCGATAGCCTTCGATGCGATCGAACGTCACGATCGCCTCCGGTGCAATAGCCATTAGCGCAGCAACCAGCGTCGGCCGAGTGCGACCGCACCGGCCGCGACGCCGAGGTAGAGCGCGTAGCGCCCGATCAGCGCAGCGTTGAGCGCAGCATACCAGCCGATTCCATGATGCTTGATCCAATAGGCGCGGCGCGACCGTTGCTTGCGCGTCTCGACGTTGTACTGGCCCTTGGCGCTGCCCATGCCTTCATGCACGGCTTCGCTCGACGGGACGAACCAACTTTCCCAGCCCGCGTCTGCGGCGCGCTTGGCGAAATCGACTTCTTCGTGATACAGAAAAAATCGCTCGTCGAACGGACCGATCTCGTCGATAAGTTTACGCCGTATGGCAAGCGCCGCTCCGATCGCGAGATCAACCCGCCGCTCCGTATCATAATGCCACTCGCGCAGCGACGCACCGTTGGCGAACCGGCGCAGCAGCGGCCATTCTCCCCACGCGCTCGAGCGCAAGAACGCACCGGCCCAGGTGTCGAATTCACCGGCCGATTCCTGGACGGTTCCGTCGTAGTTATAGATACGCGATCCGGCGATGCCGCACGTGCCGTGCCCATCCATGAACGTCACCATATTCGCGATCGCGCGATCCTTAAGTTCGGCATCCGGATTGAGCAAGAACACGTAGTCCGACGACATCGCGGCAAACGCGCGATTACAGGCCGCGCCAAAACCAAGATTCTCGCCGTTTTCGATGATCCGAACGCGCTCGCCGTAACGTTCGCGCAAGAACTCGCGGCTGCCGTCGCTCGAACCGTTGTCCGACACCACAACGTTCGCAATGGGCGCATCACCCTGCATCTCTGAGAGCCGGAAGACGGAGTCAAGCGCCGTCGTTATCTTCTCGCGGTCGTTCCAGCACACGACGATGATGTCGATGCGCGGCATTACGCGGATTCTCCATCAAGGTTCTCGCGTTGCTGCAGATAGGGCCAGATAAATCCGTCAATATCGCCTTCCAAGACGCTGGCGGTATTGCCGGTTTCAACATTCGTGCGATGATCCTTGACGAGCTGATAGGGGTTGAGCACGTACGAGCGGATCTGCGAGCCCCACTCGTTGGCCTTGCGCTCGCCGCGCAAATTCGTGAGCTTGGCTTCACGTTCTTCCCGTTCACGTTGGACAAGTTTCGCGCGCAAGATCGTCATCGCGACATCACGGTTCTGCATCTGCGAGCGTTCCTGCTGCGAAGCGACGATCGTGTTGGTTGGAACGTGAATGATCCGGATCGCCGACTCCGTTTTATTGACGTACTGGCCGCCCGCACCGCCGGCTTTAAAGGTTTCCACCCGCAGGTCTTCGGGCCGAATCTCGATTTGCTCCGGGTCGCCTTCCTCGATTTCGGGAACGACATCAACTTCGGCGAACGATGTCTGGCGGCGATGCGCCTGATCGAACGGCGAAATTCGCACCAGCCGGTGAACGCCCCGCTCGCTCTCGAGCATGCCGTATGCATTCTTTCCGCGCACGAAGAACGTGATCGAGCGCAACCCCGCTTCCTCGCCCGGCGATTCTTCAGCGACGGTCATCGCGAATGCATGCGTCTCGGACCACTTCAAATACATGCGCGCGAGCATCACGACCCAGTCGGCAGCGTCCGTGCCGCCTGCACCGGCCCGAATCGTCACGATCGCGCCGTGCGAGTCGTACGGCCGGTCGAAATTCGCGGCCATCTCAAGCTCGTCAAGCGTTGCGCTCGCGCGCACGATCGCGGTCTCGACCTCCGCCTCAACGCCGGACTCTTCACCGAGAACCTCAAGCGTCTCGAGCGCTTCTGCCAATGCCCGGTCCACGCCGTCGATCTGATCGACCTCCGCCCGCAAGTCGGCAATCTGCTTCATCACGAGTTGTGCGCGTCCGGCATCATTCCAGAAATCATCGGCGCGCGATCGTGCTTCGAGTTCGGTTACGCGGCGCGCTTTGGCAGCATGGTCAAAGACGCACCTTAAGCGTATCGAGACGCTCCCGGGCTCGTCCGATCGCAACAATCTGCGCATCGCTCATCTTATGCGGCAGCTCCGTGACATTTCTTATACTTCTTGCCCGACCCGCACGGGCACAGATCGTTGCGGCCGATTTTTTCAGCCGTCGCCGGTTTCGGCTTGGACGGCGAGCCGTCTTCACCGAGATTGGTGTACATATTGGCCGCCGGACCGCGCGGCGCAGGACCGAGCAAACGTTCTGCTGCCGCTGCATCCATGCGCGGCGCCGCCTGCGGTGTCAGTTCGCCGGAAGGCAACTGGTCAAAACCCAGTTCGGGGAGCGAACTTGTACCGTTGGGTGATCCGTTATACTGCCCGACCGGGCCTGGACCGCCGGCGCCTTCATCGGTACGTTCGATTCGCACGTTGAATACCGATTTGATCGCCTCGTCGGCGATGTTGTTCTTGAGGTCCTCAAAAATTTCGTACGCTTCTTTTTCATACTCGACACGCGGGTCCTTTTGGCCGTAGCCGCGCAAGCCGATGCCGGTCTTCAGTGCATCCATCACGTAGAGATGGTCGACCCACATGCGATCGATGATCGGCAGCATGATGTACTGCGACTCGATCATGCGCATGATATCGGGCGTTACTTCGGCCTCTTTGGCTTCGTAGGCGGCAACGCCGAGTTCGTACAGCCGGGCCTTCATCGCGTCGCGGTCAAGCTTCTCGAGATCGTCGACCGTGATTGCCTCGCGCACCGGAAAAACGAGCTCCGCCTCGGTGAGAATCTCGTCGAGGTCCCATTCGCTGGGATGTTCTTCGGGCGGCGCGCCGGTATCGACGGCAAAATCGACTTTCGTCTGGAGCGTCTGCAGCATGAAGTCGCGCATCGACTCGCCTTCGAGCACCTTGCGCCGTTCGGCGTAAATGATCTCACGCTGCTTGTTCATGACGTCGTCGTATTCGAGAACTTGCTTGCGGATCTCGTAATTGTGGTTCTCGACCTTGGACTGCGCGTTCTCGATCGAGCGCGATAGGATCCCGGCTTCAATCGGCGTTTCGTCGGTGAACTTCACGAAGTCCATCATCTTCTGGATACGTTCGGCGCCGAATAGCCGCATAAGCTCATCGTCGAGCGCAATGTAGAAGCGCGTTGCGCCCGGATCGCCCTGCCGTCCGGCGCGACCACGCAGCTGGTTGTCGATCCGGCGCGATTCGTGTCGCTCGGTGCCGATGATGTGCAAGCCGCCGATGGCGGCAACGCCTTCGCCGAGTTTGATGTCGACACCGCGGCCGGCCATGTTCGTCGCGATGGTGACCGCACCCCACAGACCGGCGTCTTTAATAATTTGCGCTTCTTGCTCATGATACTTCGCGTTGAGCACGTTGCATTCAACGCCGCGATTTCGAAGCAGCGCCGCAAGGCGTTCCGACTTTTCGATCGACCGCGTGCCGACCAGCACCGGCCGTCCCTTTTCATGCTCGGCGATGATTTCTTCGACGACCGCATCAAACTTCGCGTTCTCGGTGCGATACACGATATCGGCGTGATCGGTCCGCTGCACGGCTTGATTCGTCGGCATCACGATCACGTCAAGACCATAAATTTCGCGAAACTCACGCGCCTCGGTCTTCGCCGTACCGGTCATGCCCGCCAGCTTGTCGTACAGGCGGAAATAATTCTGGAACGTAATCGTCGCGAGCGTTTGGTCCTCGCTGCGGACGTTGAGCCCTTCTTTCGCTTCGATCGCTTGGTGGATGCCGTCGGAATAACGGCGCCCATACATCAAACGGCCAGTGAACTCGTCAACGATAACGACTTCGCCGTCCTTAACGATGTACTGCTGGTCTTTGTGGAAGAGATGCCACGCCTTGAGCGCCGCATTGAGCTGATGCGTCAGCTCAAGGTTGCGCTGGTCGTAGAGGTTGGAAACGCCGAGCATCTTCTCGACCTTCGCAACGCCTGCTTCCATAATCGGAACGGCGTGCGATTTTTGATCGACCGTGAAGTCTTCGTCTTTGACCAGTCGCGGAATGACCTGCGCGAACTTCCCGTACAACTCGGTCGCGTCATGGCCCTGGCCGCTGATGATGAGCGGTGTGCGCGCCTCATCGATGAGAATCGAGTCGACTTCGTCGACGATGGCGAAGTTGAGCCGGCGCTGCACCATATCTTCCAAACGCCACGCCATGTTGTCGCGCAGGTAGTCGAAGCCGATTTCGTTATTGGTCACGTAGGTGATGTCGCTCTCGTACGCTAGGCGTCGCGAGGGCGGATCGAGATCGTGCTGAATGACGCCGACGGTCATCCCCAAGAAGGTGTAGATCGGCGACATCCACTCGGCATCGCGCTTGGCGAGATAATCGTTGACCGTGACGACATGCACGCCTAGACCCGCGAGCGCATTGAGATATACCGGCAGCGTGGCAACGAGCGTTTTACCTTCGCCGGTGCGCATCTCGGCGACTTTGCCTTCGTGCAAAACCTGGCCGCCCATGATCTGGACGTCGAAATGCCGCATGCTCATCGTGCGTTTGCCGGCTTCGCGCACGACCGCGAACGCTTCGGGCAAGAGCTCGTTTAGCGCATCATCGAGCACCTCGCGGGTGGGCTTCGCGTCCCCAAGGCGCTGCGCGAGCCGTTCTTTGAACTCGACCGTCTTAGCGGCGAGAGCTTCGTCGGACAGCGCTTGGATTTCGGGTTCGAGTGCGTTGACGCGCAGCGCCGTCCGGCGGAGGCGATTGACTTCGCGCTCGTTGCCGTCAATAAGGTTCTTGAGGAAAGCCATACTTAGCTATAACCGTTCGTTGACGGGCCTGGTTCCCCGGCCCAAAAGTGTTTTAGAGAGGCTCTAAACAGCGAGCGTCGGCTCGGCTGTCGGGCCGCTGGCGGCGACCGCCGCCGACACGAGCGGGAGGACGATCTCGAAGGTACTACCTTCATTCTCCCGCGAGGTGACACTGATGCGGCCGCCGTGGACGTCGATGATCTTTCGGGCCACGTAGAGGCCGACCCCGGTTCCCGCGATACCGCGCGCCCGGGCGTTCGTGCCCCGGCCGAAGCGCACGAAAATCCGTTCGAGATCCGCCTCGGGAATGCCGATGCCGTGGTCGACCACCCGGACCGTCGCCTCGCGCTCGTTGCGAACAACGTCGACTTGAACCTTGGTCGTCGAGTATTTTAGCGCATTGGAAATGACGTTGTCGATGACGTGCTTGAGGCGCGTGCGGTCGATGGAAACGCGCGTCTCGTCGTCGGGTGCCGTAAACGCGATGCGCACGTTTGCCGGATCGTGTGCATCGGCGCTCTCCCCGATGAAGACGTTGAGATCGCAGACCGATCGTTGCAACGAAAAACCTGCCGCTTGCGTACGCGCCAGAACCAGCGCGTCCTCAGCAAGCTTTGCGAGCCGCCGTGACTGCGCGTGAATCGTCTCAATGCTCGAGCGCACTCCGGGCGAAAGATCGTCCTCCAGCAGTAACTCGGTGTAGCCTTGAATGACGGTCAACGGGCCCTTGAAGTCGTGGGTGAACATTGCAAGCAAATCGTCTTTGAATTCGTTGTTCTCTGATAACGCGCGATACAATTCGACGTTGCGCAAACCCAGTGCGACGAGCGCGCCGAGGGTCTCGAGCAGCCGGGTGGCGGGCCGATCGAAAGGCACGGGTTTGTGGCCGGTCCGCATGCAAATATACACGCCGGCAACTTGCGCACCCGCGCCGGCGCGTAGCGGCACGACGACCGTCGGCTCGCCTTCGACGATCGATGAAAACGATTCGCCGCTCGCGAGCGCCTGCCGCACGAGTGCATCGTCCAGGCCGAGCGTGTTGGGTGCCGTCGAGCTGCCGTCGAACGTCACACAGCCGACGCGGCGCAACGATCCGTCGCGCGGAACATACAAATACGCACGGTCCGCGCCTGCCAGATCGAGCGCGAAGCGGCACATCGATTCGGCGAGCGATTCGAGTTCGTTATGCAGCAGCACCGCATGGCCGGCTTCGGAAACCGCAGCGCTTTCCTGCGCGAAGCGCCGTTCGGCTTCGAAGGCGTGGGCGTTGGCAAGCGCCAGCGCACCGTGTGCAGCAACGGTGCGCATGTAGGCTTCACGGTCTTCACGATCGATGCCGTCGCGCGGAACGCCGTCGAACACGAGCATACCCAACAGCCGCGCATCAAGGCGCAACGGTAATGCGAAACCGCCACGCACGCCGACGATCGACGCCCAGGCCCCGTCGTCACGCGAAGCGATCGGAATAACGTCGTGATCGAGCAGTGTTTCGACCACGCGCAGCGCAGCGTCAGCGTTGTCGCCGACGGTTGGTCCGCTGCCGGGGCGCGCCGTAACGACCCGGCAGGTGAGATGTCCGTTTTCGATCGACCAGGCGGAGCCGTTGAGTTCGTACTCGCGCGCGATCATTTCGAGCAGGAGTTGCAGGATCTCGACGACGCTGCGCGTCTCCTTGAGCGCACGCACGTTGCGCTCGATGTCTTCGGCCCGGCGACGTGCCGACCGCTCGCGCTCGTACAACCGTGAGTTCGCGAGCGCCAAACCGACGTGCATTGCGATCGTGCGCATCAGCAGCAAATCACGCTCGTCGAAAACATGCTCGTCGGCGTACTGGATCGAGAGACCCGCGTCGATCTTGCCGGCGACGACGAACGGCACGAGCAGCATCGCCGCCGCGCCGAACGGAACGAGCTGCGCCTGATCTGCGGCCGTTGCGCCGCGCTCGATACGTACGATTTGTCCCACGCCCAAACATTTGTTGAGCAGCGTACCGGCGATCGTAAAGCGGTCAGGCAACTCCGCGCGGATGATTCCCGGATCGTCGGCAGCGATCACACGGGCGAGATTGGGGTTGCGCTCATCACGAACGTAGATCGCGCAGCGCGCGCTCCCGAAGGCGACGCGCACATCGCGCGCGACCGCACGCAGAATTTCTTCCCGATCGAGCGAGGAGCGAATGCTTTCGCCGACCCGCGCGATGACCGCCGCGCGTTCGGCGTCGCCTTCGGCGCGCCGCAGGCGGCGGTCCATGTCGACGGCGATCGCGAGCACATCACCCAGCGCACGCAGCGCCCGAACCCGGTCCTCATCAGCCGGCCCGACGGTGACGATCATGCCGAGCGGTTCATCGCGTGCCACGAGCGGAACGATGACGACGTCACCCTCGCCTTCGCGCAAAAGCGGACCAACTTCGGCGCGCTCGGCCTCCGGCACGACGAAAGCCCCGTACGCCGAAAACCGGCTGATCGTGTTGAGCAATAGACGTCGGGCGCCGGCTCCGCCTTCACGCAGCGGTGACGTACCGATATCGGCACGGGCATTCGCGCCCGGCGATGCGATTTCGACACGTGCAGAACTCCAGCCGGCATCCCTTAAGGTGGATGCGACTGCTGCAATCCGAGCGTCGAGCGTCGGTAAATCCCAGTCGTGCGCGAACGCAGCAAGAAAAGAGGCACCTTCAGACATGGCTGAAGTGGCGTTCGACACGAGCGGCCCCAGGTGATTCTTGGCGCCCCAAAGGCGACGCCGGGAGGACGGGAACTGCCCGCTAGCCGAGCGGAGCCTTCAAAGGATGGTTCAATTGCTCCGGGCTTACGCGGCGCAGCAATTGTCCGACGGTCACAAAAGTATAACCGGCCGCTCGATACCGGGCGACGATCTGGGGCAAGGCGTCGATTGTGGTCCGCTTGCCGCTATGCAAGAGCACGATCTCGGGCGCCGTCGCGAAACGCCGCATATGCGCCTCGATCGTTTGCATACTGACCGAGCGCCAGTCACCTGGATCGTCGGTCCACAAGATCACATCGTAACCGACCGACTGTATCGCCAGCACGGTGTCTTCCGTGTACCGGCCGTGAGGCGGCCGCAGCATGGTTCGTAGGGCCGGATCCGGCACGATCGCGCGAAGAACGCGTGCGCCTTCCTCGACTTCATGCCGCACGGCCGCGGCGTCAAGTTGATCCAAATTTGGATGGGTCAGCGTGTGATCCGCGATCTCATTGCCGCCGGCAGCGATGCGCCGGACGAGTTCGGGGTACTGCTCGCCGTCGCGGCCGATGAGAAAAAAGGTCGCCGGCACCTTGAGATCATGAAGCGCATCGACCAGCAGCGGTGTGTCCACGGGATACGGCCCGTCGTCGAAAGTAAGCGCAATCAACTTCGGGCGCGGCCCGCCGGGCGGCGCATTCCCGTGAACGAGCCGCTCCCACCGCGTTGCAAGCGACGGCGAAAGCAACTGGTGCGCATCCATCGCCGGCGTGATGACCGCAGGAGCCGCGAGCGCGTTCGTGCGCAGATACAACCGATATCCACCGTAAGCGAGCACGGCGAGTAACAACGCCGCCGCAAGCGCGGCGACGCGCTTACTGCGAATTCCCACCCTTTGTCAGCGGCGTCGCAAGCGTCATCGCAAAATCGCGCCCGACGATCACGGTCACATCGGTCACCTCGCGCGCGATCCCAACCGATGACGATGGTGTCGGCGTCAACGCGGCACTCTTGAGCGCGAGACCCGTGCGCACGAGTTCGCCGACACCCGCAACTTTGGAATGCTCGCGGATCACCGTATTTTCATATGCAAAAGAATCCGCATTCCCCACGCTATCAACGACGAACCCGCGCTTGCGCAGTTCCGCCGCCATCTTCGAACCCATACCCGTCTGCCCGCTGCCGTTCTGCACATCGACATGCACTTTCGACGGCGGTATGGTCGCCGCGGCAACATGCGGCGGAGGCGTAGATGCGACGTACGGCCCAAGGAAGTCTGCAATTAGGTCGGCCTTCTGCTTGGGGTCCGGAATTAACACGTTCCCGCCATACGCCGTATCTTTGGTATCGATGTAGGCGATCTGCGACTCTCGTATATCACTCATACTGACATCTTTAAAATGCCAGGCTAAGCTGCGCATCTCTTCGCCGCTAAGGTTCGTCTCGACGTTCCGGTTCAGCACGCCGATCAGCGATGCGATGTGCGTGAGATCGTTGAACCGCTCGTTCTTCAGTTTGGTAATCGCTATTCGCGTTACTTGCTGCTGCCGCGTGATCCGGCACGGATCGCCGCATTCATCATGCCGGAATCGCGCGTACGAAACGGCTTGATCGCCATTCATGTGCTGCAGTCCCGGATGAAAGTGGATATGCAGGTGTCCCCAGTTGTCTTCGTAGTTCATCTCTTTTGCAACCGGCACGTCGACGCCGCCGATCGCATCGATGAAGTCTTTTGTGGCATCGATCCGTAAGATGACGTAGCGGTCAAAATGCGTCCCGCGTTCGTTGACCGGCAAGCCGAGAAACTCGCCGACGATCGTATCGGTCAGCTTCTCGCCGCCCACGTGATAGGCGGCGTTAATTTTTTGCTCGTGCCCGTCGACCATCGCGTCCGTGTCACGCGGCACCGCAATCTCCTTGACGACTTTCGACGGGAAATCGAGCCCGTAAATACTGATCTTGTCGGTGCGCGAGGATTTGGAATACTCCATATCCTTGTCGGTATAATCGTAATCGAGCCCGAGCAGTGCAACGTAGATGCGATCCTTACCAAAGAGCGACTGCGGTGTCGGCACAAAGAAACTGACCGCCGCATTCGCAAAGCTCGTCTTGGTCTGCAGCATGCGCATCGCAATGATGCCGCACACCGCCGAGAACACGATCATCGCAACCAAGAAAACGTACGGGAACCACTGCCGCCAGCTCCGCCGCTTTCCGGCGCCGGCCCGATCGGCCTCGGGCGGTGCGAGATGCTTGCTCATACAACAGCCTCCACCGGTGCAAGCGTGCCATAGAAATCAAACGCACCGCAGCCATCGAGCCGCACGTCGACGAACGACCCGGCGTCCGCGCGCTCGACAAAATAGATCCCGCCGTCGACTCCCGGTGCCTCACCTTGCGAACGTCCCACACTCACCTCCGTTGACTGCAGCGCGACGGCAATTGGATCGCTGCGTCGCAGCGTCCGCCGCTCTTCAACGAGCACGCGAACCGTTTCCCCAACGCGCTTCGCGCGCGCCCGCTCCGACGCAAGCCGCTGCGCCTCACGCAACCGCACAAGCCGCTTGCGCTTCTCACGCTCCGGCACTTGATTCGGCAAATCCGCCCCCGGCGTCCCCTCTTCGCGCGAATACGAAAAGAATCCAACCCGATCGAGCTCCGCCTTTCCAATCCACTCTTCCAAATATGCAACATGCTCGTCGGTCTCACCCGGAAACCCAACGATAAACGTCGAGCGCATCGTAATTCCCGCAACCCGCCGCCGAAACGCACCGATAATTTCTAAATACCGCTCGCCGTTCGACGGCCGCAACATCGCCCGCAACACCTCGGGATGCGCATGCTGCAACGGCATATCCATATACTTACAAACCTTCGGCAACCGCGCCATCGCCTCAATCAATTCATCATCAACCGTCGCCGGATACAAATACAACAACCGAATCCATTCAAGCGCCTCAATCTCGCTCAGCTCCTCAAGCAAATGCGCAAGGCCCCCGCGCCGCACACCCCGGTCGCGCCCATACATCGACGTATCCTGCGCAATAAGAATCAACTCGCGCGACCCACCGCCAACCAGCGCCCGCGCCTCTTTAAGAATCGATTCCTCACTACGCGACCGAAATTTCCCCCGCAACTGCGGAATGATACAAAACGTACAAGGATGATCGCACCCTTCAGCCACTTTAACGTACGCCGTAGCCGGCGGCGTCGTAATCAGCCGCGGCAGAAAATCATGCTCGGGCTCCGCATCAAACTGCAACCGCACCGGCCGATGCCCCGCCGCCGCATCAACGAGCAACTCCACAATCCCCGCATACGCCCCGGTCCCAATAACCCCATCAATCTCCGGAATAAGCGCCTGCAACTGCTCCCCAAACCGCTGCGACAAACACCCCGCCACAATCAACTGCTGCCCACTCTTCTTCTGCGCCGCATGCTCCAAAATCACATCGGTCGACTCAGCCTTAGCCGGATCAATAAAAGCACACGTATTAATCACAACCGCATCCGCATCCGCCGCCTCAGGAACCAGCTCCCACCCAGCGCCGCCGAGTTTGGCGATCATAACTTCCGAGTCGACAAGATTTTTCGCACAACCCAATGACACAAAAGCCACGCGCTTCGCCTTCGCGCGCGTGCCTGTGCCTTGGTCAGCGATAATCGTCTGCATACTGATGGAGAACGTCCTTAGAAGGTGTGGCGATGCACGAATCGTGCCGAGAGTGGGCGCCGGTGGCTTACGGGCTGCAGGGCACTCTGAAGCGCCGCGGAGCCATGGATGGCGGGAGCGGCGCGTAAGGTAGTCTCAGACGCACACGATGTGCGGCTGAGACGTGCCCAGCAGCCCGTAAGCCACCGGCGCCCACTCTCACGCCACTAACGATAGTTGGTAAATTGTAGAGGAAGCTCGTAATCCAAGCCTTTGAGCAACGCTTGCACCTTTTGAAGATCGTCCCGCGACTTCCCAGAAACGCGAATCTGCTCGTCCTGATATTGCGCGTTGACCTTCAATTTAGCGTTCTTGATCGCTTCCATCAACGGCTTCGACTTGTCTTTCGGAATGCCCGACCGCAAAACGACCTTTTGCCGCAGCGCCCCGCCCGAAGCCGGCTCGACCTTCTGAAAATCGAACGCCTTGATATCGATCCCTCGCTTGATTGCTTTTGATTGCAAGACATCGATGACGTTCTTGAGCTTCAGCTCGTCGTCGGCGAGGATGGTGACGTCTTTGTCGGTGTTCTCGATCGACGCGATCGAATTCTTAAAATCGAAGCGTCCGGCAATCTCTTTGCGCGCTTGATTCAGCGCGTTTTCGAGTTCCTGGGGATCGATTTTTGAGACGACGTCAAATGAGCTGTCGCTAGGCACGGCTTGGCTTACTCTCCGGTCAGGTTGAAAGAACGTTCGACGACATCGCCCGATCCGCCCAGCGTCCCCACGCTCTTGCCGTTGACGCTCACGTCGACGCCGCCGGCGTTACCGGCGCGAACGGTCACGAATTTGCCGGAAATCGTCCGGACCGTGCCCGCCGGGAACAGTCCCTCCATCGCGACCTTCCCGTCGACTGCGACCCGCAGCCAGGAACGGGCCGTCAGGCGGATATCAAGCCGGTCGTTCCCGATGACCGGCGACGATGAGGGTCCCGGCGAGATCGCAGCTACGGCGCCGGGCGAGTCGGCCGGGGCGGGTGAGGGCGGGCCATCGGCCACTGCGACGGTGGCGGCCGGGGCCGCCGAACCCTCGGCTACCGCGTTCGCCCCGGACCCGGCTTGATACTGATAGTACTCATAGCCCGCGAACAGCACGAGCACGACGGCAACCAGACCAACCGCGATGATCCAGACCGACGGGCCGCCACGATCGGAGCCCGACGCCGGAAGCTGCGCCGGAGCCGGCACGTCCGGGCGTTCACCCGCCACCCATTCGGAGAATCGCGCGATGGCAGCCTCGGCATCCAGACCCAGAAACCGGGCATAGGTCCGAATAAAGCCGCGGACGTACACCGGAGCACCGATCGCGGCCCAATCTTCGGCCTCGATCGACGCGAGGTAGACCGACCGGATGTGAATTTGCTCGGCGACATCCGAGAGTGAGAGCCCACGCGTTTCGCGCGCGGCGCGAAACGCCTCTCCGAGCGCAGACATATGGTCGAACCTTGGCGCCTGCATCCTCTTCTCCCCTCTGCGAGGTTGCACGTACCGACATGTCAGCGAAAAAAACGCGGGTCGTTGCCGCCATGAGCGGCGGCGTCGATTCCGCCGTGGCAGCCGGACTTCTGGCAGAAGCCGGTTACGACGTCGTCGGGGTGACGATGAAAATGTACGCTCCAACCAAGCCCGCGCACGCCAAATCGTGTTGCGGAGCCGACGATTTTGACGATGCCCGGCGTAGCGCGGCCGTGCTCGGCATCCCGCATTACGTACTCGATTTCGAAGAGACGTTTCGCGTCAACGTGATCGAGCGGTTCGCGCGCGATTACGTTGCCGGACGCACGCCCAACCCGTGCGTTTCCTGTAACAACTTCGTCAAACTCGGAACGCTGCGCAACTACGCCGACCGTCTCGGAGCGGCATACGTCGCGACCGGTCACTATGCGCGCGTCGAACACCGTAGCGACGGCCCGCATCTCTTTCGCGGAACGCACGCCAAAGATCAGGCGTACGCGCTGGCACAACTCGCTCCCGAACAGCTCGGCCGGCTGCTCCTGCCGCTGGGCGATCTTGAAAAAGACGAGACGCGTGCGCACGCCGAGCGTTTGGGACTCGAAGTTGCGCACAAGACCGAATCACAGGACATCTGCTTCGTCGAGGGCGGCGACTACCGCGACGTGCTCGCCGGCCTCACACCGAACGCAGCGTCTCCCGGGTCGATTGTCTCGACGAGCGGCGCGGTCGTTGGAACGCACGCGGGCATCGTCAACTACACGGTCGGTCAGCGCCGCGGACTGCCTGCATCGAACGATGGGCCGCGCTACGTGACGCGTATCGATCCCGCGTCGAACACGCTTGTGATCGGACGCGAAGACGAACTCGGCGTTGCGGGCTTAGTTGCCGACGAAGTGAATCTGATTCGGCCCGAGCGCTTTACCGCGGGTGCGACGGTGGTACGTGCAATGACGCGCTATCGCTCGACTCCGATTGCGGCGCAGGCGACCTTGCGCGACGACG
>Ga0302324_100005845_pt1 | contig 26745 bp, 27 predicted proteins | sample Palsa_T0_1_FD_201949 | JGI IMG/M metagenome (GOLD analysis project Ga0302324, IMG submission 201949) | Peat permafrost microbial communities from Stordalen Mire near Abisko, Sweden - Palsa_T0_1 | ecosystem: Environmental > Terrestrial > Soil > Palsa > Peat permafrost | place: Sweden: Abisko...
TAAAGCACGATCCCGAAGATCGTTTGCCCTTCAAGCCGCCTGCGCGATGGCGTCGGCGATCGCTACCGTCCGCCGGGCCATATCGGCGTGAAGAATCTCCACCATGCGGCCGTCGATCTGAATGACGCCTTTGTTCTTGTTCTCCGGCAGGTCGAAAGCGGCGATGATTTTCCGCGCCCACGCCACCTCTTCCGCCGCCGGGGAAAACGCGTCGTTGCACGGCGCGATCTGCTGCGGGTGGATCAATGTCTTGCCGTCGAAGCCGAGCTCGTGGGCCTGCCGGCACTCCGCGCCAAAGCCCTCCGCATTGCCGAGTTCGTTGTAGACGCCGTCGAGAATATCGAGGCCGTAGGCGCGCGCGGCCGCGACACAGGTCATCAACCACGGCAGCATCGGCGCACGCCCCGGCACCAAGCGTGCGCGCGTATCCTTGGCGAGATCGTTGGTCCCCATGACAAAGCCGGCAAGCCGCGTCTGCGGATTGCGCGAGGCCGCCGCGATCTCGCGCGCATTGAGCATGGCGAGCGGCGTTTCCATCATCGCCCAGATGCGAACGCTCGCGTCGGCGCGCACGCCGACGAGATGCCTTCCGACCTCCTGTAGCTGGTCGGGCGTCGACACCTTCGGCACCAGCATCGCATGCGGTCCCGCGGCCGCGATCTTGAGATCGTCGAGCCACCAGGCGGTATCGAGACCGTTGATCCGCACCAGCACCTCACGGTTGCCGAAGCCGCCCTTTTTCAGCGCCTGGACGATCAGTTCGCGCGCGTTCGCCTTGGCATCGGGCGCGACCGCGTCTTCGAGATCGAAGATGACGGCATCGGCCGGCAGTTCGCGCGCTTTTTCCATCGCGCGCGCGTTCGATCCGGGCATGTAAAGGACGCTGCGCCGCGGGCGGATAGTCATCACGTGCTCCCCTGTCTCATGCCGGCAAACTAGCTGTCTTGCACGCAACGCGCCAACGGCGATTCATGTCCCCGATTGCCAAGCCCCAGCGCAGCATGATTGAGTGCGCGTGCCGGGCATCGAAAGGTTCAATGTTTCCATCGCATGCCGTTTCCGTATCGTCTTCTCGAAGGATATCGCGCTTTTCGCGACGGCCAATTGCGCCGCGAGCAGGACCGCTATCGCGAGCTCGGGGAGACCGGGCAGTCGCCGGAAGTGATGGTGATCGGATGCTCCGATTCACGGGTCTCGCCGGAGGTCATTTTTGACGCGCGGCCCGGAGAGCTGTTCGTGGTCCGCAACGTTGCGAATATCGTGCCGCCCTACGCGCCCGACGGTCACGCGCACGGCGTTTCGGCCGCGCTCGAATTCGGCGTCGCCGCGCTCAACGTGAAACACATCGTTGTGCTCGGCCATGCCCGCTGCGGCGGCGTGAAGGCGTTTGCGGAAAAGGCCGCGCCGTTGTCGCCCGGCGATTTCATCGGCAACTGGATGCGCCTGATGGCTCCGGCCGCGGACAAGGCCGGTCCACAACGCGAACTTTCCTGGCCGGACTATCTGACGCGGCTCGAACAGGCAAATGTCGCCAACAGCCTCGACAACCTGCTGACATTTCCACGTCTGCGGAAACAGGTTGAGCAGGGCCAGATCGCGCTTCACGGCGCCTATTTCGGCGTCGCCACCGGGCAGCTCTCGGTGCGAGACGAGGCCACCGGCGATTTCGTTCAAGTCACCGCAAGCGATTCTGCTCAGCTATTCGCGCCGCGCCTTTGATCGCCTGGCGTCACGCCGCCTTGCGCTTGGCGGTGATCAATTTGCGGTTGATTAGGCATTCGGCGATCTGAATGGTGTTGAGCGCCGCGCCCTTGCGCAGGTTGTCGGAGACGATCCACATCGCCAGACCGTTCTCGACCGTCGCGTCTTCGCGGATGCGGCTGATATAGGTCGCATCCTCGCCCGCCGCCTCGTAGGGCGTCACGTAACCGCCCGGCTCGTGCTTGTCGATGACGATGCAGCCCGGCGCGTTGCGCAGGATGTCGCGCGCCTCATCCGCCGTGATCGGGTTTTCGAACTCGACGTTGACCGCTTCCGAGTGGCCAACAAAGACCGGCACCCGCACGCAGGTGGCGACGAGCTTGATCTTGAGGTCGAGGATTTTCTTGGTCTCGACCACCATCTTCCACTCCTCCCGCGTGTAGCCGTCCTCCATGAAGGTGTCGATCTGCGGAATGATGTTGAAGGCGATGCGCTTCGGAAACTTTGTTGCTTCGACTTCATTGAGCTGAAAGACCGACTTGGTTTGCGAGAAAAGTTCGTCCATCGCATCCTTGCCGGCGCCCGAAACCGACTGATAGGTGGCGACGACGACGCGCTTGATCCTGGCCCGGTCGTGCAGCGGCTTGAGCGCAACGACAAGCTGTGCCGTCGAGCAGTTGGGATTGGCAATGATGCCGCGCTTGCGGAAGCCGGCGACCGCATCGGCATTGACCTCAGGCACGATCAGCGGGACGTCGGAATCGTAGCGCCAGCACGAGGAGTTATCGATTACCGCCGCGCCGGCGGCGGCGATCTTCGGCGCCCATTCTTTGGCGACGGCGGAACCCGCCGACATCAGGCAGATATCGATGGTCGAGAAGTCGAAATGCTCGAGCGCTTTGACCTTCAGCGTCCGTTCGCCAAACGAGATTTCAACGCCCATGCTTCGGCGCGAGGCGAGCGCAACCACCTCGTCGGCGGGAAACTCCCGCTCGGCGAGAATGTTGAGCATCTCGCGGCCCACATTGCCGGTCGCGCCGACCACGGCGACGTTGTAACCCATCGTCAAGTCTCCATCGAAATCCGGCCCCGGCGCGGCGGACCCGCAACTGCCGGGGCTTCTAGCTTATTGGCGGCCCACGATCTTTTCGCCGGACCGGCGTACTTTTCCGGCCCTGATCTATGCGAGAAGCGCCGCAAATACAACGCCGATCAACCGGTCCCGCACCCACCGGAAGGTCCGGCAATTCCTGACGCGAAGTGTGGAGGGGCTTTGCCGAACGATTCCTAGAATTATCGGCCTGACGGTCACACCCGATACACCGATTTGTAGAGTAATATCACCGCGGTAACCTGGGGTTCGATTTTGACCGGTATCCTTGCGCGAAAATCGCCGGGACGCAGGCCGGAACGGAAGACCGTCCTTTTCGATTGCCAAAAGTCTGTTACGCCCGGCGCGGGCGGGTTACACTGCGGGACGTGAAAGCGAGGAGCCATGCGTGCAAGTTTGTTTTTCGCGGCCATTGCCCTTGTTGCAGCCGCGGTCGGCTCCGCCCATGCGGCAACGAAGAAAAATCAAAATCAGAACGTGGTGGTTCGCTCCGCGAGCGGCACGGTGATCCAGCCGACCCGAACGATCATCCATAACCAGGACGGCTCGACCACGGTCATCACTGTCCCGCGGCGCTCCTATCTCGATCCTGGAACGGAAGTGCCGGTAGGTTACGGCAGCCACATGGATTATGCGTTCCCGCCGAATGGCGATCCCGGCCGCCCCTATTGGTATTTCGGACCTGACCTCGGCGGCATCGGTGGCACCCCGTTGGCGCAGCCCTATTTGATCCCGGGATATAATCCGCACAATCCGTTCTGAGGCAGGCTCGATCCCGACGGTGTCTCGACCAAAAGCCGCCGGACGGCCGATCACGCGCTTAGCCGTTCAAGCTCCTCAACAATCGCTTCGCCCATTTCCGAGGTGCTGACGAGCTTCGCGCCGTCCGATTTGATATCGGCCGTGCGCAGGCCCTTGGCCAGCGCAGCGGCGATCGCCTCGTCCAGCAGGTCGGCCTCTTTCCCCATATTGAACGAATAACGCAGCGCCATGCCGAACGACGCGAGCATGGCGATCGGATTGGCAATGCCTTTGCCGGCAATATCGGGCGCCGAGCCGTGCACCGGCTCATACAGCGCCTTGCGCCGCCTGGTCTTGGCATCGACCTCGCCCAGCGAGGCCGAAGGCAGCATGCCGAGCGAGCCGGTCAGCATCGCCGCGATATCGGACAGCATATCGCCAAACAGATTGTCGGTGACGATGACGTCGAACTGTTTTGGCCAGCGCACGATCTGCATCCCGCCGGCGTCCGCCAGCATGTGCTCGAGCTCGACATCCTTGTACTCGCGCGCATGCAGGTCGCCGACCACCTCGCGCCAGAGCACGCCCGTCTTCATGACGTTGCGCTTCTCCATCGAGGTGACTTTGTTGCGCCGCTTGCGGGCAAGCTCGAAGCCGACGCGCGCGATGCGCTCGATTTCGTAGGTGTCGTAAACCTGAGTGTCGATGGCGCGCTTCTGGCCGTTGCCGAGATCGGTGATGGTCTTGGGCTCGCCGAAATAGACACCGCCGGTCAGCTCGCGCAGGATGATGATGTCGAGCCCCTCCACCACATCGCGCTTGAGGCTGGAGGATTCCGCGAGTGCCGGATAGCAGATCGCCGGCCGGATATTGGCGAATAGATTGAGTTCCTTGCGCAACCGCAAAAGCCCCGCCTCGGGCCGCACGTCGTAGCCGACGTTGTCCCACTTCGGGCCGCCCACGGCGCCGAAGATGACGGCATCGGCCGCATGGGCTTTCGCCATCGTTTCTTCAGTAATGCTGACCTTATGGGCATCATAGCAGCCCCCGCCGACGAGCACCTCCTCGGTTGCGAAAGTGGCGATACCTGCCTTAGCGTAGAAGGTAAGGAGCCGCTTCACCTCGGCCATGACTTCCGGGCCGATGCCGTCGCCGGCAAGAAGAAGGAGCTTGTGAGTAGGCATGAATGGCGCCTCGAAGGCCAACAGGGCGAGGATTGCTAAAGCGCGGCGCGCGGCTTGGCAAGCCGCACCCATCCGACCGGCAAAGTGCTAGAATAACCTGGACGCAAGAAGGGCCCAAGCCATGCGAAGCCTGCGCATCCTCCTCGTCCTCATGCTCGTTGCCGGCGCCGGATACGCGCGCGCCGACGATGCTCCGTCGCCGGAGGCCTTACAGGCCGCCAATGAACTCCTCGCAATCCTGTCGCCCGATATGATGAAGCAGCTGACGGGCCAAATCACCACTGCATTCTGGCCCGCAGTTGAACATCAGGCGCGTGCGAACAACATCGACGACGCGACGATAGGAGAATTGCGCAAGGAGTTTGAACGCAGTCAGGTCGCCTTCCTGGCCGATGCCATGAAAGAGGCGCCCCAGATTTACGCGGAGCATTTTACCGTCGCCGAGCTTCACGAATTGTCGGCATTCTACCGCACGCCAGCCGGCGCCAAGGCGCTCAGCGAAATGCCTCACGTCATGGGGGACCTGACCACCCGTCTCGTGCCGCGCCTGCAGGACTTGCAGCGCCAGACGGCCGAAAGCTTCACCAAAATCCTGCACGAACGTGGATACGGGAAATGATGCGCGGAAAGCCGCTCAAAGGCCGCTGAACCAGTTGTAGCCCTGGTTCTCCCAATAGCCGCCGGCATCGTTGTTTTGCACCCACATCGCAGTCACATATTTCGGGTTTTTGAAGCCGAGCTTGGTCGGAATTCGAATCTTGATCGGAAAACCGTAAGCCCGCGGCAGGATCTGGTGATCGAATTTAAGCGTCAGTTGCGTCTGCGGATGCAGCGCGGTCGGCATGTCGACCGTGTTCGAGTAGCCTTCGGCGCACTGAAACCAAACATATTTGGCGCTGGTGTCGGCGCCGATCAGCTTGAGGAAATCGGACAACTTCACGCCTTGCCATGAACCGATCGCGCTCCAGCCCTCGACGCAGACATGGCGCGTGATCTGCGAGACTTCCGGCAGCTTGTAGAGCTCGGGAAGCAGCCACGGTTTCTTGTTCTCGACCAAACCGCCGATTTCGAGCTGGTATTTGTCCGCGTCAACGTCCGGCGCTTCGTCCTCGCTGTAATAGGCGTTGAACGGGAACGGCCGCGTGATCATGCTCTCCGGATATTCCGGTGCCAGCGTATTCGGATTGAAGAGGAACGCCTGGACGCGATCGTTGAAAGTCGAGATGACGCGCAGCGCATTCTCCGAGGTGTCGCCGTCGATGATGTCGCAACCGCTGAGCACGGCGAGCGCGCCGAGGCTCGCCGCCCCGCGCAGGAACAACCGCCGCGACGGCTCCGGCAAAAGCCTGGCCGCGTCCTTGATCAGGAGTTTCGGATCGACGCCGGGAACCGGTTTGCGCTGACGGGGCACGGATTACTCCTCGACTCTCACCGGCCGACGATCATTGCGCGGAGGCTCTTCGGCACCAGGACGGCAAGCGTCACATGCACGACCAGAAACGTCACGATCGCGGTCATGGCGGCGAAATGCACGTAACGCGCCGTGTTGTAGCCGCCGAAGAAACTCGTCAATACCTGAAACTGCACCGGCTTCCAGATCGACAGGCCCGAAAGCACGATGACGACCCCGGTAAGCAGGATGCCGAGGTAGAGCAGCTTCTGCACGGCATTGTACATCGAGAGGTCATCATGAGAAAGTTTGCCGCGCAATGCGGCAAGGAGATCGTGAAGGACTTCGGCCGGACTAATCGGGAAGAGCTTGCGGCGGAAGCGGCCTGACAAAAAGCCGAGCATGAAATAGACCAGGCCGTTGATCACCAGGAGCCACATGGCCGCGAAGTGCCACAGCAACGCGCCAGCGAGCCAATTGCCGAGGGCGATCTTGGTGGGAAACGTGAACCCGAACAGCGGCGCCGCGTCGTAGATCTGCCAGCCCGAACCAATCATCAAAAGCGTCGCCAGCGCGTTGATCCAATGGGTCACACGCACCCATCGCGGGTGAATGACCGGCTTGGTTGCGGTCGCAGTCATCGATGGACCGGTTGTCGCTTGGATCGTCATGGTTTCCATCCGAACGCGCCGACCCTCTAGCAAAATCGTCGAGCACGCGCGCGTCACATTCGTGTCAGCGAACCCTCTCCCCGCGAGCGGGGAGAGGGTAACGGCGAACCGTGCAGTTGCCGGCGCAGGAGCGCCTCCTTTTACGGCAGCAGCACGGTGTCGACGACGTGGATCACGCCGTTCGACTGCAGAACGTCGGCGATCGTGACCATGGCAACGTCGCCCTTGGCATCGGTGACGGTGAGCTTGCCGGGGCCTGCCTGTTTGACGATCAGCCAGTCGCCTGAGACGGTCTTGAGCTTGGCTTCGCCCTCGCCATCCTTAACCGCTTTCATCAAATTGCCAGCGGTCATGCGGCCGGGAACGACATGATAGGTCAGCACCTTCGTCAACGTGGCCTTGTTTTCAGGCTTGAGCAGGGTGTCGACCGTGCCCGCCGGCAGTTTGGCGAAGGCTTCGTTGGTCGGCGCGAACACGGTGAAAGGCCCCGCACCCTGGAGGGTATCGACGAGGCCCGCGGCCTTCACGGCCGCAACCAGCGTCGTGTGATCCTTCGAATTCACCGCATTCTGGATGATGTTCTTCGACGGATACATCGGTGCGCCGCCGACAGAGACTGTATTTTCCGCCATCGCTGCGGAATAGGTGACCGCTGTGCCGGCAGTCAACGCGAGCACCGCCGCAGCGGCAATAAGACTGAGACGTTTCGACATGGGGAACTCCGTATATTTGCGGCAGAAGTTGCCATCGAGATTGCCGGCGAACCGCCGGCGAGACGCGGAGGGGCCGCGCCACTGCATCGAGATACGGAGGCTCCGCGGCCGCAGTTTCATCCACCCTGTCACGGCTGCGTGAACAAGCGGATGATTCGGAAAACTACGTCCTTTGGCGCGCCGGACTTCGGAAAGGATGCCGCACGGCGAAGGAAGTCCGCCGCTTTGCCCGCGACCTGCCTTCAGGTATGAAGCGCCCATCGAATGCCGGGTTGATCAAAGAACTTGTCGACCAAAGGACTTGCCAATGTCGAAGACCAGTCCCGGCAATTGTTTTGAGGATTTCCGCGTCGGCCAGGTGATGCGTCACGCCACGCCGCGCACGGTGACGACCGGCGACGTCGCGCTCTATAATGGCCTGTTCGGGGCGCGGTTCGCGGTGCAATCGTCGGATGAATTTGCCAAGGCTATTGGCTATCCGCGCGCGCCCGTCGACGACTTTCTTGTCTTCCATATCATCTTCGGCAAGACCGTTCCCGACGTCTCGCTCAACGCCGTCGCCAATCTCGGATATGCCGGTTGCTATTTCCGCAGTCCGGTTTTCCCCGGCGATACGCTCAGCGCGCTCTCCGAAGTCATCGGGCTGAAGGAAAATTCGAGCCGCAAAACCGGCATCGTCTATGTGCGCACGACGGGGTACAAACAGGACGGCACGGCGACGCTCGAATATGTCCGCTGGGTGATGGTGCGCAAACGCGACGAGGCCGCGCCCGCGCCGGGCGATCACGTCCCACGTTTGCCGACGGTGCTCGATCCCAAAGTATTGAGCGAGGCCTGCCCGCCGATCGACCTGCCGGCCTATGATTTCACCCTTGCCGGCAGCGCCTATCGGTTCGGCGACTACGAAATCGGCGAGCGCATCGATCATGTGGACGGCATCACCGTCGAGGAAGCGGAGCACATGACCGCGACCCGGCTCTACCAAAACACGGCGCGCATTCATTTCGACCTGTTTAGTGCCGAGCAAGGCCGATTTGGGCGGCGCCTGATCTACGGCGGTCACGTTATCTCGATCGCGCGTGCGCTTTCCTTCAACGGACTCGCCAACGCGTTTCACATCGCCGCCATCAACGGAGGACGCCACGTCGCGCCGTTATTCGCCGGCGGCACCGTGTTCGCGTGGTCGGAAGTGCTGGCAAAATCCGAGCTGCCGGGCCGGCAGGATGTCGGCGCGCTGCGGCTACGAACCGTCGCGACCGCCGACCGGCCGTGCACCGATTTTCCGCTGAAGACAGGCGATGACTACGATCCGGCAGTGCTGCTCGATCTCGATTACTGGGTGCTGATGCCGCGGTGAGGGCGTCCGGGCGCGTATTCCGGCCCTCGAACGGGATGAGGCGAGGCACAGCGCGATGCTATCCGTCCTTGGCAGAATCGCGGATGACGCACTTTCGAAGGTTGTCACTTGGTCGCCAGGCTTGCCTGGCTGTGATGCCCGCTAATCCCTCCGAAAAGGACATTGCTGACGCGTTTATGAGTAAGGCCGTACCTAACCCCGCGCCCGCAAATGCTCGACAAGCTGTCGCGCATAGAGCGGTAGGTCGTCCATATTGCGGATGCAGATCGTCAACTCGCGCTCCGCCCAGGAATCCGTGAGCGGCACGACCGCGATCGCCATGGTCTTGGCGACGCGGTGCGCGGTCGTCTCCGGCACGATGCCGATGCCGACGTTGCATTCGACGAGCCGGCAGACGGCGTCGAAGCTGCGTAGCTGAACGCGCAGCCGCAGCGGCCGGCCGATGCGCACCGCCTTGGTGGCGAGGAAGCGCTGCAAGGCGCTGGCACGATCGAGGCCGACGAAGTCGTGCTCGAGCACTTCTTCAAAGCCGATCTGCGACCGCGCGGCGAGCGGATGCTCGTGCCCGACCACCAGCACGAAGCGGTCGCGGCGAAACGGATAGGTCTCGAGCGTACGCGCATCGACGGTGCCGGCAACGATGCCAAGGTCGGCGACGCCCTCAGCGATCAGGCCGACGATCTCGTCGCTCAAGCGCTCTTCCAGATCGACACTGACATTCGGATGCGCGGCAAGAAATGAACTGAGCGCTTCGGGGAGAAACTCGGTCAGCGCGTTGGTGTTCGACAGCACACGGATCTGGCCGGCGAGGCCGCCGCCGTAAGCGCCAAGGTCCTCGTGCAAGCGCTCGGCCTGGCGCAGAATGGCGCGTGCGTGTTGCAGCAAGGTGCGGCCCGCCTGTGTCGGGGTTGCGCCCTGGCGCCCGCGGGTGAGCAGCGCGACGCCAAGTGTTTCTTCCATGTTGCGGATGCGCGTCGAGGCGGCTGCGAGCGCAAGGTTCGCGCGCTGGGCGCCATGCGTAATGCTGCCCGCTTCGGCTACATGGCGAAACAAACTGAGATCGGCGAGGTCGAATCTCACGAAAAGAGCCAGCCTTCGTAATATACGAAATCAGGCTTTGAATAATGCCAATTGTGACGTTATGTTTCAATGCTAATCTTTCGCGATTCGCGAAGTTATGCCCACGCGGTTGCCAAGCGCTGTCATTTGCCTGGATTGCGGCAGGCAACCGGATTGGATAGGAACGTGGGCTTAGCTTGGCGCCCGTCGAGCGAATTCGGATGAACACAATGGCCGAAATCAAGGCCCCCGTCGCCCGGCCGCTGTCGCCGCACCTGCAAATCTACCGGCCGATGCTGACGATGATGATGTCGATCATCCATCGCATCACCGGCTTCGGTCTCTATTTCGGCACGCTGCTGCTGGCCTGGTGGTTCCTCGCGGCCGGCTCCGGGCCCGCCGCCTACGCGAAATTCGAATGGTTCGCCGGCTCCATCATCGGCCGTCTGATCTTGTTCGGTTACACGTGGGCGCTCATCCATCACATGCTCGGCGGCATCCGCCACCTGATCTGGGATACCGGCCACGGCTTCGGGCCGGTCGAGCGCGAACGGTTCGCCGCCGCCAATCTGATCGGCTCGATCGCGATCACCGTGCTGTTATGGATTTTCGGCCTGCTGGCGATGGGAGGGCCGCGGTGAGCGAGACCCCCGCCAAGCATATCCGGACGCCGCTGGCGCGTGTGCGCGGGCTTGGCGCCGCGCGATCCGGCACCGGTCACTTCTGGCGCCAGCGCCTGACGGCCGTCGCCAATATTCCGCTGTCCATCGCGGTGGTCATCATCATCATCATGCTGCTCGGCCGCAACCAGGCCGCCGCGGCGCAGATTCTCGGCTCGCCGCTTGTCGCCATCATCATGCTCTTGTTCATCGCCTCGATCACCACGCATATGAAAATCGGCATGCAGGTCATCATCGAGGATTACGTGCACGATGAGACCATTAAGCTCATTTTGATCATGGCCAATGCGTTCTTCACCATCGCAGTGGGGCTGGCCTCGGCCTATGGCATCCTCAAGCTTTCGTTCGGATTGTGAGCATGGCAACGACTGGAACAAACGGAGGGAGCGCGGCTCCGGGCGTCAACGGCCGCGCCTATCCGATCGAAGATCACGCCTACGATGTCGTCATCATCGGCGCCGGTGGCGCGGGCTTGCGCGCCGTCGTCGGCTGCAGCGAAGCGGGATTGCGGACCGCCTGCATCACCAAGGTCTTTCCGACGCGCTCGCATACGGTCGCGGCGCAAGGCGGCATTGCGGCTGCGCTCGGCAATATGGGTGAAGACGACTGGCGCTGGCACATGTACGACACCGTCAAGGGCTCCGACTGGCTCGGCGACCAGGACGCGATCGAATATCTCTGCCGCAACGCACCGGAAGCCGTTTACGAGCTCGAACATTGGGGCCTGCCGTTTTCGCGCCGCGAAGACGGCAAGATCTATCAGCGCCCGTTCGGCGGCATGACCACGCATTACGGCAAGGGCACCGCACAGCGCACCTGCGCCGCCGCCGACCGCACCGGCCACGCCATGCTGCACACGATGTACGGGCAGGCGCTGCGCCATTCGGCTGAATTTTTCATCGAATACTTCGCCATCGACCTGATGATGGACGATGACGGCCGCTGCCGCGGCGTCGTCGCGCTCAACCTCGACGACGGCTCGATCCATCGCTTCAGCGCGCAAATGACCGTCATCGCGACCGGCGGCTATGGCCGCGCTTACGCCTCATGCACCGGCGCGCACACGCAAACCGGCGACGGCAACGCCATGGTGTTGCGCGCCGGGCTGCCGCTTCAGGACATGGAATTCGTGCAGTTCCATCCGACCGGCGTTTACGGCGCCGGCGTACTCATCACCGAGGGCGCGCGCGGCGAGGGCGCCTATCTGGTCAATTCGGAAGGCGAGCGCTTCATGGAGCGCTACGCGCCGTCCGCCAAGGACCTTGCCTCGCGCGACGTGGTGTCCCGCGCCATGACGATCGAAATCCGCGAAGGGCGCGGCGTCGGGCCGAAGAAGGACCACATCTTCCTCCACCTCGATCATTTGGACCCTAAAATCTTGGCAGAACGTCTGCCGGGCATCACCGAGTCGGCGCGCATTTTCGCCGGCGTCGACCTCACGCACGAGCCGGTGCCGATCGTGCCGACCGTCCACTACAACATGGGCGGCATCGCCACGAACTATCACGGCGAGGCGCTGATCAAGAAAGACGGCAATCCCGACCACATCGTACCCGGCATGATGGCGTTGGGCGAAGCGGCCTGCGTTTCCGTCCACGGCGCCAACCGGCTCGGCTCGAATTCGCTGATCGATCTCGTCGTGTTCGGCCGCGCCGCGGCTTTACGCTGCGCCGAAATCCTGACGCCCAACGACAAGCACGCCGAACTGCCGAAAGATGCCGCCGAGCGCGCGCTGTCGCGGCTCGACAAATTCCGCAATGCCTCGGGCGGCACGCCGACCGCGCAGCTTCGCGCCAGGATGCAGCACGTGATGCAGACCAACTGCGCCGTGTTCCGCACCAGCGAAGTGCTGGAGGAAGGCTCCAAGCTGATCCATGAAGTATTCGATGGCGTCGCCGATATCGGCGTCAGCGACCGCTCGCTGATCTGGAACTCGGACCTGATCGAGACGTTCGAATTCATCAATCTGATCGAGCAGGCCGTGGTGACGGTGGATTCCGCCGTCAACCGCACCGAAAGCCGCGGCGCCCACGCGCGCGAGGACTATCCCGAGCGCGACGACAAGGAATGGATGAAGCACACGCTGTCGTGGCTCGACACCACCAGCGGCAAGGTCACAATCGACTATCGGCCGGTGCACACCTACACGCTCACCAACGACGTGTCCTATATCGAGCCCAAGAAGCGGGTGTATTGAGGATTACATGGTCCAGTTCACGCTGCCCAAGAATTCCAAAATCGGCGAAGGCAAGACCTGGCCGCATCCGGCAAAGGCTAAGTCGGAGCGCGAATACCACGTCTATCGCTGGAGCCCCGACGACGGCCAAAATCCGCGCATCGACACCTATTACGTCGACACCGCCGATTGCGGACCGATGGTTCTCGACGCGCTGATCTGGATCAAGACCAACATCGACCCGACGCTGACCTTCCGCCGTTCCTGCCGCGAAGGCATTTGCGGCTCCTGCTCGATGAACATCGACGGCACCAATACGCTCGCCTGCACCAAGGCGATGAGCGACATGAGCGGCACAGTGCGCATCTATCCGCTGCCGCACATGCCGGTGGTGAAGGACCTCGTTCCCGACCTCACCAACTTCTATGCCCAGCACGCCTCGATCAAGCCGTGGCTGCAAACCGTTTCGCCGACGCCGCAGAAGGAATGGAAGCAGAGCCACGACGACCGGCAGAAACTCGACGGGCTCTATGAATGCATTCTTTGCGCCTGCTGCTCGACCGCCTGTCCGAGCTATTGGTGGAACTCGGACCGCTTTCTCGGGCCTGCGGCGCTGCTGCAAGCCAACCGCTGGATCTCGGATTCACGCGACGAGGCAACCGGCGAACGGCTCGACGATCTGGAAGACCCGTTCCGGCTCTACCGCTGCCACACCATCATGAACTGCGCCAAGGCCTGCCCGAAGCACCTCAACCCGGCGAAGGCCATCGCCGAGATCAAGCACATGCTGGTCGAGCGGCAGGTTTGATCGCGTCATTCCGGGGCGCGGCGCAGCGGCGAGACGCCAGAACGGCACTTAGCTGCAACATTTTTCCGAAACTCTCCGGAACCACAAGCGAGCCCGCGCGTTTGTGCCGTGGGGAGTCCGCGATTGTCTGCGGAGACGAGGGGGAATTGGTAAAAACCGGATCGATTCCAGTCGCCTTATGGCTCATGACTCTCGCGATCGGGAGTTTGAGCGTCGTTTCCGCCCGCGCGGAAACGGATTGCCTTGCCGCGCCTGACGGACGGCCCCTGCAGGGCGGTCATTGGCACTATCGCACGGACCCGGTGAAACAGAGCAAGTGCTGGTATTTGCGGGCAGAAGGCGAAGCGGTTCAAGGACCGGCCGCACAGGACAAGGCCGAAACCGGCGTCACTGCGAAGTTACCTCCAGTGGCGAAGCCAAAAACGGCAGGCGCAGAAGCCCCGCAAGTTCGACCGGTCGAGGCAGCGCGGACGTCGTTGGCTAGGAGCCCGACGCAAAGGAGCGCCCAAGACCGCCCGGCGCCATGGCCCAGCCCTCAACCTCCAGCCGGAACCGGCAACATGGCGTGGCCCAACCCTCAATCTCCAGCGGCGACCGGCGACGTGGCGTGGCCCGGCCCTTCCGTTCCAGCCGCCGGCGCGGCGCCGGAGATTGCCGCGGAACGTGCGAACCCGAAGCAAGAATTGCCCGGCACGGCCGAAAATTCCGGCAACGTGAAAGGAAATGACGCCGCAGAAGACAGGCAGGTCAGCGAACCAGCCGGCACGGCAGTTTCCGACACCGAGATACCGGGCGGCATACTTTTAGCGTTGGCCATCGCGTTGATGATTGCTGGAATATTCGTGCGCTGGATCGTGACAGTGCTATTTCCGCGACGGATCGTCGTGACGCGCGAGCGCGCGATGCCCCGGCTGGCCGGGCATCGCCGCGACCCCGCGCCTGATTGGGTTGACCGTCTGGATGACGATGTCAAAGAAGCGTTGCGCAAGCTTTTGCAAACTCTCGACCGGCAAGCGGCATAGCGCGCGTCGGTCATGCGACGATCGGCTTAAGCTCGGACCCGCACTGTCGTCCGAATTGTTATGCGCCCTCGTACTCGATCCCGATGGCCATGCACGTCGAGACGGCCTGTCATTTGACGGCCTGAACGCGCACGTCGCGGCTACAGTTTCAGCTTCCTCCTGCGCTGGCCAAGCGTGCGCAACCGCAGTGCGTTGAGCCGGATGAAGCCGGCCGCGTCGCGCTGGTCGTAAGCAACCGCACCTTCCTCGAACGTCACCAGGTCCTGGTCGTAGAGCGAATATTTGCTCTCGCGCCCGACCACGCCGACATTGCCCTTGTAGAGCTTGAGCCGCACGCGGCCGCTGACGAATTCCTGGCTGCGGTCGATGGCGGCCTGCAGCATCTCGCGCTCGGGCGAAAACCAGAAGCCGTAATAAATCAGCTCGGCGTATTTCGGCATCAGCTCGTCTTTGAGATGAGCGGCGCCGCGGTCGAGCGTGATCGATTCGATGCCGCGATGAGCGGCAAGCAGGATGGTGCCGCCCGGCGTCTCATACAAGCCGCGCGACTTCATGCCGACGAAGCGGTTTTCCACCAGATCGAGCCGGCCGATGCCGTGCTGGCGGCCGAGCGCGTTGAGGTGCGTGAGCAATCCCGCCGGCGACATTTTCTTCTCGTCGATGGCGACCGGATCGCCCTTGTCGAAATCGATCGTGACATAGGCCGGCTCGTCCGGCGCGTGTTCGGGATCGACGGTGCGCGAATAGACATAGCCCGGCACTTCGTCGCCCGGATTTTCCAGCACCTTGCCTTCGGATGACGTGTGCACGAGGTTGGCGTCGGTCGAGAACGGCGCTTCGCCTCGTTTGTCCTTGGCAATCGGAATCTGGTTTTGTTCGGCGAACGCAAGCAGCGCTTCGCGCGAGCGAAAACCCCATTCGCGCCAGGGCGCGACGACCTTCACGTCGGGTTTCAGCGCATAATAGGCCAGCTCGAACCGTACCTGGTCGTTGCCCTTGCCGGTCGCGCCGTGAGCGACGGCATCGGCGCCGACTTTCTCCGCGATCTCGATCTGCTTCTTGGCGATGAGCGGCCGGGCGATCGAAGTGCCGAGCAGATATTGGCCCTCGTAGAGCGCGTTGGCGCGGAACATCGGAAACACGTAGTCGCGCACGAACTCTTCGCGCAAATCCTCGATGAAGACGTTTTGCGGCTTGATGCCGAGCAAAAGCGCCTTCTGCCGCGCCGGCTCAAGCTCCTCGCCCTGGCCGAGATCGGCCGTGAAGGTGACGACTTCGCAGCCATAAGTGGTCTGCAGCCACTTGAGGATGATCGACGTGTCGAGGCCGCCGGAATAGGCCAGCACGACTTTCTTTACGTCACGCCTGTTCGAATCATCCTTGGCCATTTGGAGAAACCCTGCGCGCGGCGACAAGGTCGCCCGAAATCCGCGCGGACTATAGGCGGGCGTGGGGGCGACGCAAGCCGTCGACGCCGCGCGGGCCCGGCATCGTCCGGGCCATCACGAGCGCTGGCTTTTGCCCCCGCTGAGCCGCCGGGCCAACGCAGCGAGCGTGTCGCGGACAGCCTTGCCCGCCCGTTCGAGACGCCGCTCGATGGCCTCGTCGGTCATCCGCGTCGGCCGCCAGCGATAGATCAGGCCGTGCGCCGTCCACACCACCAGGAACATGAGCACACCGGCAAACACAACGTCGGTTAAGAAATGCGCGCCGCCGGCCATGCGCAGCACGCCCATGGCGACCCCGAACGCGAGCGCGGCCGCGTAGGCGAGCGGCCGCCATTGCGGCGGTGCCAGCGCGGCGGGCGCCAGCGTCCAGACCGCACCGGACGGCTCGCCGGCGATGAATGAACAATTTTCCGGGCACGGCCCGCGCGGGTCCCACCACGGCGTGAAGCGGTCGGTGCCGCCGAGCTGACGAACGTCCTCAGGACGCATTCGCCCGGAATGCTCCTTCAACAGGCCGTTGGCGAGGACGCCGGGTCCGAGCGCCAGCGTGGCGATCAGGAACAATGCGGCGCGGCCGCTGATGAGCATATGCCGGCGCGGCATGATGAGTTTGCCGAGGACGGCCAGGAATGCCGGCGCAACCAGCAGCGTGATCAACAGGGTCGCCGCATCGCGCGCATGCTCGACCCAGTTCGAATTCCAGGTCAGGAACATGTGCGTCGCCGGGTCGTAGAACAAAGCTGCAAACTGCACATCGAGCTGCGGATACACGGCGAAAATGCCGCCGATCAATGCGGCGACCGCCAGCGCGACCACAAGCCCGGTGCGGTTCATAGCGTCACTTCCACGCGCCCGCCTTGCGCCCGGCAAACAGCCAATAGACCAGACCGCCGGCGATGCCCGATGCAGCGAGCACCTCGCGCTCGCGCGCGAAATAGGTCTCGGGCTCGCCGATGTCGCCTGACAAATCAATACCGCATGACAAGGCCAGCGCCAGCACGCCGCCGAGCGCCGCGTAGACCACGACCGAACGCCAGGCGAATCCTTCGGCCAGCGCGACGATCAGCATCGCCGGCAGAAAAGCGACAACTCCGATGATCGGAGCGCCAACCGCGACGATCGCCCCAACCGCCGCCGGCGGAAGGCCGGACGACGCGACATCATCCCAATGCGGCGTGAGTGTGCCAATCGTAAACACCAGGGACGCGGCGACGCACGCCAGCGCGTAGGCGACAAACATAACCACGATACGGACAATGACGGCCATGGAACAGCGTCAGTCCGTCATCGCCATCGCCCGCAGCGCCAGCCGTTCGCGGGCGGAGAGCTGTTCGGTCGCGCTCTTGAGCTGACCGCAAGCGGCGAGAATGTCGCGCCCGCGCGGCGTCCGCACCGGCGAGGCATAGCCGGCATCGAAGACGATTTCGGAGAATTTTTCGATCTGATCCCAGTCCGAGCATTCGTAGTTACTCCCCGGCCAGGGATTGAACGGGATGAGATTGATCTTCGCCGGAATTCCTTTGACGAGACGAACCAGCGCCCGCGCATCGGCGAGCGAGTCGTTGATGCCCTTGAGCATGACATATTCGAAGGTGATACGCCGCGCGTTGGAAACGCCGGGATAGTTGCGGCAGGCATCGAGCAATTCCCGCAGCGGATATTTGCGGTTGAGCGGCACGAGCTCATTGCGCAACGCGTCGGTAACGGCGTGCAACGAAATGGCGAGCATGACGCCAAGCTCCGAACCGGCGCGCGCGATGTTTGGCACAACGCCCGAAGTCGACAGCGTGATCCGCCGTTTGGAAATGCTCAAACCGTCGCCGTCGGCCACAACATTGAGGCCGTCGCGCACGGCTTCGAAATTGTAGAGCGGCTCGCCCATTCCCATCATGACGACGTTTGAGACCAGGCGCTTCCCGGGTTCGGAGCCCGCGGGTGCCGGACGCTGCCAATCTCCGAGCCGGTCGCGCGCGAGGACGACCTGGCCGACGATCTCACCCGGCGTGAGATTGCGCACGAGGCGCTGCGTGCCGGTGTGGCAAAACGAGCAATTGAGCGTGCAGCCGACCTGGCTCGATATGCACAGCGTGCCGCGATCGGGTTCCGGAATGTAGACGCATTCGACGTCGTGGGGGCGGCCTTCAAACTCGCCCGGAAGCCGCAACAGCCACTTGCGGGTGCCGTCGACGGAAATTTGCTCAGCGGCGATTTCCGGCCGCGCCAGGGTGAAGTGCTGCGCCAGTTGCGCCCGGAGGTCCTTCGACAAGGTCGACATCTCGCCAAAGTCGGTAACGCCGCGAACATAGAGCCAGTGCCAGATCTGTTGCACGCGCATGCGGCATTGCCGCTCCGGCACACCGGCTACGCCGAGAGCCTCGGCGAGCGCGATGCGCGAAAGACCGACCAGCGACGGCTTCGCCGGGGCGACGTAACGCTCCAGCGGCCGCTTCTCGATGGATGCGGCCGTTGCAATGTCCTCCGGCTGGGTGGCGGCGAGCGGGGTCGTCATGATCGATCCAGATTAGGCCGGCGCCGCGCGGCGGACCTGACGCATAGATGGGGCGGTTGTTGCCTTCCTGACAGGAGCGGTCCACGGCCCGGCACGGGCTATAGCAGCAATCCCGCTATTTGCAGTCTTGGCCAGTGCGGTCGAGGGCCTGGCCGAAGCCTTTAAGCGAGAAGATATCGCTCGATCGCGTGCCTTTGGCGGACATACCCTTCACCACCGCGTTTTGACCGCCACGCATGGCTTCGACCAGGTGGGCTTCTTCCGCAGCATCTTTGATCCAGGCTCCGTCTTGCTGGGTGTAGAGCGCGAATGAGGTCGATCCGACCGCCACGGTCGCGTCGGAGTTCGGTTTGAACGGATAGCCGATGATGATCGACACCTCGTTGTTCACCTTGTCCGCCGGCCGTGTGGAAATGAACATGTAGGACGGATTACGCGACTTGCCCGGCGGGGTGGTTTCCGAGGTCGCAGGCTTGGCGATCGCAAAACAGACCTTCTTGCCGCCGGGCGTGGCTGAATAGGCGCCCCAATCGCCGTACTGCCCGAGCAGCGTCGGCTTTGACCCGCCGGCCACAGCCGCAGCCGGATCCGCGGTCGAGGCAGGCGCGGCCGGAGCCTTATGTTTGGACGGCTTTTTGGCGGCGGGCGTAGCAGCAGCCGGCGCGGACGGATCCGAGGCCGCAGGCTGTTGCGCGAGCGCCGGAGCGGCGTATGCCACCGCAACGAGCAGCGACAGGAAAAGCCGCCATCGTCGATAGACGTGCATCAGGCCTCACTGGTTACGGCGGTCAGGGTAAATCCAAACCCTTCAACTTTAACCCATTTCCGGCGAGTAGGGAACGAATTCGGCAACGAGAAGGCGGGCCCGAAGGGGCTCACCGAACGCCGGCGGGAAGATGACCGGCCGGCAAAACGTGACGACCAGCACAGCCGGCCGCCAGCCGATTACGGTGTCGCTGAGGCGCTGGAAGAGTTTCGTGAGCCTTTCCTGGGTGCAAACCGACCATCCCCCTACCGGCGCAAAAAATGCCCGGTGGCGGGACGAACCGAGCTGGACGATCTTCTGATCGCGGTCGCGGAGCGGCGCGACGGCAAGGCCTTCACAGTCCTGTTCGATCACTTTCGGCCGCGCGTGCAGGCACAGTTGGTCCACTCGGACTCGCTCCAGCCGCGGCGGAAGATCTGACGCAGGACGTCATGGAAACGATCTGGCGCAAGGCTCATCTCTACGATCCGCGCCGGTCGGCAGCCATCACCTGGGTGTTTCAAATCGCCCGCAACCGCCGCATCGATGTGAAACGGCGCCGCCGCGAGTTTTGCCTCGCCGCCGAGGATTTTTTCGCCATTCCCGATCCCGCCGAAGGCTGTGATGATTGCCTTGACGCCTTGCGGCGCGAGGCGCGCGTTCGCATCGCACTGAACGGCTTACCGCAGGAGCAGTTCGTGCTGGTACGGCTCGCCTTCTTTGAAGGATTGTCGCACAGCGCCATCGCGCGACGGCTGAACTTGCCGCTTGGGACGGTGAAGTCGCGGTTACGGCTTGCCTGCACGCGCCTGCGACGCTTGCTGCTCGACGCCGGCGTGACCGGATCGCGTGTCCCGGGTTAGACGCGTCTCGATAGATCGTTATTCCGGGACCCGGCCAATCTGAAACCATCCCGCGCTCGTCACCTCCTTCCAATCACCGCATGTTCCGTGCTTATGGATTCCCCGCCAGCGTCTTCGACGTACCCCAAATGAAAGATCGCCATGAAAGCCATCCTCTGTAAGCATTTTGGTACGCCCGACGAGCTCGAGCTTGCCGACATCCCGCCGCCTGCCCCCGGCCCAGGCGAAGCCGTGGTGCGGATCAAGGCCGCAGCGCTCAATTTTTTCGACTTGCTGATCATTGCCGGCAAATACCAGCACAAGCCGCCGTTTCCGTTCTCGCCCGCGTCGGAATTCGCGGGGATCGTGGAGAGCATCGGCCCCGGCGTGACCGAGTTTGCTCCCGGCGACCGCGTCATGGGCTCGACGGGTTGGGGCGCGGCGCGCGAAAGCCTCGCCGCCGGGACGGACCGCCTCGTCAAGATCCCGGAAAATCTCGATTTCGAACGCGCCGCCGGCCTGACCGTGACCTATGCCACAACCCTCTACGGGCTGCGGGAACGCGGCGCACTTAAGCCGGGAGAGACGCTGGTCGTCCTCGGCGCCTCCGGCGGTGTCGGCCTTGCCGCGATCGAGATCGGCAAGATCATGGGTGCGCGCGTCATCGCCTGCGCCTCGTCCGAGGAAAAGCTCGCCTTCGCCCGGTCCCACGGCGCCGACGAAACGGTGAATTACGCCAGCGAAGACCTTCGCGACGCCCTCAAGCGCCTCGGCGGCGCGCGCGGGATCGACGTGGTCTACGATCCGGTCGGCGGCGCTTATGCCGAGCCCGCCGTGCGCTCACTCGGCTGGGAAGGCCGCTATCTCGTGGTTGGCTTCGCCGCCGGCGAGATTCCAAAGCTCCCGCTCAATCTGGTCCTGCTCAAGAGCTGCGACATCCGCGGCGTGCTCTGGGGCGCGTGGGCGCTGCGCGACCCGCAGGGCCAACGCGCATTGATGATCGACATCGTGCGCTGGTGCTCCGAAGGAAAACTCAGCGCCCACGTGCACGCCGTCTATCCGCTGGCCGAGACGGCGAAGGCGCTCAAGGACATCGCCGACCGCAAGGTCATGGGCAAAATCGTGCTGCGGCCGTGACCGCGCTCTTCGATCATCGGCTTGCGAACTTGTCCATCGCCTCGGCGAGCTTGACGTCGAGCTCGGTCAGTCCGCCGGCGTCATGAGTCGATAACGTAACGTCGACGGTCTTGTAGACATTCGACCATTCGGGATGATGGTCGAGCTTTTCCGCCATCAGGGCGGCACGCGCCATAAAGCCGAAGGCCTCGTTGAAATCCGCGAACACGAATTTCTTGCTGATCGCGTCGCGGCCTTTCACTTCGCTCCAGCCATTGAGCCGGGCCAGCGCGCGACTGCGAGCATCACTGGAAAGCTTGTGCGCCATGTGCAGACCTCATCCGTGAAATCGATCGCGGCGTATGCCGCTCCCGTAAATAGGCGGCAAGATCGCCACCTAGCAAGCCACCGAAGGTGGCGAGGACCATTGTGGCGGCAGGCCGTTGAGCCGTTGGTCAAATTTCCGCCGCCGCCCGCGATTAACCAGACGGGCATTTGGCGCGCGAACCCGGCGCGGCGCCGTAGAGGCAAACCGGGCGAGCCGTGGTAAGATTTAACCATGCCTGCGGGACTACCTCACCGTCCGCCGCTCGCCATGAAGCTGTGGCTCTCGCAGCGCTTTGGCCGGGCCAAAGAGACGGATGCGTCCTCGGCCAAGCCGGGCCACGGATTGGGCAAAGTCATGCATATCGAGTCGCTTGAACACGTCGTGCGCAATCGAGTCAGAACGTTTCTGCGGCACACCTGGCTCGTGACTGTTTTGGGGACCGTCATTCTCGGCGGTGTCGTCTGGGGCGCAATCTACTTCTGGACCGCGCCGACGGAAATCAGGATTGCCGCCGGTCCGGCCGGAAGCGCGAATGTGAAGCTTGTGGAGTTGCTGACTAACAAGTTCGCCGCCGAAGACGACAAGATCCGGCTGAAGTTCGTCCCCACCGGTGGACCAAAGGAAAGCGCGGAAGCGATCACTGACAACAGCGCCGATCTTGCGATTCTGCCGAGCACGACGGGAGACTCGCCGAATTGGTCGGTCGTCGCCATTCTGCGAAAGAATGTGATCGCGTTCATCGTTCCGCCGCAGCCTGTGAGCGTTCCCGCCAAGAAGGAGGCGGCCACTCCGGTCAAGAAAGAACCAAGCAGGCCAGAGAAGCCGAGCGCCCCCGAAAAGAAATCGAAGAACGACAAGGGCGACAAGAGCGACAAGGCCGCCAAAGGCGGCGACAAGAACACAAAGGCCGCCAAGAACGACAAGGGCGCAAAGAGTGATACGACGACGGCGGCGGCCAAGGGCGACGATACCGACGCCAGCGACGACGGCGGCAGCAGCGACGCCGGCAACAAGCTTGAAAAAGTGTCGCAACTCGCCGGTCACCGCGTCGGCATCGTGACGGGGAACGTGGCAACAGCCGATTTGTTGGAAATCGTGCTCAAGCATTACGGCGTGCCGCTCGATAAAGTGGAGGTTTCCAAGATTGATCCGAAGAACATCGCCGACGCGGTCAAAGCCAAGCAGGTCGATGTCCTCTTCGTTGCCGGCTCCGCGACCGGGCAGGCCATCAACGACGCCGTCACGGCAGCTTCGCAAGACGGCAAGGCGCCGAGTTTCATCGCGATCGATCAGGCGGACGGCATCGCAAAACGCTATCCCGCTTTCGATTCCGTCGATATCGACGCCGGCACGTTCGGCGGCAACCCGCCAAGCCCGGACGATACGCTCAAGAGCCTCACCTTCGCTGAATATCTGGTCGCGCGAAAATCATTTAACCACGAAGCCATCGCGACATTGGCGAAGCTGATCTTTTCGTCGCGGCTGGCGCTCGCAGCCGCGATGCTCGGCGAAATCAAGATCACGGCGCCGTCGACCGAAAAAGACGCCGGCGTCGTGGTGCATCCCGGCGCGCTCTCCTATCTGACCGACGATCAGAAAAACTTCTTCGACAGATATGGCGACGATATCTTCTACGGCTTGCTCATCTTCCCGATTTTCGGATCGGCGATCGCCGGCGTCGCAAGCTACTTCCGCAATAACGGTCGCACCCGCCGGCTACGCTTGCTGCAGCGGCTGCTCGATCTCGTGCGCAAGGCGCACGACGCGCCGTCGCACGAGGCGCTCGATCATATGCAGGTCGACCTCGACCATTTGGTGGTCGCCATCATCCACCAGAGCGAGCATGATGAAAACGACCAAGGGGCGTCGTTCTCGCTTGCGCTCGACCAGGCGCGCTTTGCGATCGCCGCCCGCCGCGCGGCTCTGCTCAACCAAGCGGCCGCCGACGCCAAGCCGGGCGCGAAGGCCGCGGCCGCCTAACCGAACTTCTTCAATTTCGCGACGCTGCCGGATGTCGTCTCGGCGCCCACGGAGCGGCGCGACTGCGCGGAATAGAACGACGCATTCTGCTCGCCGCGCAACGCCTCACGCGAGAAACGGATCATGTGGTGCCCGACGACACCCATGCTGAGCGCCCCGTCGATCTGGCCGCGGCGAAGCGCGGGCAACACCGCCTTCCAGAACCAGCGGCGATAATCCGCAAAAATGCCGATGTGCAAGGCGACGTTGAACGCCAACACGGACGCCATGCGAAGATTGCTCAGCGTGAGCTTGCCGCGAACCGGGCCGACGAGCCGGTTGGCGTAGGTCGCCTCGACCTGGTGGGCAAATCGCGCGAACAGCCGCTCGGGCGTGTAGGCATATTCGATGCATCGCCGCCACATCGCCACCACTTCGTCGTAGGGCCGGAGGAAGCGCACATTGCTTTCGAGGCCGGTGTCGTCGATCACGCGGCCGTCGCGCTTGAGGCGATCCCATAACGGCGTCTTCGGCAGCGCCTGCAGCAGGTTGATGGTGAGGATCGGAACCTGGGACGCATCGATGAAGGCCTTGAGACGCGCTTCGGTGTCTGCGCTATCGGTGTCGAGTCCGAGAATGATGCCGGACGTGACCTCGAGCCCGTAGCTGTTCAGCGTGCGAATGGCGTCCAGCATCGGTAGCGTGGCATTGTGTTCCTTGCGCATGTGCACGAGCGCGTCGGTTTCGGGAGTTTCAATGCCGACGAACACGGTGTGAAACTCCGCCTCGCGCATCAACGCAAGAATTTCGGGCTGTTTGGCCAGATTGAGCGTGGCCTCGCAGGCAAACTGCAGCGGATAGCCGTGCCGTTTCTGCCACGCGATCAGATGCGGCAGCATCTCGCGCGCCGCCTTGCGATTGCCGATAAAATTATCGTCGACGAAATAGACGACGGACGGATGGCTGCCCTGCGCCAGCATGGCGTCGAGCTCCGCGGCAAGCTGCTCCGGCGTTTTCAACCGCGGCTGCCGGCCGTACAGCGCCGGGATGTCGCAGAATTCGCAACGATATGGACAGCCGCTGGAAAATTGCAGCGAGCCGAGCAGGTAGCGATCGAGCCTGATGAGATGATAGGCCGGCACCGGAAAGTCGGAGAGCGGCAGCCGCTCCACGGTTTCGAACCGCACCTGCGCCGGCGGCGGCACGCAGCTCTCATCAAGGCAGGTCAGGAGCCGGTCGGTACTGTCCCCTATTTCGCCGATGTGGAGATAGTCGAAGTCCGGATACATTTCCGGCGCACTCGACACCGAGGGGCCGCCGAGCGCAGTCACTTTGCCGACCGTTTTGGCGCGGCGGCAAATATCGTGAATCTGCGGCGCCTGAATGTGCATGCCGCTGACGAAGACAACATCCGCCCAGGCCAAATCGTCGGCGCTTGCCGGCCGGATGTTCTCGTCGATGAACCGGACCGGCCAATGCTCGGGCATGTACGCCGCAATAAGCAGCAGACCCTGCGGCGGCATGAACGCGCGGACGCGCGCGAACAGGTGATAGGCGTGCGAGAAGGTGCCGAACGAGGGCGCGTAGGCCGGAAATACGCAAAGAATCCGGCGGGTCGTGCTAGTGGACAGCGGGAAACGCAAAAGGACCCCTCCCCATTCCGCCCCACTGCGATCCTCCCCCCCAAAGGAACTCAGCAGCGGCATCCGAGTGGTTACTCTACCACATCATTCGCAGACGGTTTGCATTGCGATCCGCCGGCGGCTGACTATATTCCGGCCAGCACGCGGGCCCCTTGGGGGCCCGCAACGATTTAAGACCGCCCCATGAACTTGCGCAACATTGCCATCATTGCTCACGTCGACCACGGCAAAACCACCTTGGTCGACCGGCTGCTGCAACAATCCGGCTCGTTCCGCGAGAATCAGCGCGTCGTCGAGCGGGCAATGGATTCGAACGATCTCGAGCGCGAGCGCGGCATCACCATCCTCGCCAAGGCGACCTCGCTGGTCTGGCACGACACCCGCATCAACATCGTCGATACGCCCGGCCATGCCGATTTCGGCGGTGAAGTCGAGCGCATCCTCAACATGGTCGACGGAGCGCTGGTCCTGGTCGACGCCGCCGAAGGGCCGCTGCCGCAGACGAAATTCGTCGTCACGAAGGCGCTCAAGATGGGCCTTAAGCCGATCGTCGTCATCAACAAGGTCGATCGCTCCGATGCCCGACCCACCGAAGTCGCCAACGAAGTGTTCGATCTGTTCGCCGCGCTGGACGCGACCGAAGAGCAACTCGACTTCCCGATCCTCTACGGCTCCGCCAAGCAGGGCTGGATGGCAACAGACGCCGCCGGGCCCAAGGACCAGGGCATGGCGCCGTTGTTTGATCTGGTGGTCCGCCACGTGGCGCCGCCCGTGGTGGAGGACGGCCCGTTCCGGATGCTGGGAACGATCCTCGAGGCCAATCCCTATCTCGGCCGGATCGTCACCGGCCGTATTTTCTCAGGCTCGGTGAAGCCCAACCAGCCGGTCAAGGTCCTCGACAGCGCGGGCGACCTGGTCGAGCTCGGCCGCGTCACCAAGGTGCTGGCTTTCCGCGGCCTGGAGCGGACACCGATCGATGAGGGCTTTGCCGGAGACATCATATCGATCGCCGGCCTGCCGGAGGCGTTCGTTTCGCACACGCTCTGTGCGCCCGAGGTCACCGCGCCGCTGCCGGCGCAACCGATCGATCCGCCGACCCTCACCATGACCTTCCGCATCAACGATTCGCCGCTCGCCGGCACCGAAGGCGACAAGGTGCAAAGCCGGGTGATTCGCGAGCGTTTGCTGCGCGAGGCTGAAGGCAACGTCGCGCTGCGGATTTCCGAGTCGACCGAGAAAGATTCCATGGAGGTTGCCGGCCGCGGTGAATTGCAGCTCGGCATCCTGATCGAAACCATGCGGCGCGAAGGCTTCGAGTTATCGGTATCGCGGCCGAAGGTCCTGTTTCAGCATGACGCTTCGGGCGAAATGCTCGAACCCATCGAGGAAGTCGTCGTCGACGTTGACGAGGAACACTCCGGCGTGGTCGTGCAGAAGCTTGCCGAGCGCAAGGGCGAGATGGTCGAGATGCGCCCGTCCGGCGGCGGCCGCCTGCGGCGCGTGTTCTACGCGCCGACACCCCGGCACAATTGCGATAAACGC
>Ga0302324_100005847_pt1 | contig 26735 bp, 29 predicted proteins | sample Palsa_T0_1_FD_201949 | JGI IMG/M metagenome (GOLD analysis project Ga0302324, IMG submission 201949) | Peat permafrost microbial communities from Stordalen Mire near Abisko, Sweden - Palsa_T0_1 | ecosystem: Environmental > Terrestrial > Soil > Palsa > Peat permafrost | place: Sweden: Abisko...
CGGAGACTTCAGGGCCGATCCCATCGCCCGGTATTAACGTGACTGTATGTTTCATATACCAATGATTCTAAGCTGGATGCCAAGCCTTGTACACCGGCTGCGCGGCCGCCCTTCCGCCCATCGTTCCCAGCGCGCAATACAAGCAACGCCGTATCGCATCGAATCTGATATAATTAGCATCTGATTAGGTGTGAATGCAGTTGGCTAGTGACAGACTTATGGAGGTTTCCCCGATGGTTGGATTAACACCAGGCGCGATCACGAAGGTGAAGGAAATTCTTTCCCAGCAGACCCCTCTTCCCACTGGTCTGCGCATCGCCGTGGTTGGTGGCGGCTGCTCCGGTTTCAGCTACCACATGGCCTTTGAGAATCAAGTGAACGAGAATAGCGACAACGTCTATGAATTCGAGGGATTGAAGGTCCTCGTCGATCAGATGAGCGAGATGTACCTCGACGGCGTTCAGGTCGATTACATCGAATCGATTGACGGCTCGGGCTTTAAGTTCAATAACCCGAACGTCAAGAGCACCTGCGGCTGCGGCAGCTCTTTCAGCGCCTAAGCTTTCGGCGCCCAAGGCTGGGGCGCCAAAGTCAAGTCGGTTGAGTGGCTCTTCTTGCGCTCCCGGAGTACCATCCCTCCGGGAGCTTTTCTTTTGCCTGTTCCGTTTCCGGGACCCCCGCTGAACGGCGTCCCTCGACACATCGAGATTCGCACTCCATGACTCTTATTCCTTTTTTTGTGCACTTTTGGGTTGTACCACAATGAAACTGGCCCTCGCCCAGTTCAATCCCACCGTAGGCGATTTCGACGGCAATTCCGCCCGTATCCTGGAAATGGCCAGTGAAGCTAAATCTCGCGGCGCTGACCTGGCCGTCTTCACCGAACTGTGCCTCTGCGGCTATCCTCCACAAGATCTAGTTGAGCGGCCTGCATTCCTCCAACGCAACCGCAAAGAGATCCTGAAGCTGGCCAAGAAAATAAGTCTGCCATCCGTGGTCGGCTACGTGGGCAAAGCGCAGGACGACACCGGCAAGCCCGGAGCAAACTCCGCTGCGCTGATCGCTGACGGCAAGGTCGTCTTCGAGCAACGCAAGATGCTTCTGCCCACTTACGACGTCTTCGACGAATCGCGCTACTTCCAGCCGGCCCACTCCCAATTCGTATTTCCATTTTCTGGCCAGCAGCTCGGCGTTACTATCTGCGAAGACTGTTGGAACGACAAGCACTTTTGGCCGCAGCGCCTCTACGATCGCGATCCGATCACCGAACTCGTAGGGCAGGGAAGTACGATTCTTTTAAATGTCTCCGCTTCCCCCTACACCATCGACAAACGCTATCTGCGCATCGACATGCTCCGCGCTCTCGCCAAGGAACATAACGTCCCGGTGGTATACGTCAATCAGGTTGGCGGCAATGACAGCCTCATCTTCGATGGCGCAAGCGTCGCCATCACTCCCGACGGCCGCATCGCCGCGCAAGCCCACTCTTTCGCGGAAGATATGGTCTATTTCGATACCGTGACCGGCGAGGGCGATCTCCGCCCGCAACCGGACGACGAACTCGACGCAGCCTTTCAAGCTCTGGTTCTTGGCACGCGGGACTACGTTCGCAAATGCGGCTTCAGCAAGGTGGTCGTCGGGCTCAGCGGTGGAGTCGATTCCGCCCTGGTCGCCGTCATTGCCGTTGCCGCGGTGGGCTCGGCGAACGTCTTGGGAGTTGCCATGCCCGGGCCCTACTCCTCGGAAGGCAGCCTTCGCGATGCGCGCGCACTGGCCCAAAATCTCGAGATTCAGTTCGATATCCTGCCAATTTCCGCTGTTTGGACCAACTATCGCGAAGTATTGTCCCACGAATTCAAGGGGCTGCCGGAAGATGTCGCCGAGGAGAACCTCCAAGCCCGCATTCGCGGCAACTTGCTCATGGCCCTCTCCAACAAGTTTGGCTCGCTAGTCCTGAGCACCGGCAACAAATCCGAATTGGCAGTTGGCTACTGCACTCTGTACGGCGACATGGCCGGCGGCTTGGCGGTAATCTCCGACGTGCCGAAAACCATGGTCTACGAACTCGCGAAATTCGTGAATCGCAGCAGGGAAGTGATCCCCATCGCGACCCTCGTCAAGCCGCCGTCCGCCGAGCTGCGCCCGAATCAAACGGACCAGGATTCCCTGCCGCCCTACGACTTGCTGGACCGCATACTCAAGGCCTATGTCGAGGAGTTGCGTTCGCCATCCGAGATTGCCGACCAATATAAGGTTCCTCTAGACACCGTCCGCGCCATCGCCAGACGCGTTGACCAGAATGAGTACAAGCGCAAGCAGGCCGCCCCCGGACTAAAGATTTCCTCGAAGGCTTTCAGCGTTGGCCGGCGCTTTCCTTTAGCGTATAAGTCGATGGACTGATATGCGTCTCGTCAAACCAGGATGGACGAACCCAAACATGCCACGAAGACTAATGATGTTCATATCCTTTCTAGCCATAGCACTCACGGTGTTGATACCATCCGGCGGCGCCCTCGCTCAAACCGCAGCAACCACCCCGGCGCAGCCCCACCAGTCGCCCGCAGGTCAATCAAATCTCTTGAAGCCCGAAGCGATCAAAAGTATCGAGCAATACCTGCGGAACCTATTCGCCTGGGGCCCAGACTTCCAGCTGACGCTAGGCACCGTAGTCCCCTCTCCCTCGCCCGAAATTTACGAGATTCCCATCGCAGTCACAGCAAACGGCCAGACCGACACAGGCTCGATCTTCGTAACCAAGGACGCCCAGTTCATAATTCGCGGTGAAATCAAGCCCATTAATATCGACCCCTTCGCCGAAAACCGCGCCAAGATCCACTTGGAAGGCGCTCCCTTTAGAGGCCCAGCAGCCGCAAAAGTCACGGTTGTGGACTACAGCGACTTTGAATGCCCCCACTGCCAACAGCTCTACCGCAACCTAAAGAGCCTGGAGTCCAAATACCCCCAAGTAAAGTTCGTCTCCAAGAGCTTCCCGTTGGTGCAGATACACCCCTGGGCTATGAACGCCGCAATCGGCGCCCAATGCGCCCTAAATCAGTCCGAGCAAGCCTACTGGGAAGTCCACGACGCGCTATTCGACAGCCAGGACGTCCTATCCGCCGACAACATCTGGGACAAGCTAATCTCCTTCGCCGCAAAAGCCGGCATCCCAGCCGACACATTCCGCGCCTGCATGACCACCCCCGAAGCCAAAGCCGCCGTCCAGCAGCAAATCGAAGAAGCCCAGTCCCTAAAAATCCAAAGCACCCCAACAGTCTACGTAAACGGCCGTGAAACCATAGGCGGCGACCCCTCCGCCATCGCCCAATACATAACCTTCGAACTCCCCCACCCCCCACATAATTAACATAATATTTATTATCAGAAGTCAATAGATTGTGTCGGGTTCTCGCCTCGTAGTTGCGCGACGCCGACACGTAAATAAAGGATGCTACGGTCCGAGGCCGGGGCAACCAAACCTCTTCGATCGACCACAGTGCAGGCTCGTCGACGCCGTCATCGGCGGTAACGTACAGACTGCGTTCCTTCACGAAATAGACGAGGTTGCGCAGCTTGAACGCACAGCGTATTGCCTGGCCACTATTGGACGCAATTTCCAGCAGGCCGGTCACCCCGTCGTAACTTTCCGGATCGTCCGCTCGGGATGCGCGGACGATCGAAGAATTCTGTGCCGCGTTGGTAAGAAATATCTTGATTTGGTCGATCAGAAAAGACTCGCCAGAAGGCGCTGGAATGGTGTCCGCGTAAACCCGAAGGATCAGATCGGACGGAATCGTGGCCTGAGGCGTCATCAGGTCGGAAACGAACTCAACGTATTCGGTGGATGTCTCAGTGGCGCTGACGGCCATGCCCACGCCAATCGCACCCAGCGTAGGGCTGAAACAATTGACTCCCAGAATTCCTTGCGACAGCCCAGAGCTGCGTCTGATTCGCGCGCGTACCGAATAATCCGTGTTCCGGGCTAGCAGCGGGTTTCCGTCCGAGCCGGTGACGGCAATTTGGGAAATCAGGCCGCGGGTGCGGCGACGCCATCTGCGGTCACGCGAAAAGCGTCGCCCCACACTACGTCGGTCGATTCCCTGCTGGCGCCCGCTCCAAACGTGGGATCCAGCGTCCAGCCCAAGGGCCGGCCGTTGCCGGAAGAATCCCAACCACCGTCAAACGTCAGATTTCTCCAGTTGGGCATTTCTGCGCGCTCTCCCCACCAGAATAGGGGCGAGTTATAGTCGATCGCGCCGGCCTGGTTGGGGAGTTCGATTTGGCTGAAGAGATCAGCGAAGCTAGTACCCGAAAGCAAAATCGAATCGCTGAAGTCGAGCTCGAGCGACGTCATGGTGTTGTCATTGATGACCATCGACGCTGGAACGCTGAAGAAGTCCGTGCCGCCGGCCGCCGTGAACCCCAGTATCCGGGGTGACATTCGATGGGCCGGTGGGAATATTCGTGACGATCGCTTTGTGATTGCCGGCGGCGGTCCACGATGCCGCTGGCGAGGGGACGGTCCAGTAGTCCTGGCGAGTGACGAATACCACCACACATTGATGAACGCCCGCGGAGATGCTGCCCGGGTCGGCCGAGTCGGCAACGGCCGGCCCTTCCCCGAGTCCCACCTGACTGACGCGGTCCAAATTCGTCGCGTCGAACTGGCGGGGCAGATCCTGGCCGATCTGGCCGTCAGAGAGTGCAATGTATTCGCGACCGAAGAGAGTGGTGGAGGCCATCAACAGTGCGGGCGCCAACGAGGACGAAATGAGCGACAGCGTCCCCGGGGTTTGCTCCTGCCACAAATTTCCAAGGGCATCGAAGGCCAGAAGCGTCTGCTTCAGGTTCTGGGTAACATACGTCTTGATGCCGTTCACCGCAGGCGATCCGGCAAGCGGCGAGTACTGGGATACCAGGCCGGATCGAGTCCGGACTCCGCCGGGGAAGAACTCAACGTCACCGAGATTCGGCGACATCCAGGGCGGAACCGGCGGATCGAGCAAAGTGAGCCACGATCCGAAAGTTACCAGCGGAATGGGGGAAAAGCTTTCGATGGACACGGTATTCTCTCGAACGAATGGGGCCGAATTACGCCCCGGGATTGATTGTGAACGTCCGGCGCCGACTTCGGCCCGGCCGGAAAACCTGATATCATGACGTGTTTTCGATACACAACCTTGATCGCGCCTATCGAATCATAGCGATGGGCGAAATGTAGCCGCCGGGCGTATTAGGAGACCCTCTTGTACCGTAAGCTTGCCGCTGCCCTAACGGGCAGCGTAGTGCTCTTATCGATCGCGCTATCAGGCACAGCCCAAACCAGTTCCAAGCAAGCCCCTGACAGTGCCGACAACTTGCGCGGCACCGTACGAACCATCCAGAACCGAATTGCAGCGACAGGCCCCTCGTCCATCAGCGTAGCTGTTGGGTATGATGACCGCGTCTACTTCGCGGTGAGCCGATCGGCTGCTGCCGGCTCCGAAGCTGGCACGGCGGCGGTTGCTGGAGACTTGTCCGACCGGATTTTTTCCATTGTGCCTGGGCAAAAGGCGACCCATTTCGCCGGCACCGGTGCGTTCGGCTTCCTGGGTGACGGCGGCCTGGCCGCGGATGCAGAATTCGAGCTATCCAGCCTCACCCTGGGGAATGCGGACGCGAGCCTTGGTGCATCTTCTGCTCCGCCACTGGCGGCGGCCCACAGCGGGATTGTGGTAGCGGCTGACGGCACCCTATTCGTCGCCGACACCCAAAACTCCACCATCCGTACCATCGCTGGCCCCGAAACTAGCGAGCCCATGATCACGCGCAGCCTGGTTGGCAGGTGGGCAGGCGCGTCGGACATCGAACTGGTCGCGCCGGCGGCGCTGGCGATGGACGCGTCCGGCAATTTGTACATTGCGGAGGTCCACTCAAATTCGATTTTGGTTTATCGCAACAACACGATCTCGATGCTCGCGCATGTGATCTCCCCGGGAGCGATCGCCGTTAACGCGGCCGGCACCAAGGTGTATGTGGCTTCGCTGGTCGCGGGCAAAGTATTTGAGATCGATTCGTCAGCGAACGGAATCGCAAACGGAAGCTCCATCCGTGCGCTGTTGAACACTTCCGCTCCGGCAGGCCTCGCTGTGGATGGCGCCGGAAACATCTTCGTCGCGGACTCTTCCGCGAATACCATACGGCGGTTTGATATTCAGTCGGGGGCCGTTACCGTGGTCGCCGGAACCGGCGCCGCAGGATATTCGGGCGACGGCGCGGCCGCCCTGCGGGCGGCATTCCGTTCTCCGGCGGATATGGCATTCGATCGAAGCGGTGATCTTTTTGTATCCGACGCGGGCAATCACGCGATCCGTGAAGTACTGGAGATCGGCGAACCCGAGCAATCGACCACCGTGACTCTTGGCCCCGCATCGGCCGGAAGCTTTAGCTACGTGGCCACCGGAGGAGATAGTTTCGTTCATTCCTTCACACTCACCAACAGCTCCACGGCGTCGCTCACCGGACTGGCCGTTGCGATAACCGGCGCGGATTCGCTTGATTTCTCCCAAACCAATACTTGCGGATCGTCTTTGGCCATCAGCGCGACCTGCAACATCAACGTCACCTTCAATCCCACCGAAGTGGGTGCGCGCTCGGCCACGCTTCAGGTTACCGATTCCGATCCATCGAGTCCCCAGACTGCTGCCTTGACCGGCTCTGGCGACGATTTTCAGGTCTCGGCGCAAGCCGGAACGCTCACCACGCTGACCATCCGGCAAGGTTCAAGCGGTACCTTCAAACTAGCAGCGGCTCCCGATCAGACCTTCACTGGCACCGTAGTCCTGGTGTGCCCGGCCCCTCTCCCCACCAGCAGTACCTGCACGCTCACGCCCGGTGCGCTGAGCTGGCCCACTGCGCCTGGCGCGCCTCAAACTTTCACAGCCACTTTCACTACTACCAAGAAGACTACGTCAGTTGCTCCACCCGCAGCCCAATTCCCTTCGCGCCCGATCGGGCTAATGATGCTCGGCCTGCTCGTACTGATTTGGGTCGCGGACTGGATCGTCGAAAAGCGAAGTCCGTTCGGTTGGAATCTTGGCCGCACTAGGACGCGCCGGCTTGGCTTCGCGCTGGGAGCTCTCGCACTGCTGATGGGCGGTTGCGGCGCGAACACGACGCTTTCCACCGCCCCTGATCCCACTCCAACCGGAACCTACACCTTGACCGTTTCCGGCGAGTCTCAAAATGCCAGCCGTGGGGTCACACTTACGCTGGTCGTCGAAGCAGCCGCCAACTAAATCGTCCGCTCACAAATACGCGATTCCTCTTTTAGGACCGTAGGGCCTGCGCCGCCGTGCTTTGTATTGTTCCGGCCGGACGTAGCGTTCAATCAGCTTGGCAGTCGCGTCCGCCGCAGCAGCCATCAAATCCAACGCCAGCGCGCGCTGCCCGCTTGAGCGCGCCACCATCGCGGCGGTTCCGTAACCGAGCGGATCGGTCGACGATCGAATTTGGACGGGGTCGGTTCCGGCGCACAAGGCCGGCAGCACTTTTTCATACCGTACCCGTACCGTGATCGCCTGTGTCGCCCCGACCGAGTTGACCTTGTCCTCCAGCCACTCCCACATTCTCAAGTAACTCCCCGGTTGAAAATTTGGCAGTCCCGCGGTGATCTTCTCCATGGGCACAAAAAGATCGCTGGTCCCCGTCGCCATTTCCGCCAGCGTGTGCGGCGCAAGGCAATCGGAGGACAGCTGCGGCGAAGACGTATCGCTGATTTCGTTCGGCGTCAGGCCGTCGGTGAGCGGCAGATCCAGGTCCAGCTGCGCCACGAGCACGGTCACTCCGTTCTCGGCCAGCTCCCGCTGCAGCGTTCGGTACGCGGTGTTCAGAAACGGCATGAAGCACCGCGTCGGTGAACACGTGTCCGGACGCATCGTTGACAATCGATCGCGCCAGGCTCAACGCGTCTTCCGCCGGGCTATACGCGGTAGTAGAAATGACGGACATCGGATCGCACCTCGAAAATGGAAGCCTTGCTGTGCGAATCGTGACCTGCGAGGGAAACATCTCCGCTTCAGCTACACCTTACTGCTTCATTGCCCAGGCGGCTGCGGCGACTGCCGGAGATATAGCGCCACCCCCAGGACCGCGCTGATCCCTGCGCTCAATCCGCCGATCTCGATAGTGTTGCCCAGGCCGGCTGCGAGATTGAAGTGATTCGGGTCAATCCCAATTGCGGCGAAGCCGGTCACCACGCGATTGGCTGCCCCCGAAATTCCGGCCGCAGCTATTCCCTTTAGCCAGATGCTCACGCGTCCCATCAATCTCTTGGCCTTCCTGGGCGATCTGCCCACATCCACCTTCGCGGCGTTCGTAACCACAGGGGGCGAATCTGCCATAGCGGTTCCCTCTCTTGACGCTGGAAGCTGTTGGATACGCGCGTAAGTTGCGCGTCCCGTCCCTGCACGCGGGACGCGACCGACTACTGGATCACGCGTACGTTGTATGCGGATGAAGTTGGCGTGAGTGCGCCGCCGGTCACGTTGCACACCCGGACGGTGACTGTGCTCGCCGCGGACACAAATCCTTCCCAGACGAATCCCGTGCCCGGATCCGTCGCCGGCGAAACGGCGGCGGACATCGACGTTGCCGCGCCGCTAATCGTCACCGTCCCGCTGGCGCATTGACCTGCCGTGAGTGACGACCCTCCGATCCCCGGCGTGGTGCCAGTGAACTGGGTAGACTGTGCGTATTGCGCCGTCAAATTCGCCACCGCCGTAGTGCTGGCCACCGTGAACGGCGCCGTTCCGGAAGCAAGCGTCGAGGTGATCGCCTTCGCGGTATGGAGCGTTCCGCCGGCATCGAAATAACTTTGCAGGGTGCTGCCCGTGTCGTAGATGAACAGCGGATCGCCGCTGCCGCTCACCTGCAGCCCCAGCGCCGAATTCGTTCCACTGGCGCTCATGGTAGTCACCGTTCCGCCGACGAAAATCCCCAGTGGGCCAAGACTGTTGAGCTGCGTGCTTCCGGCGCTGGTCTGCTGGAACGCCGAAGCGTGCCAGATATAGTTGTAATCCAAGCTCGCCGCGGTGGCGTGCGAGACGATGGTGCTCGCCGGCGTGAACACGCTGATGTAATCGCCGGTATAGCCGGCCACCGATTGCATGCCGAGGGCGCTGCCGACCGATGGCACGCCCAAGCTCAGGCTGTAAAACGGATTCAGGCCGCTGCCGCTCAGGTAGTTCGGGGGCACTCCGAGGTAGCTCCCGGGAGTGCTGCTCTCCAGCCATCCGTTCACGAAACCAATCTCGAACTGGCAGTTTCCCGGGGTCAGGTTTGTCGACGTCGCACCGTTCTGGTGGATCTCGCACGCCGTGATCGGGGTCGTGCCACTCACCAGCTGCGTCTGGACTCCTTCCACGTTGTCGAGCTGCACCTGCCCTACAGGCGTTGACCCGCCATTCACCGTGTTGATGAAATAAGTGTTGCCGCTGCCGAGTGAATCCGCCAGCTCGACGTGCCGGAAGGAGTTTGACCCGCACTGCGGCGCACAGGGCCCGCCGGACGTGTCCCAAGTCAGAAAGCCCAGCGTCGTTCCGGATTCTTCATAGATGTGGTTCCAATCCGTGGTGCCGGAACCCATGGTGTGGATCCCCTGGCCGACCAGGGTGATGGTGTCAAAGTAGGCGATGCCAAAAGTCTGGTCGATGGTCCAACCGTCGCAGTTGGTCAACGGATCGCCGGCGAAGTAGGTTGTAAAGACGCTGTGATCCACGTAGGCCCCGAAGCCTCCTCCTGCCGTGCATGGCCCGTTCGCGCCGCCAGCAATGCCGCCGTAGCCGATCTTCAGTGCGGTGCCGGATGTCGCTACGTCCACGTTGTTTATGTAAAGGCCCGCGGCGTTTCCGCCCTCATTTATGATTCCGTCGCCCCCGCCGACCCCTCGGTTATAAATACTGATGTGATCGAACACGAAAGGCGCCAGGCTCGTGGCGTTCTGATAAATCGTGCGAATTACCGGCGAGACGAAGCCGGAGTTGATATGCCCATTGTTGGCGACTGGAAATTGCGAGCTGCTCGCGCTTCCTCCTCCCGAATTGCCGGTGATGCGAATCTTGCTCTGCTGGTAGCCGGTGGTGACCGGCGTCCCGAACGTGATCGGATAGGTGATGGTCACTTGCCCCGCCAGATCCAGAACGATCCATCCACGTGCCGCGGTACGCGTGTCCGGCCAATTCACGTTGCCCATGGTGAAGTTACCCGAAAGCGGAAAGTAAATTGTGCCGCCGACGGTGGTATTGCAGGCGTTCGCGGCAGCTTGAATGGCCGGCGTATCGTCGTGCTTCACGATCGCTCCGGTTGCTGAATTTGGGCAGCTCGACGAAAGTGTCAGCGAGGCGGTTCCCGCTCCACTGGCAATTGTGGTTTGGCACCAGTCGTTTGTCGCGCCCGGCGGCACCGTGGCAGACCCCCAATCGGGAATGGTCGACGTTCCCGTTCCCCAGGTCTGCCCCACCGAGTTGGTGTTCTGGTCGTGCTGGCAATAGCTGATGCTGGGGGGCGTCGAATCGAAAAACGTGGTCAGATACGCGTAAGCTGCGCCGTCCACCGAGCGGTACATGGTGTAGCTTTCCGCTCCCGACGACGTGGTGAAGCAAATGTTGTTGTAGATGCTCGACGTCATCGACGCCAGCGGTTCGCCGTTGGTGATGGTCACCGCCGCGGTCGGCGCGGTGACGCCGCCGGCAAAATCGTTCGCCACCAGCTTGTACGCGTATGTTGTAGTCGCGGTGCCCCCAACGGGCGTGACCGTCACCGCCGTCGGCGCGGCGATCGTTGGCGCCGGGCCGGCGTGGTAAATCGTGACGCCTTCGCCGGGCTGTCCCGAACCGGAGGGGCAGGCCGCGAAGTCGATCGCGCTGGCCAGCGTAATCGATGACTTTCCGCCGGTGATGGTTCCCGTCGTTTGCTGCTGCGATCCGCTCGCGCAGAAGGCCTTTACATCGAACCATGGGGACCCGCTGCGAAAGTACGGGCCGTTGGTAAAGACCTGCGTCCCCGTCCAGGTGTTGGCCGCCGCCGTCGAAGGAACCGGCCCGCCTTGCACCGTCAGCGAGCCATTCACCGCGGCGTTTCCGCTCACGTTGAGGTTGCCGCCGAGCGACATTGCCTGGGCGCTGATCGCCTCGGACGTATTCACCGAGCTGAACGTCGGCGAGGACGGGTCATTCGGCAGGATCACGTCGGGCATCGTGACGCCGCCCTGAACGCCCGCGCCGGAAAACTGAATCTGATAACGCCCGGGCGCCGCATAAAAATGGTAATTGCCCAGGCCGTCGGTTTGCAGCGGATTGGGCGCGGCCACGCTCAGCGTGTCGTCGGTGTAGAGCTGCGCCGGCGGCGAACAGGGACTGCCAGTGGCCGCCGCCACGCATACGGTAACCGTGGCGTTGGAGAGCAGATGTCCGGCTGGGCCGAAGACAATGTCGTCATGCCGGGAGCCCTGCGCCCACGCAGGCGCCCCGCACAGCGGGACCAGTAACCCGATTGCTAGCACGATTCTTCTCATCCCCCATTCCTCCAGTTCTGTTGAGCCCCGCCGCAGTTGCCAACCGCTGCGGGTACAGTTTAATCCGAAGATTTCGGATGCGAAACCTGGTCGTCGTTAATTCGCATCCGATGCGATTCGGGTGGCCACCTTGCGGCCGTATTCTTTGCCGGGCATGCCATGGAGCGCCACCTTGTCGGCGTCCAAAATTGCACTCAGTACCCCGCCGGCCACTGCGCTTGCTACGCCTCCCAACTGCACCAGATACCCGACCGTCTTTTTGCTCAGAGTGATGGCTGCTCCTGATATTCGGCAACATGCTGCCGATCGGATGTCCTGCAACTTTTTGGAATCGGTATTTGCGGCTAGGGGAATTCGCTAGTTGATCGCTTTCGTAGGTTCCGGTTCGTCTGGGCCCTTTGGCGACGGTGTCTCCCGCAGTGGGCGCGGGATGTCGAATATGATTTGTGGTCCTGGTTCGCTAAATGCATCCTGGTTTGGCGGATAGGCGTTCAGTAACTTGGCGCACTCCCGCAGGACCTCGAATAGCAGCTTGTCGTTGGCCGAACTCACAACGTTGGTCACCAGGTGATCGTATTGGCTGGCCACTTCGCACTCGCCCAATCCGACGATGGGCATCGCCTCGGGCATCGACACCTGCTTGTGGGTGCCCTTCCAACGCCGGCGTCGCCTTTTCTTCGGCTGGTCCGTCTCCGCCTTTGCTTTCGTCGGTCCATCGGATATAGCTTCGCCGCCTCGGGAGTTTCTCCCAGGAAATAAAAAAGGCCGGCGATTCGCCGGCCGCAGCTTTCAGATTTGATTTACTTCGAAACGCTTGTCAGTGCGTCACACAAATCGAGGTTACAATAAAAAGTTCTACGCTAATTTGCAAAACAATAAAAATGTTTATTTGTGTAAATAAAAATCGTCCAAGGTGGCCGGCGATCAAGCCCTGCGTCTTCAGTCCTGCGACGCATCGGCAGTCAGAAAAAAAAATACGCCGACCGCCTGCCTTCGCCAATCTACGGTTGCGGGTCGCTCGCTGGAGGCTGTGCCGGTGCCTGCGATGGCGCTTGTGCAGATGCTGGTACGGCTTCGGCCCCAGGTGCCTGGCCCGGTTGGGCGGGGTCCTGGGTGCGTAGCGTGAAGGTCACGCCGCGCTTGGAGTTCTGCTCCGCAGTGTGTTGCAGATCCAGCGCGTCGATCTCAATCGTGCTCTCGCCGTTGTCCGCGGTGACAAAGTGCAGCTTCCCGCCGGCCATCCAGTAGTCGGTTACTAGGTAAGTGGTCCCATCTTTCAGCACCAGCGTGGTTTCGTTTGCCGGATTGGGAAGCGTGCCGGGTTGATTCGTCTTCGCGTCCAGCGTCGCGTACGGACCGTATTCACCCGACGACGACGCGCTCGCCGAAGAGGACCCTGACCCTAGCCCGTTGTCGGAGTAGCCCAGATCGTATCCGTAAGCATTCCCATACCCATATCCGTATCCGGAGCCATACCCATAACCGAAACCGAGACCGTAGCCAAAGCTGAACCCCCACGGCGAAAACGGATACAGCCCGTAACCGAAGCCGTACCCAAGCCCGTAGCCGTAACCATAGCCGTAGCCGTAACCAAGCGGGTAGTACGGGTTGTAACCGCCGTAACCGCCGCATCCGCCACGGCCGCAGCCAGTCGTGATCGGATAGCGCCCAGGAACCGTGAGCGAATGGACAGTACCGATACTGGTGCCCGTCGCGCTGGAGAAATATTCGTGGTTCGCCGCCGTAGACACGACACCGTGCGTCGAGCCCGCCTGTGACGCGCCGCTTGGCGGATCTTGCCAGCGATACGTCGGTGTGCCAGGAACCAGGTGCATCCCGGCTGCAGGCGTGTATCCGGACGTAGACGTGTTCTTCGCCGAGTTCGTGATTGCTGGCGCGGCACCCTTGGGCGCAGACGCTGCCCGCGGCGCGGGCCGATTGCTAGCAGGGGGTGCCGCAGCGTGACCGGAAGGCCGGCTCGCCGCAGCAGGGGCTGCGCCGCCGCTAGAACGGCCGCCACCACCCATGCCGCCACCGCCGCTCATGCCACCGCCGCCTGCGTGCCCGCCACCACCATGTTGTGCGAGCGCAGGAGTGGTCAGCCAAAATACGAGCAATGCGGACGCTGAGAATCGAATCAAAAAGCGGAAGGCGGTCATCATAGGGGCCTCCAGATCAGAACGGCTGCCCAAGCTTGCGAGATGACCTCAGTATACTCCCTTCTGCGAGAAGCGGCGTTCGCAAATTCTTCCCGGCGCGCCGGCCTTTTCGGGCAACACTTCCGCGTCAGATCGCATACAATAGAAATATGCTTGGCAAGCAAAGGCGCGCAGCAAACTCCGGACTTTTCCGACGGGCCGTTATGGCTGGCCTTGGCCGCACCTATTCCGGCTTTGGCGTGAAACCTGAGAAATTTCTGTCCCACCTTCAAACCGCGCACCGTTTGCCGATTCAGTCCTTCGATGAAATGTTCCTTCAGCGCATGGACATCGTCGACTCAATCGCGGATAAAACCATCACCAGCTCAAAGAAACTGGCGCTGCTCGAAGGCGCGGGTGTCGGCCTGGGCGGTTTCATGACCCTGGTGCCCGATGTAAGCCTGCTCGCTGCGATCGCCATGCGCATGCTGCAAAAGCTGAGTCTGATCTACGGATTTGAATACGCCACTCCCGCCGAATCCGCCGAGCTGTGGGTCGCTGCCGCCAGCGCCGCCGGCGTGGATCTTGGTAGGGACTTCGTCCAGAAAGAACTGGTCGAGCGCTTTGTTCCCCGGGTGATCGAGCGTATCGCGGTTCGCGTGGGCGCCGAGTCCGCTGAGAAATGGGCCGCTCGGGCAATTCCCTTTGCCAGCGGCGTTCTGGGCGGCGGCCTAAACTACTTTTTCATCCGCGAGTGGGGACGCCGCGCAAAAAAGCATTTTCGCGACCAGCATCTGCTCCGCCGGCAGTCGTATTACCGAGTTCCGCCCGAGGTCGGCGCAACCGCAACTGCTTCGCTCCGTCATCGATACAGCGATTAGCTGCCACCGTTCGCTTCGGCGAATTGCCATCTGCTACCATGGTTAGGTCATCGTGCTTCCATTTCTCCACCTAGGACCGCTCACAGTTCCCACGTTCGGGCTGCTCGTCGCCACTGCCATGCTGGTCGCCTTCGCGGTGCTGCATGTTGACCTGCGAAGGTGGGGGCTTCCGATTGAGGCCGAAACCCTGGTGGGCCTGCCCGCTACAGCAGGCATCGTCGGCGCCAAGCTCTATCACGTGCTCGAAAACCCGCGCGAGCTACTGGCTCACCCGGCCAGCGAACTTTTCAGCCAGTTCGGCTTCGCGTGGTTCGGCGGCTTGATCGCCGGGATCGCCACGTTTGCCCTTCTCGCCCGCCGGTACGAAATCCCGTTCCTAAAGCTGTGCGACGTGGCTTCGCCTGCCGCGGCGCTGGGCTACGGGGTTGGACGGATTGGCTGCTTCCTGTCAGGCGACGGGGACTACGGAATCCCGACGTCCCTGCCGTGGGGAATGAGTTTCCCGAACGGCCTGGTGCCGACCACCGACCGCGTACACCCCACGCCCCTGTACGAGCTTGCCGCCGCGATTGTTTTCTTCATAATACTAAGGCACTTAGGATTGAAATGGTTCGCGGTACCGGCCAATCAGCAATCTGCAGTTACGGAGACCCGGCCAAACGCAGGGATGGCCCATAAATCTGGCTCGCTTTTTGCATTATTCCTTATCCTGAGCGGCGTTTCTCGATTCTTGGTTGAGTTTATCCGCATCAATCCAAAGGTTTTCCTGGGCCTTACCAACGCTCAAGTCGCGAGCCTGGCCTGCCTCCTCTTAGGCGTCACGTTGTTTGTGGTTAAGCGTCCAGCCTAAGGACCTAGTTCGGCCCGGACCGAAGTTCGGCCCGTTTCCCTAACCCGCGGCTTCCAAACCTTGGGGTTGGAATTCCTACTCGTTTTGTGCTACTATCTATCCGCGTTTGTTGCTCTTGTGATCCCTTTTGACACGGTCCAGAGGCTGCAGGGCAGCGCCCTGTGGCCTTTTTTCGTGTAACCCCGGCGCGTCTCCGGCGTGGCGGGATTCATCAGTTCTCGGACGATCAGAGGACGACTCGAGACACAAATAGCTTCAATCTACGAGGTAACCTGAAGTGAAAGAACAAGGCACAGTTAAGTGGTTCAACGCCAGCAAGGGTTATGGGTTCATCCAACGCCAGAGTGGTGAAGATGTTTTCGTTCACTTTTCTGCTATCCAGTCTGACGGATACAAAACTCTGAACGAAGGCCAAGCGGTGGAGTTCGAAGTCAAGAAGGGCCCAAAAGGCTTGCAGGCCGAGAACGTGGTTAGCCTCTAACGTCGTCCGGGCGGGGATTCCGTGTCTTTCGCACTGAGTTTCCGCCCTTTTTTTCATTCCCCGGCCGGGAAGTGGCCATTGTAGCTCCCGAAGCCCCTCGCGAATGCTTATCCGTCTCGATAAGCGCAGACTTTTCGCCGGGCGAACTCATAAATTTCCAAGGAGGACATTGTGCAGGTCCTAATCGAAGGCCAAGCCATCAAGCACGAATTGTACGGCATGGGAGTCGTCATGGAGTCGAATTCCGAACGCACCACCATCGACTTCGAAGACTACGGCTCCAAGAAATTCGTCACCAGCATTTGGGTGGCAGAACTGATCGGTGAAGCCCCGGAACATCCCGTAAAGCCGCGCCGGGGAGGCCGTCGCAAGAAGGCCGTTGCCAAGGCCGCAAAGGCATAGCCACAAACGCGTGACAGGTTGTCTGAGCAATATTTATCTTTCAACCTGTCACTTACTTTCTTCCGCCTTCCCTTCCGCTCCGGCCTTTCCTTAAGCCTCCACGATGTTATTGCGAACCGCGTAGCGCACCAATTCGCTGAATGAATTCAGCCGCAGCTTGTGCATCACGTGATTGCGATGGGTTTCCACGGTTCGCGGACTAACGCTAAGCCGCGCCGCAACCTCCTTGTTGCTGTAGCCCTCGGCCAGCAGCTGCATCACCTGCCGCTCGCGCCGGCTCAGCGGACCGTACGGAAAATCCGCCGCTACCGTCCGCTTGATGGTTTCGGCCACATCCCCTTCCACGAAGCCCGTCAGGACCACATCGGCTACTCGCGACGTCAGAAATGGCTTGTGCTGCCGCAAGCTCGAAATCGCGGCAAGGTTGAGCGTCCGAATCGGTTTTCAGCAGATATCCCCGGGCGCCGGCCTTCAGAATCTGTCGCGCCACCTGCTCCGAAAAATGCATGGTAAGCACCAGAGCTTCAATGTTGGGGTGCTTCATGCGGATCGCGCGGGTCGCCTCCAGTCCGTTCAATTCCGGCATCCCGATATCCAGAATCACCATTTCGGGAGACAGCGCCTGGGTCTTCTCGACTACGTCCAGGCCATTCGTTGCCTCGCCGCAAATTTCAATGTCCGGCTGCGACTCCAGCAGAGACCGCAGACCCCGAAGCACCACCGCGTGATCGTCCGCGATCAATACGCGGACCCGCTTGCGCGGACCTGCCGGACCCTGGCCTCTCTGTGTGGTACCCAACCAGCCCAACGTTCGACGTGATGGACCTGGTTGGCAACGTCTTGCCCTGAGCCGCATACCGCCATTCCCATTCGTCGGTCCAGGCTTCCAACCAAAACGGTGATCCCTCATTCCTATCGGCGCGCCGTCTGCGCCATGTTTTGTTCAGCGCCGAGCCAACAACTTCTAAGCGAAGCATCGCCAATTGGCATTCGATCCACTTCGGCGTTTCGGTCCAGGGTTGCAATCAGGAGATTGATCCCTTACTCCTGTTGGCGCGCCGTCTTCGTCATGTCTTTTTCAATGACCGAGCCGATACCACCGAAGCGCGACCAGCGCCAAACGCATTCGCTCCACTTCGGTGTTCCGGTATAGGGCTGCAATCGCGACATGGATCGCTCATTCCGATTGGCGCATCGTCCGCGCCATATCCTGTTAAATGACCGGCCGATACAGTCGAAGGGCAAGCATCGCCAAGCGCATTCGCTCCCACTTCGTCGTACCGGTCCAGGGTTCCAACCAAACGTTGACTCCCTATTCCGATTGGCGCGTCGTCTGCGCCATGTCTTCTTGAATCGCCGAGCCGAAATCGTCGAAGCCCAAGCATCGCCAGTGGCACCCGATCCACGTCGCCTCTCGGTCAAGGGTTGCAATCAAGACGCTCATCCCGCATTCCGATTGGCGCGTCGTCTGTGCCATGTCGTCTTCAATTACTGAGCCGATACCGTCAGAGGGGAACCATCGCCAAGCTCAACGCCTCCGATGGTGCGCGACGTGCCTCGGCTCGGCAGTGACAGTTGCCAACAAGCCAGTGGGGTTCACTCCAGATTGCCGTATCCCTATCGCCTACGTTCGGCCAAACGTTCTCGATCCTGCTTGCTCTGATCTACGTTCCATCGGCGAGCGAAGCGTGGAGTAGCCTTCAGGCCTTGAACCATGATGTGACTCTAGGTTGGTTCATTCGTGCAATGCACGGATGGGGCTCCAATTTCATGGTGGCCATCGTTCTGATTCACATGATCCAGGTCTTCCTGTTCGGCGCTTACAAATTTCCGCGAGAACTCACTTGGATCGTGGGCAAATTTCCGTTGTTGATGACCCTCGGCATGGCCTTCAGCGGCCAAGTCTTGCGCTTCGACCAGGATGCCTACTGGGGACTTGGAATTGGCGCCTCTATCGCAAGCCGCGTTCCTATCATGGGCCCAGCAATTGTGAAGCTCATGCCGGGCGGACCGATCATCGCAGGCGCTACGCTTTCCCGATTTTTTGCCCTTCACGTATTCGTCATTCCCGGAATGCTGATGGGCTTCGTCGCACTACATCTTTTGATGGTCCTGAAGTTGGGGATCAACGAATGGCCGATGCCGGGACGCGTCATGAAACGTGCCACGTATGCGCGCGGTTATCACGAGCTCGCCGAGAAGGATGGCGCCCCGTTCGTCCCTTACGCCGTGTGGAAGGATCTGTTCTTCGCGGCCTTCGTCCTGCTCGCTGTTGCGCGTCGGGGCGTCGGTTGCGGCCACGATCGCGGCGGGTTTTGCGTGGCTTTTCGCCCATGTTTTGCAGTGCTTCGGGGGCGCGGTTCTTGGGATGCACGGGCGGTGGAGGTCGAGGGTGGAGATTACGGCTTGCTCATCTTAGGGGATTACTGAGTTGGTGGGGGCTTTAGCGGAGGCCAGGTTTCCAGGAGCTGTTCTTTTCTGTAGATCAGGGCGTTGATGTCGTAGGGCGCTAGTTCAAAGTTGTGCCCGTGGGTGATGGCGTCGGTGGGGCAGGCTTCGACGCAGTATCCGCAGAAAATGCATCTTGAATAGTCGATATTGTAGGCGGAGGCGTAGCGCTCACCAGCTGAGATTCGCTTGGCGTCGGTGTTTTCGGCGGCTTCGATGTAAATGCAGTTGGCGGGACACGCCGCGGCACACAAAAAGCAACCGACGCATTTTTCGAGACCGTTCTCGTCACGATGCAGGACGTGAATACCGCGATATCTCGGTTGAAACTGAACCGGACCCTGCGGGTATTTTTCCGTCACGGGTTTCCGGAGCATGGCGCGGAAAGTCACACTGAAACCCTTGACGAGGGTGGTGAATGTTTCGCCTATCTCGCGAACGATCGATGCCATAAAAAAAGTTTAACAGAGACAGTTGCGCGGGGCAACGTGGGGTTCCACGACCTTCGCCGGCGCCGACAATCATGCATCGGTTCCATTCTGAGCCATAACCCCGCGCTTCAGACACCCGCCACTGTGAGCGACTTCCCCAGTACTGGCTTGTTATTCTTAGCGCGGGATCAGGGATTTCTCGGTTCCGTCAATATCCCTACGTGGGCGTGGCACAATCGCTGGACCCGTCTCGGACTGAACTAGCGAGAACATGGCGCATACAGTCGCCCGGAATGACGGACGACCAATTCGTTGGTTTCATTGTTGAGAGCGCAGCCTCGCGTAATTCCCTTGGCGGAAGTGGTGCGGGAGGCACGCGAATTCCGGGGCCAAGAGCATCGGGGCAAGAGCATAACGAAGAGCGGATTTTCGGGGCCCTGCGCCATGTCTCAGCGGAAAGGGACGCGCACCACTTCCACCGGTGAATCGGGGTATCATTTCCCGCAGGCCGCGCGTACTGAAGATGCCCCAATTCCGAAGCATCAGCGCATGACTAATCACCGCGGGCGAGAGACACCCGAGTTTCGGAGGCAAGCCACCGGTTGAACGAGGATCTTCGACGAGAAATCCACCGATGACTGACGACATCGATGTCCTAATTATCGGCGCGGGCCCAACCGGGCTGGTTTTGGCCCTGTGGCTAACACGGCTTGGTGTGCGCGTGCGAATTATCGACAAAACGGCGGAGCCGGGGACGACGTCGCGAGCGCTGGCCGTACAAGCGCGCACGCTTGAGCTCTACAGCCAAATCGGCATGGCTGGCGCTGTTGTGGAGCGTGGCCGAAAGGCCGGCGCCGCGAATCTCTGGGTGGCCGGTAAGAGCGTTGCCCGCGCTGCTTTCGCCGACATGGGCGCGGGGCTCAGCCCTTTTCCCTACGTGCTGATCTTTCCGCAAGACGAGCACGAGCGGCTCCTCGTCGATCGGCTGACGGAGGCAGGCGTGCAAGTCGAACGGCGAATGGAGCTCCGCGCCTTCGAGGACACAACGGACGGTGTGCTCGCTCGCCTCAAGGGGCCGGATGGAACCGAGGAAACGTGCGAGGCCGCGTACATCGCAGGATGCGACGGCGCGCATTCCACCGTGCGCGAGACGCTGAAGATCGGCTTCCCCGGCGGCGCGTATGACCATCTCTTCTATGTCGCCGACGTGGAGGGAAGCGGACCTGCGATGAACGGCGATGTTCAGGTCGCCTTGGACGCGACCGATTTTCTCGCGATATTCCCGTTGAACGGCGACGGGCGCGCACGACTGGTCGGCACGGTGCGCCAGGAAGCCGAGCAGCTGCACGAGAACTTGTCGTGGAACGACGTAAGTAAGAGCGTGATCGAGCGGATGCGGATCGAAGTCGAGCTCGTGAACTGGTTCTCGACCTACCGCGTGCACCATCGGGTTGCCGATCATTTCCGTCGGGACCGTGCCTTTCTGCTCGGCGACGCGGCGCACATCCACAGTCCCGTCGGCGGACAAGGCATGAACACCGGCATCGGCGACGCGGTGAACCTCGCCTGGAAACTTGCCGCCGTGCTGCACGGACGCGCGGACCCAGCGCTGCTGCAAAGCTATGAGTCGGAGCGAATCGCCTTCGCCCGACGATTGGTTGCTACAACCGATCGCGCTTTTACGGCGGTGACGAGCACCGGCGCAATCGCGCGGCTAGTGCGACTGCACATCGTGCCGGTCCTAATCCCGCCTTTCTTCGCGCTCGCGATGGTGCGACGCTTCATCTTTCGCACGGTCTCACAAACTGCGGTGAACTATCGCGGGAGCAGCTTGAGCGAAGGGCGCGCAGGAACGGTTCTCGGCGGTGATCGTTTGCCCTGGGTAAAGGCGGAGTTCGACGCCGCGAATGGAGACAACTTCGCGCCGCTGACTTCGCTCGACTGGCAAGTGCACGTATATGGCGACGCAGCGCCCGAGCTCCGGACGATGTGTGAACGGCGAAAGTTGCTGCTGCACACGTTTCGATGGCGTCCAGAGATGTGCCGGATCGGCCTGCGGCTGAACGCCGCCTATCTCGTGCGACCTGACGGCTACGTAGGCGTCGCGGCGGCGGCCGAGGGCAGCGCCACGGCGATCGCGTCGTATCTAGACGCACGCAAACTAACACCTGCGACCGCAGAAGACCGCTGGGCGCCGCGGTGATCGAAGCGAAAGAAATCGGCACGAACGAGTGGCCGCAACATTACCCGTTCGGAAGAGCCGGGCCAGTCGGAAGAACATGGCGACCGCCAGGAGGAATCCGTGCTTGATGTCGTGCTCAAGAGGTTTGACAACCCTGACGAAGTTCGCACTTTCGATAAGGGCAAATTCGAATTAGTCCACATCGGTGGAATGACTATTGGCCGAGCAACCTATCAGCCTGGCTGGAAATGGTCGGTGGATGTGGGCCAGGCGCTTGGGAAGAAAAGCTGCGACGTTGAGCACGTCGGATTGGTCATTTCAGGATGTGCCACCGCTGCCATGGATGATGGTCGCGTCATCGAAATGCGAGCGGGCGACGTCTTCTACATCGGGCCCGGCCACGACAGCTGGGTCATCGGCCAGGAGCCTTATGTTTCGCTACACCTGATGGGCGCGATCGACTACGCCCTCCACAAAACAACGATGCCGAAGTGACTGAATCGGAACGCCCGACACGGCGCCCACAACAAACGCGTTTCTCGCTGGCCTAATCTGATGACGAAGCCGACTTCCGTGAAGCGAAGACTTCCGTGAAACGAAGACTTCCGTGAAACGAAGACTTCCGCGAGAGCAGACAGGACCCAGGTCCACCCTTCCTTGTGCTTACGCCCCATCTCGTCGTCCGGAACACCGGTATGGTGGAGAGTGACCTCAGTTTCGTTTCCTCGTGACTCCATGGTGACGGTCACGATGGACTCGGCGCCCTTGGTGCCCTCGGACATCCACGTGTACTCGACGCGGCGAGGCCGATCGATCTGCACGAAGCGTCCGTAGTGCGGCCAAGTGCGGCCTTCATGTTTTACAGAATAATAAAGGAGGCCATCTACAACCGGATTCAAAATCACGCGCTCGGCTCCGAACCACGGTCCGCCAGGGCTTTGGGGGGTCGATCCACACGTCGAACACCTTCTCGGCTGGCGCAGGGATTGTGCGGGTGACGGTGATGTCAAAAAATTTCATCGCGATCTCTCCTTTTGGCTGGCGAAGAATTGCTCCAATCGATCGAGACGAGCGTTCCAAAACTGCTCATATTTTAGAATCCACTCGGCCACGTAACGCAGGGGTTGCGGGGACAACTCCAGGGTGTTGTTGCGACCGTGGCGTTTGCGACGGACGAGCCCAGCGCGCTCGAGCACCCTCACGTTTTGCAAAATCCCGTCAGCGACATCGAGAAAGGTTGAGCAACAACGGAAATATTCGCTGGTCCGCGCGTGAGCCGCTCGATGATAGCCCGGCGGGTGGGATCGGAAATTGCCGCGGCCACGCGGCCGAGGTTACTAGCTCGGCGATACTGAACCATATGGTTCAGTATCGCCGGCGCCGCCATTAGACTTTCAAACGCGCGGCCTTCCCGACCACTGCTCTCGCAAGGAGTGCGAGGGCGGCGACGCTATCTACTCACCTGGGGGACTGACCGGCGCAGGGCCTAATGGGTCGTGCTTGCCGGTGAGGTGGGAGATGATTTGCTTGCCGTGGAAGCGCCCGTTTTCTATGAAAATTTCTCCGGTGAAGAGGCCGCCTACCACCACTCCAGCGACGTAGAGGCCTGGAACGTTGCTCTCCAGGGAAACCGGATCGCAGGTGGGACGGCGAGAGATCGGATCGAGACGGACGCCCAGCTTTTCCAGGAAGGAAAAATCGGGATGGTAGCCGGTCATCGCGAAAACCTTTGCCGCAGTAAGGGCCTGTTCGCCGTCGCCGTTGCGGACGAGAACCCTTCCGGGCTCGAAGGCTAGCACCTCGGTATTAAACATCGCGCGAATCTCGCCAGCGCTGATGCGGTTTTCGATGTCGGGCTTCACCCAGTATTTCAGGGACTTCCCTACCACCGCGCCGCGATGGACGAGAGTTACGTTCGCGCCACCACGAAACAGATCCAACGCCGCCTCTGCGGCGGAGTTTTTCGCACCGATTACCACCACATCCAACCGCCAGAAGGGATGCGGGTCGGTGAAGTAATGCGAAACGAAAGGCAAATCCTCGCCGGGGACGCCCAGCAAATTCGGGCGGTCGTAGTACCCGGTGGCTACCACTAGCTTCCGGGCATGCACGATCCTCTCTCCGGCAGCAGAGCGGGTGAACACGCGGAACGCGCCATCGCTGCCGTCGATACCGGTTACCTGCGAATAGAGGAGCAACTCGATATCGAAGTGCTCGACGGTCTTCCGGTAATACTTCAGGGCCTCCATCCGGGTGGGCTTGTCGCCGCCAACGGTCATTGGCAGGTCGCCGATTTCCATTCGTTCCGCGGTGGTGAAGAATTTCATGTTGAACGGATAGTGATAGAGCGAATTGCACAGGCAGCCTTTATCTACAACCAAGGGACGCAGACCGGCCCGTTTGGCTTCGATCGCGCAGGCTAAGCCGGTGGGGCCAGCCCCGATGCACAGCAAATCGTAAATAGTGTCCATGCGATTAGTTTGCGTCGAAAGGCTTGTGAATATCAACTCGTGCGGCGCGGACCCGAAGGTTCAACGGCGCTAACCGAGGCCGGCGAGAATGCCGAGGACATCGGCGCGAAACTGGGAAAGCGCCTCCAGGCGCGCGGGCGTGGCCTGTGCTTGATTTTTCTTCCACACGAAAAGCTGGTTCCCGTCCCGCTTGACCCGGACCGAAATATTTTCGCCCAGCAGCATCGATGGCTCACCGAAAATCTTAAAGTGCGCGTCGTCTTCGGTCGCCAGCAGCAGCGCGTACTCGCCCCTGCGGATTCCTACGTGGTTCGCGTACATCGGAAAGGCTACGATTTCGAAGTGGTTCTCACGGAGCAGATGCAGGGCGGCAACGTGTTTTACAGTGAGCTCAAGCACCGTTAGTACGGAGCACCAGCGATCGGAGGCAGACGTCCACTCTTTCCCGAAACCCAGATAGGACGGAGGTTAATGCGCAAGCGGATACTCTCCGTTACGCGGCTGACGAAACCGATCCGGATTCCAGTTCATGAAGTATCTCGCGCAGAATGTTCGCCAATTCCTCGCGGGAGACTTGCGACTTGCGGAATTGGATGCGCAGCCGGAACGCGTCGTCCTGCGGCCGGAAATCGAACAGGAATGGCTTAGGGCGATCCGCAGTCGATGGGCTTTCCTCTCTGCGAGCCTGCCGAGCTTCGTCCCGGGTGAGGCCGCCCTGAATGATGCGGTCAACCATCTCCTGCATCTTCTTTTCGTTTGGCTGCCGGGCAATCTGCAGCAGCAGGGACTTCGACACGATGCCGCGTTCCACGCACAGATTGCGTATGCTGGCCGGAATGATGCCCAGCGACAGCACCTCGGTCACCGACGAGCGCGCACGTCCAATTTTTTTGGCGATTTCGTCGTGGGTGTAGTCGAAATGGTCGGCCAAGCGCTGCAAACCGTCCGCTTCTTCAAATGGGGTCAGGTCTTTGCGCTGAATATTTTCAATCAGGCCAAGCTCAAGGGTTTCCGCGTCGTCAGCAATCTTCTCGATGCACGGCACTTCGTGCAAGCCCGCGGCGCGTGAAGCGTGATAGCGGCGCTCGCCGGATATAATGTGATAGGAATCCTCGCGCGGATTGAAACGGACCAGCAGAGGCTCGAGCACCCCCTTTTCGCGGATCGAGTCGGTAAGCTCGCGCAAGTCGCCGAGCATCTTCCGGGGTTGATCCGGGTTAGGGCGAACTTTATCTACGGGGATCATGCGCCCGATCGATGCGCCGCTATAACTAGCGAGCGTCTCTACGTAGTGGGCGTCATGCCGCATCTTGAGAGTGACGGGCAGACCGATCCTCTTCGACACGTTGTATAACCTCCAGTGCGAGTTTGCGGTAGTCTTCGGCGCCGGGCGACTTGGGCGCGAAACTGAAGATGGTTTCCTTGTACGCTGGACTTTCCTCCAGGCGGACATTCTTGCCAATGCGCGTTTTGAATAGCGCCGGGCCGAACACGGCGCGAATCTGCTCGTGGGTGTCGCGTGAAATGTTGGTTCGCTTGTCGAATAGCGTGATCACTACGCCCAAAATCTTGAGCGCGGGATTCGGGCGGGATCGAATTCGACCATACGTTTCCAGCAAGTCGTCAGTGCCTTCAATGGCGAAATATGCGGCTTGAATCGGAACCAGCAAGTGGCTGGATGCGACCAGGGCGTTCACCGTGAGAATGCCCAGCGCCGGCGGCGTATCGATAACCACGTAATCGAAATCCTTAAGGACCGGGGCGATCGCGTCCTTCAACTTAAAGGGCGCATCGAACTGGCCCGCCAGCTGTTGTTCGAGCCGGGCCAATGCCAATCGAGCCGACGCGACCCACAAGCAAGGATCCTTGGTGGGGCGAATGACGCTGGCCAACGGAACTGCCGGGTCGCCAAACACGTCGTACATCGTGGGTTGCGAATCGGACGGCTCGAAAAATGCCATGGTGGCATTGGCCTGCGGATCGAGATCGATCAGCAGGGTTCGTTTTTTGCGAAGGGCAATAGCGGCGGCTAAATTGATGGAGGTAGTGGTCTTTCCGACTCCACCCTTCTGATTAGCGACGGCGAGGACGCAGGTCAAGCGCGCTCGAGCTCCTTCCCTGCAGCAAGCCCAGGCCAATATGTAGTTGCGACCTGGCGAATGCGCACTACAGGTAGGCAAACTGTACCGATATCAGGGGCTATTCTGCAAGAACAAAATGCGAATCGGCTGGGAGAGGCCAGGCTGGGACGCCGGGCGTGAAAACCCTGCTACATCTTGTAGCGGCCGAGGTCCTCGTCGTTCAGGCCCTCCAGCCACTTGCGCAGCTCTTCATTGGAGCTCTTTTCGGAGATAGCCGACGACTGGTGGGAATTCTTCAGCACTTCGTCATCCACGAAAATCGGGCAATCCAAACGAAGCGCGAGCGCCAGCGCATCGCTCGGCCGCGAATCGACTGACATCATCTGGCCGTCGCGCTCCATCCAGATCAGCGCGTAAAAAGTATCTTCCTTCAGGTCGCAGACCACCACTTTGTGCACCCGCACTTGCAGGCCCAGCAAAACATTCTTCAACAGGTCATGCGTCATCGGCCGCGGCGTCTGCACCTTCTCGATTTCCAGGGCGATGGCGTTGGCTTCGTAGATTCCCACCCAGATCGGCAATACCGCGGTGCCTTGCGCTTCCTTCAGCACCACCACCGGCATGTTGGTGACCGGATCCATCATCAACCCGCGAATTTTGACTTCGAGCTCCATTATGGCCTCCACGAACTCAAAGGACGTGCTCGCCTGCGAAGTTGTTCGGTCCGGCGTGCGTAACCTGCACCTGCAAGTATTGTCCCAAAAGCCCCGCTTGCGGCGAAGAAAAAACTATCATCCGGTTGCTGGTGGTCTTTCCCGCCCA
>Ga0302324_100005849_pt1 | contig 26734 bp, 25 predicted proteins | sample Palsa_T0_1_FD_201949 | JGI IMG/M metagenome (GOLD analysis project Ga0302324, IMG submission 201949) | Peat permafrost microbial communities from Stordalen Mire near Abisko, Sweden - Palsa_T0_1 | ecosystem: Environmental > Terrestrial > Soil > Palsa > Peat permafrost | place: Sweden: Abisko...
ACTTCTGAGTGATCCCGAGTTCCTTGCTGATTTGCATGCTGCTGATGCCTTTGCGGGCCGTGGCGATCAGGTACATGGCATACAGCCACTTATCGAGCGGGATGTGGCTGCGCTCCATGATCGTGCCGGTACGCACGGTGAAATCTTCCTTGCAGGACAGGCAGCGGTAGTACCCTGCGACCTTGCGGACCTGAATTCGGTCCAAACTGCCACAGTGCGGGCAGGCAACCCGGCCGCCCCAGCGCTTGGCTTCGAGGTAGTTTCGGGCAGCGGTTTCGTTCGGAAAGCGCTGCATGAACTGATAGTGGCTGATGGTGATTTTATCGTTGGCGCTCATGGACTTATACCTCAACCGGACCTCGACTTTATGGGGTGAATCTTAACCCCAAAACAGTCAGGGAGTCAAGTATATAAATCCCCTATTGTTTCCTTTAAGAAACAATAATGGTCAAGTCGGCGTTGCGCCGCGCGGTGCCGGGAAGGCTGCCGCCTCCTTCTGCAGCCAGCGGATGAAGGCCTGCACGCCGGGATGCTCATGCGCGCGGTTGGGCCAGACCAGCCAGTAGTTGCGCTCGTAACGCACTGGCCGCTCGCCGGCGGCGACCAGCGCCCCGCTGGCGATGTCGTCGGCCACCAGGCACCAGCGCCCGAGGCCCAGACCGTCGCCCTGCACGGCCATACGGACCACGGCCTGCGAATCCTCGAACATCGCCCCCCGGAATCCAGCCGATGGATCATCGGCGCGACCTTCGAACAGCCAGGCCGTCCACGGCTCGCTCATGCTGTGCAGCAGCGGATAGCGGCGCAGATCATCGATGCTGCGCACCGGACCGTGCTTTTTGTAGAGCGCCGGCGAGCACACGGGCAGCAGCCATTCATCCATGAGCTTCACCACCCGCACGTTCGGCCAGCCGCCGGTACCGAATCGAATCGCCATGTGAAAATCTTCGCGCACGAAATCCACGGTATTGGCTGAGCTTTGCAGATGCAGATCCACCTCGGGGTGCGCGCTGCGAAATCGCGCCATCCGGGGCAATAGCCATTGCTGCAGCAGCGACGACAGCGTCGTGACCTTGACCGGCCCGGAGTGACGATCGCCGCGCACCTCATCGACGGCGCGCTCGATGTCGCTGAGCGCCTGTTGTACCCGCGGCAGCAGCGCAGCCCCCTCGGTGGTCAGGTGCACGTGACGGCCATCCCGCCGGAATAGCGGCCGCGCCAGATACTGCTCGAGTGCGCGGATCTGCAGGCTGGCGGCGCTGGCGGTGACCCCGAGCGCATCCGCGGCACGGGTGAAATTCAGATGATCGGCGACCGCGACAAATACCCGCAGGCTGCCCAAGGGCAGCCTGCGTAGTGTGAAGCCCCGGGAACGAGCTCGGACCCGCTTGGTATTTGCCTGCTTGGTATTTGCGATAGCTCAGCCCTTCCGAGCGACATCTGTCGTGACCTGGTGATGGTAGGCGCTCAGCGCCGGCCGATCCAGCTGCACCACCGCCGTGTTGACCGCCAGCTCGACGCAACGCTGCCAGGACGGCAGCACCAGATTCGAACCGGTCAGCTGCTTGACGCCACAGGCGCTGTCCGCTGCCAGAGTGATGCGATGATAGAGAATCTCGACGTCGGCGCCCCGGTTCAGATCCAGGTCCGCATAATGGACCGTAATCGCGTGCACCTCGTCGGCGTTCGCGGCCACGCCGACCAGTCCGAGCCAGAGGGTCGACACCAATACGGCTGCCGCAGCCAATAGAATCCGTGTGATGACTGACATGACGATCTCCTGTTTGCTACCGAGTCTTGAGCCTTGAACTACTGTGAGCCAGGATGCGCGTCTGCAGCGCGCGCACAGCGCGAAGAGCTCAAGGCACGTTGAGGTTTGCTTAAGCCGCGATGAGCACCCTGCCAACCGCCACGATCCGCCGCATCGCCCATCTGGATATGGACGCCTTTTATGCTTCGGTGGAGCTACTGCGCTATCCGCAGCTGCGCGGACTGCCGGTGGTCATCGGCGGCGCTCGCCGCAACGGCACCTCGAGGGCGAACTCCGGTGATTTCCCGCGGCTGAGCGGCTACGCCGGCCGCGGCGTGGTGACTACCGCGACCTACGCGGCGCGCGAGTTCGGGGTGCATTCAGCGATGGGTCTGATGAAAGCCGCGCAGCTGTGTCCGCAGGCGATTCTGCTGCCGGTGGATTTCGACGAGTACCGCAGGTACTCCGCTGCCTTCAAGGCCGTGACCGCGAAGTTCGCGCCGGTGGTCGAGGATCGCGGTGTCGATGAGGTGTATATCGACTTCACCAGCGCCGAGGGCGGGCAGCTCGAGGGCGGGCGCGCGCTGGCGCAGCAGATCCAGAACGCCATCGAGCAGCACACCGGCCTGACCTGTTCGATCGGTGTGGGTCCGAACAAGTTGATCGCCAAGATGGCCAGCGAGTTTCGCAAACCCAGCGGCATCTCGGTGGTCTTCGAGTCGGAGCTGGTGCAGAAAATCTGGCCATTGCCGTGCCGCAAGATCAACGGCGTCGGACCCAAGGCCAGCGTTCATCTCGAGCAGCTCGGCATCCGCACGATCGGCGAACTCGCCGGCTGTGAGCGCGCCTGGTTGGTGCAGCATTTCGGACCCAATCACGGCACCTGGATGCACGAGTCGGCCTGGGGCCGGGACGAGCGGCCGGTCGTGACGCAGAGCGAACCGGTGTCGATGAGCCGCGAAACCACCTTCGATCGCGACCTGCATGCCGTGCGCGATCGGCAGGAACTGCGAGTGCTGTTCACGCAGCTGTGCGAACGGCTGGCATTGGATCTGCAGCGCCACGGCTACGTCGGCAGGACCATCGGCGTGAAACTGCGCTACGACAACTTCCAGCGCTCGACGCGAGAGCTGACGCTCGCGGTGTATACCAGCGATGCGGCGTTGATTCGCCGCGCCGCCGGTCAATGTCTCAAACGCGCGCCGCTCGAGCGCCGCCTGCGGTTGCTCGGCGTCAAGGTCGCAAGCCTGGTACGCCGTGATTCGCTCGATGCGCGCGCGCTCGATGCGGCGCGGCAACCGGCGGCGATGTCGTTGTTCTGATCGCTGGCCTAGGAGGCTCCTCGGACGGTCTCATTGTCAATTGGCATGTCCGAGCTTCCTCAAGAGCAGCGGTATTGTCAGACCTTGCACAAATACGGAGAACGCCACCACGGCAAAGGTAATGGTAACGATCGCATCGTGATTCGGGATGTCGTAGGGTAATGCGAGAGCCAGCGCCAATGCTAGAGCGCCACGCAGTCCGCCCCAAAATAGGATGAGCTGGTCCCGATACGTTACTTTGAATCGGCTCTTAGCGAACACAGCACACAGCGGATAGATCGCGACCGCACGGCCCAACGTCACCACCGCAACCGCAACCAGCAATGGCAGCCAAATCCCCTTGAAGTGCTGCTGCGCTTCCTGAGCGCCGATCAGCAAGAAAATAAGTGAATTCGCGATGAACGCCGCAAATTCCCAAAAAGGTCCCAAGGCCTGGCGGCCCGCGCGGGTAATCGCCGATGATGATCGATAGTTGCCGACAACCAAACCTGCCGTGAGCGCCGCAAGGACGCCCGACATACGAAAGTGCTCGGCGATAAAGAACGAGCCGTAGGCTGCCAGCGTCGTGAAAGTAATTTCGACCAAGTAATCCGGAGTGCGCCCGGCTAAGAACATCAGGCAAAAGGCGACCCCGGCTCCAACGATAGCTCCTCCTAGGATCGTCAAGAGCAAGGTACTCGAGATCGATATGAAGTCGTGATGGCTTCCAGTCAGGATCGCGAGCGCGGTGACAAAAGCAACGGCCGCGGTGCCATCGTTCAGAAGACTCTCCGCCTCGATCAGCAAACGTAAACGACCCTGTACGGCCGCTTGTTTGAAAGTCGCGATCACAGATATCGGATCAGTCGCAGCAATCAAGACACCGAAAATGACCGCCCCGCCCCAGTCCCAGTCCAGCGCGTAGTGCATGCCGGCAGCAGTGACTGCCGCCGCGAGCACGACCCCCACCGTCGCCAGCACCGCAATCACGGGCAAATCCTTCTTGAAATTCTCCCAGTTGATAAAAAGCGCGGCTTCAAAAACCAGCGGCGGCAAGAAGACAGAGAAAATCAGATCTTTCGACAGGTGCAATTTGATATGAACATGAAAAAAATAAAGCGCCATGCCCGCAAGCACCAACCCTACCGTGTAAGGTAGCCGCAAGCGGCGGGTCAACATGGCCACGAGTGCCGAGATGAACAGCAAAAATCCCAACTGTGTTAGATCCGAATCCATACTTTCCCTATAATCAAGCTGATGAATAATGTAGCAGTCGCACCGACATTGTTTGGCTGCAATGCGTTGTCTGATGCCCATGTCGAGCGATGACACACTCATTTAGAGATCGGCGCGCCATCGCGCCCGCGGCGCTCGCGTGCATGGGGGTCGTATTTGGTGATATTGGAACAAGTCCACTCTACACGCTGCAGGTCGCGGTGAAAGCTGCAAGCCCGGGAGGACCCATTTCGCCGGAGGCGGTAATCGGTATTGTGTCATTGATCTTCTGGTCACTTATTATCGTGATTTCAATCAAATACGCGGGCCTGATCATGCGCGCGAGCAACCACGGCGAGGGTGGCATCTTGGCCCTGCTCGCCTTGATCAGCCCGCAAAGCGCAAAGCACAGCGGCTGGCGCGCCGTGATGGTCATCGTCGGGCTCATCGGAGCCACGTTGCTGTACGGTGATGGCACCATTACCCCGGCAATTTCGGTCTTAAGTGCGATCGAAGGGATCAAGCTTTACGCGCCTCACATGGGGCGATTCGTCGTTCCACTGACACTCATCATTCTGGTGATCTTATTTCTGATCCAGCGCAAAGGCACCTCCTGGATCGGCCGTCTGTTCGGACCCGTCATGCTCATTTGGTTCATAGTCATCGGCGTTCTGGGCATCATGGGCATCGTGGAGGCGCCCGGGATTCTTGCCGCACTCAGCCCCATCCCGGCGATCAGCTATCTGTGGCACGTAGGGCCATTGGCCTTAGCGGTCATCGGCGGTGCCTTTCTCGCTGTCACCGGTGGGGAGGCGTTTTATGCCGACATGGGCCATTTTGGGCCGCTGCCGATCCGGGTGGCTTGGTTCGCGGTGGCGCTGCCCGCTTTGACACTAAACTATTTTGGCCAAGGCGGCCTCCTTCTAACCCAGCCGGGAGCCATTGAGAATTCCTTCTATCAGCTGGCCCCCACATGGTCGCACTACGGCCTGGTTGCACTGGCCACGGCGGCGACGGTTATCGCCTCTCAGTCGATTATCTCCGGCGCATATTCGCTGACCAGTCAGGCCATTCAACTTGGATTTTTGCCGCGCATGCAAATCATTCATACGGCGGGCCATGAGATGGGCCAAATCTATGTCCCTCTCGTGAACTGGGCGCTTGCGTTTGGCACCTTGGCGGCTGTGATCGGATTCGGCTCATCGGATGCGCTGGCCGGCGCCTTTGGAATTGCGGTTTCGTTGCTGATGGCCATTACCACGCTCATGGCAACGTTCGTCGCGCTTCAGTGGAAGCACAATCCTTTGCTGGTCTATGCCGTAAACGGCTGCCTGCTGGCACTGGAACTGCTATTCGTTGCATCGACCTCCACTAAGCTTCTAGAGGGCGGTTGGTTTCCCTTGGCCATCTCATTCATCACCGCATTTCTGATGCTGACCTGGCGAAAAGGCCAGGAGATCATGGACAAGATCCGGCTCGAGATTCGTGAGAAATCGAGCGAGTTTATCGAGCGGCTCAAGGCAGATCCACCGTACCGAATCCCCGGTACCGCGGTCGTACTCGGTCGCATGACGCTCGGCGTGCCGCTGCCTCTCACGCGCAATGTCAATTTCAATCACGTGATAAACGAGACGGTGCTGCTCGTTGCGGCGGAGATAACCGAAACTCCACGCGTGGCCGATGAAGATCGCGCCACCGTCACCGTGCTTTCCGATCGCATCGCTCGCGTAGCGCTTCGGTTTGGATTCATGGAAAAGGCCGATGTACCTAAGGGCCTGCAAGTGGCCGTGGCGCGCGGACAGATAGCGCACTGCAATCTGGCGCAAGTGACCTACTTTACGGGCCACGAAACGATCATCCCCACGCAGCGGCAGAACGGCATGGTCCAGTGGCGCAAGGCGATTTTCGCGCTGATGCATCGCAATGCGCAGCAGCCCGGTGCTTACTTTAATATCCCGAGCGTTCAGGTGATGGAAATCGGGGTTGAGTTTGAGATCTAAGCCCGCGGCTAGCCCCCGAGCACCGGCTCGCAGCGCACTTCGGCGGTCACGGAATGCGCGATATAGCATTGTTCGTGCGCGGCGTGATGCATCGCCTCGATTTCAGCGGCTGTCGGCCGGGGCGATCCGCTGAACTGCACTTGCGGCCGCAGCGTCACGACAGTCATGCACCATTGACGCTCGCGATTCTGGCCCAGCGTGCCGACGGCCAGGTCGCGGTAGTGATCGACGCAATACTGGCGCTTGGCGGCGATCGAAAGAAACCACAGCATGTGGCAGCTCGACAGCGCGGCGACGAACGCCTCCTCCGGGTCGAGCGCCGCCGGATCCGACCACGGCAGCGGCACCGAGTGGGGCGAGGAGGAGCCGGGCACCTCCAGGCCGCCGTCAAAGCGCAGCCGGTGAGCGCGGCTGTAGCGATTGTCGACAAACGGTGCCTCCCCGCGCTGCCAGATTACTTCAGCCGAGTACTCGCTCATCGGCACTGTCCCTTCGCGCTGCGTATCATGACATCAGTGTTATAGCGCTATAGCGCCTGGTCATCCGCCCGTGGCTGTAGTGTAGCCGGTATGCGGCCTGCGTTCGCGCCAAAGCGGCGTCGGCTTTTCCTCATCAACCTGATCTGCGGAGGGCCCCTTCATGGCACTGCAACTCGGAGACATCGCACCGGATTTCGAAGCGGATACCACCATCGGGAAAATCAGCTTTCATTCCTGGCTTGAAGATTCCTGGGGGGTCCTGTTCTCGCATCCCAAGGACTACACGCCGGTCTGCACCACCGAGCTCGGTGCCACCGCGAAGCTCAAGGGCGAATTTGCCAAGCGCGGCGTCAAGGTGATTGGACTGTCGGTCGACTCGGTCGACGACCATATTGCCTGGAAGCGCGACATCGAACAGACGCAGGGTACCAAGGTGGAATTTCCGATGATCGCCGATCCGGATCTGAGGATCGCCAACCTCTACGGCATGATTCACCCCAACGCGAGCGATCGCTTCACCGTGCGCAGCGTGTTTGTCATCGACCCGAAGAAGAAGGTGCGCCTGACGCTCAATTACCCGGCCAGCACGGGACGAAATTTCGACGAGGTGCTGCGCGTGATCGATTCGCTGCAGCTGACCGATCAATTCAAGGTGGCCACGCCGGTGAACTGGCAGCAGGGGCAGGACGTCATCATCGTCGCCTCGGTCAGCAACGACGATGCCAGGAAGCTGTTTCCGGCGGGCTGGAACGAGGTCAAGCCATACCTGCGTGTGGTGCCGCAGCCGCGAACCTGAAGCCGCGCCCTACCATCGCCTCAGCGCGCCACGGCGAACTCCTGCACCCAGTAGATGTGGGCTGCGCCGCTGCGGCTGGCGGCAAAGCCCACACCCATCTCCCCGAAGCGCGCATCCATGAGGTTCTGGCAGTGTGCCGGACTGGCGAGCCAGCCCTGCAGCGCCTCCTGCGGTGTTTCCGGACCCGAGGCAATATTTTCCCCGATCAGGCGATAGCGATAACCGGCGTCGGCGACCCGCTGTGCCGGGCTGCTGCCGTCGTGACCGGTGTGTTCGAAGTAGTCGTAGCGCAGCATGTCCTGCGCGTGCAGCAGTGCAGCGCCATTGAGCAGCTCATTGAGTCGTAACGCCGGCGCGGCGGCCATGAGGCTGCGGCCACAATGGCGCGGCTCGGCGCGTGCGGCATTCACCAGCCGAAGCATTTGCGCCGCGATGTTCTCGCCGGCGGCGGGGCTTGGTGCCGTGAATGGCGCCGCCAGGATGATCCAGGTGTCGCTGCCGCGTTCGAAGGCGCCGATATCGATCAGTGCCGGGTCGCTCAGCGGTGCGCAAAGCTGCTTCGCCAGTGCCGCCGTGAGTGCCTGGGCACTGCCGCTCACGTGCATCCCGGACGACCGCTCGTCGCGGTAGCCGGAGCGCTCGAGCGCCGCTTTGAGTGTCAGACCATGCGACCATTGCGCCGCCGCGGCATGCAGCGCCGCGCTTGAGCGCAACGGGGCACGGCTCCCGGCGTGACTCTCGCAACCCTGTAGGCGCAGGGCGCGCGCGGCGCTGATGGGGTCCGGCGGCGCCGCGCCGGCGGTGTGCCACCCGGCCAGTCCGAGCACTAGCGCCGCCATCGGGGCGGCAGAGAATGCGGGACCGCGATCTGCGGCAGCACGGCGCACGTGTGATCCGGCTTCAGCTGATCAATTCCACGCGCTCGACATCCGGCCGCGTCGGATCGTGTTCTTCAGTGTTGAAGGACACCAGCACGAACGGCTTGCTGCCCGTGTTCTTGAAGGCATGCGCGGTGCCTGGTGGAAATATGAAGCGCCAGGCTTCACCCTCGGGCACCACGACTTCTTTGATCTGGCCGCCGCTGCGATAGCGCACCAACGCCGGTCCCAGCACCGCGGTGACTTCGGTGCCGCGCAGATGACAGTGATTGCCGCGCACCGCGCCCGGTTCGGTCAGCACCGTATGCACGTTGCGCCAGCCCTGCAGCAGCGCCGGCTCGAGCGGTTCGAACACGCTGCCGCGGCCGTCGGCGTGCACCTTGAGCTGTCGGATCTCGACCGCCCCCGATGCGCGTGCTGCTGTCATATTCGCTCCTGGACTTCGAATTTGTTCGCGCGATGGCGCAACATAGGGCACCATCGTTGCAAGGATTATACGATGCTGACGCTGATCGTTGGACTCATCCTGTTTTTCGCGCTGCATTCGGTAGCGATCGTGGCGCCCTATTGGCGCGAACGCATGGTGCTGCTGGTCGGCGATCCCATGTGGAAGGGCGTCTACGGCCTGCTCAGCGGCGTCGGCTTCGTTCTGCTGGTAGTGGGTTACGCGCACACGCGGCGCGCACCGGTGGTGCTGTATGTGCCGCCGGGCTGGTTGCGATATTTCAGCTTGCTGCTGATGCTGCCGGTGTTCCCGCTGCTGCTGGCCGCCTACCTGCCCGGGGCCATCCAGCGCAGGACAAAACACCCGATGCTCGCCGCGGTCAAGTTCTGGGCGACGGCGCACCTGCTCGCCATCGGCACGCTGGCCGACGTGCTGCTGTTCGGATCCTTTCTGCTTTGGGCGATCATCGATCGCATCTCACTCAAGCATCGCGTCAAGGCGTCGCCGCCGCCGCGCGCCGCGCCCTCACGCTACAACGATCTGATCGCCGTGCTGATCGGACTGGCGCTGTATGTGCTGTTTCTGTTCCGGCTGCACGCGATGCTCATCGGCGTCGCACCGCTCGCGCCGCCATTTTGAGCCGGAGCGCTACGGCGGAGCCCTACAACAGGTAGGGGATCAACGCGGCGGTGTGCGCGCGATAGCGGCGGTAGCGTTCGCCGAAGGTTTCACCCATCCAGCGCTCCTCGAGCCGCAGCTTGCGCCATAGTGCGGCGAAGACGATCAGCAGCGCGAGCACGCCGCGCCACTGTGCCAGCGCCAGCGCGGTGCCGAGAAAGCCACACAGCATGCCGGTATAGATCGGGTGACGCACCAGCGCATACGGTCCGCTCTGGATCAGTTCGTGGTCCTGCTTGACGCTGACCGTCGCGCTCCAATTGCGACCCAGATGCACCCGTGCCCAGACGCTGAAGCCGAGCCCGAGGGCGGTCAGCAGCGCGCCGATCCAGAAACTCGTGGCGCTGGGCGTCAGTAAGGGGCTGAACAGCCATCCGCCGTTCGGATCGGTGCGCATCGAAAGCAAAACCACCGCGACCAGCAGCGGCACCAGGTGCGCGGCGCGCGATCCGGTGGATTCGTAGCGCTGCGCGGCTTTGACATCGGATGCGCTGATGCGCCAGTAGGCGATCCATGCCAGCCACAGGGCGGGAATGAGGTATCGGTAGACGATGTGCATGGCGTGCCCGGTGTCTTGGAATTGCCACGGTCACCGATTCCTGGCGCGCGGATCAGTAGGCGACGTACGGTCCGGTGCTGCTGCCGGCTGCCAGTCCCTCGATCGCGGTATACACCGTGTGGCCGTAGAAGAACGGCAGGCCAAAGTCGAAGTAGCTGGTGCCCAAACCCGTGATCGGTGTTGCCGGGCCACCGACATCGTCGAGCGCGAAGTCGGTGCTGCTCAGGTCGTTCAGGTTTGCGACCTGGAAGTTCACGAGGCTGGTATTGCCGTTCAGGCCCTGATTGGTGGCCGACAGACTCAGCGTCGAGGTCGGGCAGTAGAACTCGTCGGCCTCTGCGCTGCCCGTGCAGTCGGGAATCGAGCTGTCCGGAAAGAACAGGCCATTGGAGCCGGAATCCAGAAAGCCGTAGCTCAGGTTCTGGCCCTTGTAGACGGTCGTGAAGGTGCCGCTGTCCGATGACACGGTCAGTACCGTAGCGGAGCCGAGACCATTGTTGCTCTCGGTGGCGATGCCGAACACCAGATACCCGGTAGCGGTCGTGGCACCGGTGGCGGCAATCGTGGGTAGTTGCAGGATCACGCCGTTATTGTCGGTCGCGAACAGCGACACGGGATTGATGACCTGAAGGTTCAGCGCTTCGCTCGCCGGCGCGCAGGTGCTGGCGTTGCAGCTGTAGTAGAAGAACGGGGCAATCTGATCGCTGGCCGGCTGGGCGCAGTAGCTGCCGCAATCCTGCAGGAACAGGCCGACGCCGAGCACGCCATTGGCGCCCAGGCTGTCGATCGAGCTCAGCGCTGTGCCATCGCTGGTGCAGCTGGATGGCACCGTCGGCGAGAAGCTGCCGGTGTCATCGATGACATTGATCGGCACGGCGCTGGCTTTTTCTCCACCGATGACCACGTCCGCGCTCGCGACGATACCCCAGGTATAGCCGTCGGCAAACGGCAGACACTCGGCAATGACGTTGCCGGTCGCATTGGGATCAGCCTGCGCGGGGAGCGCCAGTGTGCCCAATGCCGAGGCCATGAGACGCAGACCCACTGAGCCGGTGTCGACCAACACATTGGCTATGGTCGTGCAGGTGCTCGAGCTGGGGATACAGACCGTGACGCTGGCATAGGGGACATTGAAGAATGAACTGGATGGGGTCGGCCCCGGCCCGACCGTGAGCGAGACGATGTTGGGGCCGCCGCCCGAGAAGTTGGGCCCGCTGCTGCTGGAGGTACTGCTGCCGCTGCTGGAGGTGCTACTGCCGCTGCTGGAAGTACTGCTGCCACTGCTGCTGCTGCTGGCCGTGCTGGTCCCGCCACCGCCACCGCAGGCGGTCACGGCAGCCAACGCAAACAACACGGTCCAACGAAGGCATCGCAGCATGCGTATTTCTCGGCTACGGTAGATCGGTCACGGACAGGCCCGCCGGAACCAGGCTCGGCACATACGCCTTACCCTGAAACGCGCGCAGATGACCACTGGCCTGGACGACAAAATCGGACAGTGCAACGTTCAGCTGGCGGTGCATCCCGGGCCGGGATTGCGCTGCCGCGGCGCTTTGGTATGAGACGAAGTAGCTGCCGAACAGCTGCCGCAGATCAGGAGGCATGGGCCCATGCCAGCTGACCGCGAACACCTTGCCGGCGCGCGAGAGGTATTCATGCACCACAGTGCCCGAGGGGGTCGTGATGTCATGCTGGTCGTACTGCAGCATCCCGGTGCTGAGCAGCTGGCCCTTGAAACTGACACTATCGGCGCTGACCGAACCGACGTCGCCGCCCAGACTGGCGCAGACCGGCAATGAAGCCAGCCAGAGCAATGCCACCGGCATGAGGCCTGCCAGTACGCGCGCAGCGCGGGAGATACGGTCGCTCATGTGTACCTAAGGTGTGTCAAAGCTTCCTAGCTTCCTAGATCCCAGCTTGCCAGAACTTCCCCGACAATATCCGAGACCGCGCTCACCCCCTGAAGGTTCCGCAAGCCTCCGCCAACTCAAGAAGCGCGCCGGGCGGGCGTTGGTTGACGCCAACGGGCGACAACCGGGCATAAGTTTGGCCAATCCCTGCGCTGGGCTCACGGGTCGATCCGAATCACCGACTTGCCGCGGGTGTGGCCCGCCTGGCTGTAACCCCAGGCCTTCATGACCTCGGAAAGCGTGAAGATCCGATCAATGTTGACGCGGTACCGCCCGGCCTGCGACCACTCTGCCAGCTGCCGGAGCGCCACGGCCGCCGGCGTGCCCGACATGGTGCGATCCGAGCAGCGGACCCGGCGCGCGGCACACTGATCAGGGCTCGGCAGGCCGTTGACCGAAACCAGGAAGCCGCCTGGCCGGAGCACGGCAAGGCCGCGGTAGGCGTTATCGGCATCGACAGTGTTGATCACGATATCCGCGTTTCGCACCAGGTCCTCGAAATGCGCCCGGGTGTAGTCGATCACCTGATCGGCGCCGATCGAGCTGAGGTAATCGACGTTGTCCGTCGCGGCCGTGGCGATCACGTGCGCGCCGCTGATCTTGGCAATCTGCACCGCCGCGGAACCGACGCCGCCGGCGCCGCCGAGTACCAGCACGCTCTGCCCCGCTCGCACCTGGGCGACGTCGATCAGCATGTTCCAGGCCGCGAGACCCGCATGCGCCATGCCGGCCGCCTGCTCGAACGACAGCGCGCCGGGCTTGTGCACCAGCGTCTGCGCCGGCACCGCCACATACTGCGCGTAAGTTCCGCGCGCGCGCGACCAGACGATGACCGGATCGCCGATGCGGTAGCCGGTAACGCCCGCTCCCAGCCCCATGACCACACCGGAGCCATCCAGTCCGGGAATTGCGGCGGCGCGGGCCGGAGCGTCCTCCCAGTCGGCGGGATTGACCCCGGCGAAACGAAGCTTGACCAGCACCTGCCCGGCGGCGGCCGCAGGCCGCGCGAGCGTCTGGAGCCGGACCGTGCCGGCGCCTGCCAGGGCCGCCTGCATGGTGGCGCCGCCCGCCGCGCCGCGGTTCGATGCGCTCGCGGCCAGCAGCGTGAGCAGCAGCAAAAGCCGGGTGTTCATGTCTGCTCCGGGCCTCTCTTGTGTATGAGTTGTGTATGTGTAGGTGGTGTGTATAATCGTCCAATGGAACGTGCAGTCGAGCAATTGGTGCGCCAGCAATATCTGGTTCCCAGGCGCAGCGTGGCAAAGCTGCGCCAGCTCAGCAAGCTGCAGAAGGTATCGGCGACCGAGATCGTACGCCGCGCCATCGACGCCTACGATCCGCTGGCCGACGATCGCACGGCGCAGGAGGCCGCGGCGCTGGAGCTGCTGGCGGAAGTCCATGAGCAGCTGCGCAAGGCGATACGCAACATCGACGCGGATATGGCGGCGTTGCGGCTGCGGCAGAGCGCACTCGAGGACGGCAGCGTGCGTGATCGCGCGCGGCGCGATACCGAGAGCTGGCTGCGGCGCAATCCTCGGGCACTGGCGGGTTTCACGCAGCTGTTCGCGGGCCAGCGGCCGCAGCCAACCGGCGCCCGCTCGGGCGAGGGCAGTGCGCGCTCGGGCGGCAACGGCGCCAGGCTCAGGGCATTGCGACGATGAGCGTGTTGAGCCAGATCTTGAGTTATGGCAAAGAGGTCATCCTGTTGACCGAGCGCGTCGACAAGCTGCTCGAGGACCGCAAGGCGCTGATCGGCAAGATCGAAGACCATGAGAAGCGTCTGGTACGCATAGAGACCATCATGGAGTTCGCTGCGCGTCAGCGGCGCGTGTCGCGCGATTGATGCGCATTCATCCATGGCGAAGCTCTGGAGCGACTGCCGGCGGGTGTTGGCAGAACTGATGCGGCTGCCGCAATCGCTGCGCGGTGGCCCGGGTCACCGTGGGGCGCCAAGCGATCATTTCGACGGCCGGCATTTCTTCAATCCGGGCGCACCGACCGGTCGCTCGTTCGCCGACTTTCTGCGCTGGCAGCGCACGCGCCGGGCCAGCCCCTGGCCGCAGTGGCGCGCGAATCCGCCGGTGGCCGCCGCGCCGGGGGCGCCTGCGGCCGATGAGATGGCGGTCACTTTCATCAACCATGTGACCTTTCTGATCCAGCTGCCCGGATTGAACATACTGACCGATCCGGTGTACTGCGAGCGTGCCAGCCCCGTGCAATGGGCCGGTCCACGTCGAGTGCATGCGCCGGGGCTGGCCTGGCAACAGCTGCCGGCGCTCGATCTGGTGTTCGTCAGCCACAATCACTATGACCACATGGATCTGTCGACGCTCAGGCGCCTGCGCCAGGCGCATGCGCCGCTGTTTCTGACCGGACTGGGCAACGCGAGCTTTCTGCGCCAGCAGGGCATTACCCCGGTGGTGGAGCTCGACTGGTGGGAGCAGACCTCGCTGCGCGGTGCGCAGCTGACCTTCACGCCGGCCCAGCACTGGTCCACGCGCGGCTCGGGCACCAGGAACCATACCTTGTGGGGCGGGCTGTGGATCGCGACGCCCGAGCACAGTCTGTATTTCGCTGCCGATACCGGCTACGCGCCGTGGTTCGCGCAACTGCGGCAACGATTGGGAGCGCCCGAGGTCGCCCTGCTGCCGATCGGCGCCTATGAGCCGCGCTGGTTCATGCGCGATCAGCACATGAATCCCGAGGACGCCGTGCGCGCGCACCTGGACCTGGGTGCGCACGCGAGCGTGGCGATGCACTTCGGCTGCTTTCGACTTACCGATGAAGGCATCGACGAGCCGGCGCTGGCGCTCGAGCGCGCATGCCGCGAACACGGCGTCGCAGCCGCGGCATTCCAGGTGCCTGTGCCTGGACAGAGGCTGCTGTGGCGCGCTGCCGGCGCGTCGGACCAGCGCTCGCCCCTGTAGAATAGCCAAGACTAGTGGTGCGGCCGGTCACACGGAAAGTCCTTCCCATGCAGCAGAAATGGCTGGTACTGGCCGCACTGAGCCTGATCTTCTTCTTTCTCAACGGCGCCACCTTTGCTTCGCTGGGTGTGGTGCTGTTCAGCATGATCCAGGATCTGCACTGGTCGCAGACCGCCGCCGGGGTCAGCTTCTCGCTGCTGGGAATCGCCTGCGGCGTGGCCAGTCCGCTGCCGGCCCTGCTCATGAAGCACATCGGTGGCCGCCGGGTCGTGGTGCTCGGCGGCGCCTGCCTGGCCTGTGGATTCTGGCTGGCATTTGCAGCCGCGGGCTTGCCGCTGTTCTATGTGGCGATGATTTTTCTCGGTCTCGGCTACGCCTTGGCCGGCAACATCCCGGGCGTCTATCTGCTTGCCTCGTGGTTTCCGCAGACCTCCTCGCGCGTGATCGGCTTGTATTTCATGATCGGCGCGGCCGGCAACGTCGTCGGTCCGCCATTGGTGGCCGCGGTGGTCGCAGCCAGTCACAGTTGGCGATTCAACTGGCTGCTGATGGCCATTCTGGCGGTGCTGATCACGCTGCTTTGCCTGCTGTGTATACGCGATGCTCCCGCGCCCGGTGCCGCCGCAGAGCACGGCACGCCGGCGGCGGCGGTGCTCGCCTGGCGCGACCGCGACGCCATGCTGACGCGGCAATTCATGCTGGTGGCTGCCTCAATGACTCTCACGGTCGCCGGCATTACCACCACCTCGAGCGTCGCGGTGACGCATCTGGTGCATCTGGGTACCACCCCGGCCTTCGCGGCCTTCATCCTGAGTCTGGTGGCACTGGTCGCGACACTGGCCAAGGGCGCGGCCGGCAGACTGTCGGAGAACGTGCGGCCCAGCCGCGTGCTGGCGGCGGGGTTGCTGCTGCAGAGTATCGGCGATGTCGCAATCAGCACCGGGGATTCGCGCGCGGGCGACTACCTATTTGCCTGCGCCTTCGGCGTGGGTTGGGGTTTCAGCTACGTGGCCGCCAATCTGGTGCTGCTGGAGTATTTTGGACGCGAGGTCGGGGCGCGCATCCTGTCAGCCGTCTGGATGATCAGCACCCTGGCCGCGGCGGGACCGGCCGCGGCGGGCATGATCGCCGATCACTTTGGCACCTTCAGTCCGATCTTCGTGGTTTATGCCGTGCTGCTGAGCGCTCTGGGTCTGCCGATCTTCTTCATGCGCTGCCCGGTCCGAGCCGCATCGATGTGGGGGTCGCTTGGTGGCAACTGAATCCGTCCCCGGCGCCCCGGCCGCGCGGTTCGCGAACGGTCGTGACCTGCTTGGGCAACCCCGCGGGCTGTTCTTTATTGGCGCCACCGAATTGTGGGAGCGCGTCTCCTTCCACGGCATGCAGGCGCTACTCGTCCTTTATATGGTCGAGCAGCTGCTGCTACCCGGCCACGTCGAAAACATCGTGGGATTTGCCGGATTTCGATCAGCCATTGAGGCCGTGACCGGACCACTCTCGCCACAGGCGCTTGCGTCCCAGATCTTCGGCCTTTACGTCGGCTTCGTATATTTCGTGCCCACGTTCGGCGGACTGCTTGGTGATCGAGTACTGGGTCGACGACGCGCTGTAGCGCTGGGTGCACTGCTGATGACGGCGGGCCATTTCTGCATGGCGTTCGAGGCGCCGTTTCTCGCGGCGCTGCTGTTGTTGATCCTGGGTGCAGGCGTGCTGCGTGGCAACCTCGCCTCACAGGTAGGCGATCTTTATTCCGATGAAGATCGCCGCCGCGAAACAGCATTTCAGATTTACTACGGGGCCCTGAATGCCGGGGCCTTCATTGCACCCTTGATCACCGGGGTGCTTGCGCAAACCTATGGATGGCATTACGGATTCGGGTTCGCAGGATTCGGCATGCTCATAGGTCTGGTCGTGTATCTGTCGGGTAGCCGGGATCTCCCGCCCGATGCCGTGCGAGGCGCGAATGCGGTGCGTCGGAAGCTCAGCTCCAAGGAGCGTCGGGTCGCTCTCATCATGGTGTCAATGCTGCCTATCTTTACCCTGTTCTGGATCGCGCAATCACAAATCTGGAATACCTACAACCTTTGGGCCAGGGATCACTTGGACTTGGCGGTCGGCAACTGGAATATGCCAATCCCGTGGTTGCAGTCTGTCGACGCTCTCGGCGTGCTCGTGCTACTGCCGCCAATGCTGAAATTCTGGCGTTGGCAGGCCAGTCGTGCGCGTGAACCCGATGATCTGACGAAACTCGCCATCGGTTGCCTGCTGTTCAGCGCCGCGATTGCATGGTTGGCGGCCGGCCCGCTGGCCGCTGACGCGACCGGCAAAGTGCCGTTGGTTTGGGCGCTTGCCTATCACTTCCTCTCGGCCGTGGGTTACCTGTACTTCGCGCCAGTGGCGGTATCCGTGTTCTCGCGGACGGCGCCCGCGTCGATAAACGCCATGATGATCGGCGTCTATTATCTGTCGGTCTTTGCCGGCAGCGTCATCAGCGGTCGTCTCGGTGGTCTTTATGAGCGTCTCTCCGCAGCTCAGTTCTGGCTCATCCATGCAATAATCGTGGCCGCCGGCGGGCTGCTGATTCTGTCGCTTGCTTCGCGATTGCGTCGCGAGCTGATGCCATGTGCGAACCGAATGTAAGCGCCCGGGGTCCAGCGAGCTATGAGACGCATCTCCTCCAAGTCGACGTTTTTCTATAAGCGGATATTCCCGCTGTTATGGTTTGGCATTATCGCCTCCTGCGTATTCACTGGCCTGCTGGCGGGTCGACGGACCCATGTGCAGACCATTCCATTCCTGGTCGTGCCCGTGATGATGGCAATAGTCGGTTATGTGCTATTCCGGAAACTGCTTTTCGATTTGGTCGACCAGGTCTGGGACGACGAGGACGCATTGATAGTCAAGAACGCCGGTGTCGAAGAACGCGTTGCGCTTGATAACATCATGAATATCGGCTTTTCGACGATGACCAATCCCGAGCGTGTGACCTTGACGCTTCGTGAGCCGGGCCGTTTTGGCAATGAAATTACGTTCAGCCCACCGCGACGGTTTCTGACCTTATCGCGCAGCCCGATCATCAATGAGCTGATCGAGCGCGTGGATCGGGCACGCAGAAAATAATGCCGTGCTCGCTGGCCTCTTCAAAATAAACGTCCTTGAAGGCCAGCATGGCCACCAATTTGGCCTCCGCGCCGCGCGGAAATCCGCAGCGCTGGGCAAATTGCGTGCTGTCCTGGTAAGTCCCGAATAGTCGATCCCAAAGTGGAATGTCGCCGTAATTGTGTCTGTGGGCATCGAATTCATGATGTATCGAATGCAGTTCCGGCGTCTGAATGAAGTATCTCAGGCTCGCCGGCGTGCGAACATTGGCGTGATAGAAGTATTCTCCTGTGCCTGCGAAGAAGTTGTACCAAAAGGCTCCCATTAGTGAGCAGCCAAGCAGCGGATAGAGTACAACCGCGCTCAGAATCGCATCGCAGAGGATTTCAATGGGATGCTTATAAAATGAGGTCAGCAACTCTATGCGGGCGGGGGAGTGATGGATCTGGTGGAATGCGAGCCACCACCCTTTTGCGTGCCGCAGTCGGTGCCACCAATAGAAAAAGAAGGTGCCGACAAACCACCCCATGAGGCCCTCCAATACGGGCGCATGCCAGTGCGACAACTTAAAAAGTGACAGATCGCCAAAAATCCTGATCCAAAGTCTTGCGGTCGCCAGCGTGATGAGCAGTTGCGCCAGATTGAGTAGCAGGGCCCTCGGGTACCATCCGCTCGCCTGTGGCAATTGCCTGCCTGGTAATGCGCGTTCCAGGACAAAGAAGACTGCAGTGGCGCCGGCTATCAACATCGTCGGCAGGTTGACCGAAGCAAGGGATGGCAAGGTGATCATGGACGCAGCTCCAGAAGGGTTTTCCGGAGCCTGCAGCCGCGCCGTTCCCAGTGCAATGTGCACGCGCCAGAGTGACACTGCACTATCTTACCGGTATCATAATCTTATACCGTCTGTGGCGGGAGATGCGTTGTGTCGGTCACATCCTCATTGCTGCAGGGCATTAAAGCGGCATTGCGCACGCGCAAGCTGCGATATCGGGAACTGGCGCGGTTGATCGGCGTCAGTGAACCGACCGTCAAGCGCGACCTGAGTCGCGGCAATTTCTCGCTGCATCGACTCGAGCAGATTTGTTCAGCGTTGGAGCTGACGCTCGAGGACTTGATGTCTGCCCCTGAAGGCCTTGATTTGGTCACACAGCTGAGCGAGGCGCAGGAGGTGGCGCTTGCCGGCAACCCGAAAATACTGGTCGTGACCTATCTGCTCGTCAACGACTGGAGCTTTCACGACATCGTTTCGGCGTTCCAGATCGATGAAAACAACCTGATCGACATATTGCTACGCCTTGATCGACTAAAGATCCTGGAGTATCGGCCCCCGCATCGGGTGCGGAAACTGACAGCTCGGAATTTTTCCTGGCGCAAAGATGGCCCGGTCCATAAGTTTTTTGTCACTCGTTTTGTTCCCGAATACTTTCAATCCGCCTTCGACGGCAGCGGTGACGCATTCCGGTTTGTTGGCGGTACGCTTTCGCCGGATTCGTTAGCGCGGTTCAAGCGTTCACTGGAGCGTCTGGCTGGTGAATTCGAGGAACTGGCACGGCATGACGCTCGGCTGCCGCTCGAGCGCCGTAGTGGCTGCAGCGCAGTACTGGCTGTAAGATCTTGGGAATTCTCGGAGTTCACACGCCTTCGACGCGGCGCCCATTCGCGAGCACCGGGCGCTCGGTAGTCTTTGCTCCATGCACGCGCGGAATTGGATCGAGGATAAACCAATGATACGTCGGACATTGTCATCTAGCGCCGCCACGTTTTTGATCACCCTGTCGGCATTTGCCGGTGCACTACCGCCGGCGCCGCAGCCACCCGATGCGATCAAGATGCTGGCTCTTGAGGTATTGAAGAGCCTTGTCGAGACCAATACGACACACACGTATGGCTCGACTGGGGTCGCAGAACAGGTAGCGGCGCGCCTGCGCGCCGCCGGTTTTGCGCCCGAGGATCTCACATTGATCGCGCCAGCCGATCAGCCCACCAAGGGGAATCTGGTGATCCGACTGCATGGTCAAGGCAAGGGTAAGGCGCTGCTTTTCATCGGTCATTTGGATGTGGTTGAGGCCAAGAGAGAGGATTGGTCGGTCGATCCGTTCCTGTTGACCGAAAAGGATGGATATTTCTATGGCCGAGGTACTCTGGACATGAAGGGCGACGATGCCGCCCTGGTGACCAATCTGATGCGCCTCAAGCAGGAGCATTTTGTGCCGGACCGCGATATCGTCGTCGCCTTGACGGCTGATGAAGAAGCGGGGGGCGATGCCAATGGTGTCCACTGGCTGCTGCACGAGCACCGCGATCTGATCGATGCTGATCTGGTATTCAATCCGGATGCCGGTGGCGGCATGTCAACGGGTGATCGCAGGCTATACATGGGACTGGAGACCAGTGAAAAAATATACGTGACTTTCGGATTGGAGGTGACCAACAAGGGCGGCCATTCTTCCTTGCCGGAACCCGACAATGCCATCTATCGCCTGGCTGCAGGGCTCGGCCGCATTGCAAAACTGAGCTTTCCGGAACGGCTGAACGCCACGACGAAGGCCTATTTTGCTCAGATGGCAAAAATGGAATCCGGCCAAAAGCAGCGCGACATGATGGCCATGACGCAGCCCAAACCCGATCCGGCGGCGATCAGGAGGCTGGAGACGGGCATTTTCGACAACGCCATGCTGCATACGACCTGTGTCGCGACCATGATCGATGGCGGGCACGCCGAGAACGCGTTGCCACAACGGGCCCATGCGGTGATTCAATGCCGCATGTTGCCGGACGATACGCAAGCCTCGGTGGAGGCGACTCTGAGGAAGACGCTGGCCGATCCGGCGATCAATATCTCGGTGATCACGCCGGCCGCGCCCGGTCCGGAATCGGTTCCGACACCTGCGTTCCTGCACAAGGTCAGCGCTGTTGTCGAGTCAATGTGGCCCAATGTGCCGGTAGTGCCGGACATGGATTCCGGGGCGAGTGACAGTAAGTACACCCGGGAGGCTGGGCTATCGACCTTTGGCATCAGCGGCCTGTTCACCGACATTGACGACAATCGCACTCATGGCCGCGACGAACGGATCCCTGTCGACGGCTTTTACCAGGATGTTGAATTCACCTATCGAATGATGAAAACCTTCTCGGCGTCGGAGTAAGTGAGCCACAACGCTTGAAGATGATGCGGGAACAGCCGGCATCGCCTCAGAAGCGATACGCGACCGTCCCGATCACCAGACGCGGCGGGATGTATTCATCGCTGGTCTGCCCGGTTCCATAAGGATCGGTGTATCGGGCGTTGATGCCGGCCACATTGAACAGATTGCTGACGGCGAGGGCGTAGTTCCAATGTGCGCCCGGCGGGGTCAGTTGCCAGGACAGATTCCACTGATCGTATGAGGGTACCTTGTCGAGGGCGCCGTCGTCGAACACGCGGTACTCGAAATTGCCGCGGTAGATGAATTCCAGGCGCGTGAGCAGGCGGTAGCTGGCGAGGCTCGCGGTATAGCCGGCACTGAGCGAGCCCTGCCATTGCGGCAACTTCGGCACCTGATTGCCATCGGTGTTGGGCGCTTCGGCACTGACCTGGGTCCAGCATTGCGGATTGAAATAGAGGCCGCCGTTCTGGCAGGCCGGAATTGACGTTTCCAGCGTTGCCGCCGCCTTGGCATCGAGCGTGCGGAAATCACCCACGAGCCGGCCATGCGCCCAGGACACGTTGCCGTCGAAGCGCAGGCGATTGTCGAGCGCCAGATAGGAGCTCTCGAGCTCCAGCCCGAGGATATGAGCCGTGGGAATGTTGTCGACACCATATTGGAAGGGCACCGGATCGTTGGCCAGGAACTGCATGTTCTGATAGTCGTAGTAATAGGCAGCGCCATTGACGACCAGCGTGCGGTCGAGCGAGCGGTATTTCGATCCGAGCTCGAACGCATTGATGGTCTCGTCCTGGAACAGGTGCGGCACCAGCACCGCGCTGGGGTTGTCGTTGACGCCGCCCGGCTTGTAGCCACGCGTGAAGCTCAGGTACTGCATGCTGGCCGCGCTGAGGTCGTACTGCAGTTCCGCCTTGCCGGTGGGCACGCCCTTGGCGTACTGGTCATAAATGGTGGAGGGCCCACTATTGGCGGCGCGGGTCGTGCTCGGGCCGCCGTACTCATCGTGGTTGTAGCGGCCGCCCAGCGTGAAACGCCAGGCCGAGGACAGATGCGCGGTCGCCTGGGCGTAAGCGGCGTAGGAATGGCGGTCGATGTGGCCGTCATTGTTGTAGAGCAGGTAGGGCGCCGGCACGGTATCGCTGAGCTCGTTGACGTACTGGTGGTTGATCTGGGCCAGATAGAACGCACCGACGGTCCAGTCCCAGAATCCGCCGGGCCGCGAAGCCAGACTCAGCTCCTGCGTCAGGTCGCGCATCCAAGTATCCCAGGGACTCACATGGTCGAAGAAGCCCAGCAGCGCGACGTCCAGGCGCGTGCCATCCTCCTGAATATGGTTGTTCAGCACCTGCCAGCTGCTGATGCATTTCGCTTCGGCCCAGGGCAGCTCCCATTTCAAATTGAGGTAATAGAGTTCGTTGGCGAGCTGGAAGTAGCTCGGATAGTCCTGCGACACGCTGCGCGGATCCGGATCGGGGTCGAGTATGTTCTTCTGCTCATCGCCATTGTGGTCGGCATGATAGAGCTGTGCGGTCAGCGTGGCGCTGAACTGATCCGTGGGCTGCCATAGCACGGCCAGTTTGCCACTGCTGTCGTCGGCCGCATCGAGCCGAAATCCAGGGATAGCCGTATCGGTGGCGAAGCCTTCATGCCCATAGGCCTGCACCGAGGCGCGGATCGCGATGCTGTCGCCGACGGGCAGGTTGAACACACCGCGGCCGCGCAGCAGATCGTAGCTACCGACGCTCGCGTCCACATACCCGGCGTACTCTCCGAGTTCGGGCTGCCTGCTGATCAGATTGATCGTGCCGCCGGTGGAGGTCTGGCCGAACACGGTGGCCTGCGGTCCGCGCGAGACCTCGATCTGATCGACATCGAACAGGGTTTCGTCCAGCGAGATGCTGTTGGCGATATAGACGCCATCGATGTGGAAGGACACGCCAGGCTGGGTGGTGTAGGCGTTTTCCGGTGTCTCGGAACCGATACCGCGGATCGTCACGATGCGCTCGAAACCGCTGCTCTTGGCAATCGTCAGGCCCGGCACGCTGCCGTTGAGATCGGCCATCTGCGTGATGTTGGACTGATCCAGGGCCGCCGCGCTCAGCGCGGTGATGGCCACCGGCGCGCTCTGCAAGTCCACCTCACGCTTCTCGGCGCTGACGATAATCTGCTCGAGTGGCTGCGCATCGCTGGGCGGCGCGCCGGCCGTGCCGGCGGCCAGCTCGGCCGCGGCCGGGTCGGCCAGTGCCACCGGCGCGCTCTGCAGTGCCAGCAGCAGTAGCGCCAGGGGAAGAGATCGGTACATGTCACGCCTCCGAAGCCAAATGGTTCGGGGCGAGAACACGGTCACACGCACGCCGCGGAATTCTGGCGCTCTGGCGCTGAGAAGCCTTTGTGCTCTCGGCGGTTAGAGACAGCCAAAATAGTCCGCGACGGCACTGGGCCGTCTTCCGTTCTCTTTCATCCGGACTTTCAGGGAACCCTTGCGGGTTCTCTACCGTCGGCTCTGGATTCTCACCAGATCTGCACCTGCGGACTTGGGATCAGCAGACGCTCGCGGGCTCTGGCGACGACTCGCCATTACCGCCGGTGGAGACTTTCACTCCGCCCCGAGAACTTCCACACCGCCAAGTGGCGATGTGGCAACAAGAATATGAATGGTTGACATAGATTGCGCAAGGGCTGAGTGCCCGTCGGCAAAGCACGGGTTGCGTCATCGCGCGCTTCGAGGATTTCTCAGGGGTCCAGCCCCAGGTCGGCGTTCACTGCCTGCCGCCGGTCCTGCTCGAGGTTCAAGGAGCGGCAGGCCAGCAGGTATACGGCCGCCGCCACGGGCAATCCGACCAGCATGGCGATGTCGGCGCCACCGAGCGCGCGGGCGACTGGACCCTGGTACGCCTCGGTGCTGAAGAACGGGATCATGACCAGGAAGCCGATGCCATAGGCGAGCAGTCCGCGCCAGTTCCAGCGTCCGTACATGCCCCGGGGATTGAATATCTCCCGAATCGAATAATGCCCTTTGCGCACCACGTAAAAATCAACCAGGTTGATCGCGGTCCAAGGCGTAAACAGATAGAGCAACAGCGCGAGGAAATCCCCGAAGCGGTTGATGAAGTCGCCCGAGGAGGCCAATGCCAGAGCGGTCGCCGCGAACGCCGCGGCCGCCAGGCTCGCGAGGCGCTTGCCCACCGTGCAACGCAACGGCTTGAGTGTGTCAGCCACGCTCAACAGCGTCAGTGAGGCACCGTAGAAATTGAGTGCCGAGATCGTCACCAGCCCGAGCAGCGAGCCCACCAGCAGCACCCTGCCGAGGCCCGGCAAGATGACATCGGCGGCACCTTGCATGGCCGCCGCGACATCCAGCTTGGGATTGGCCGCGGCGGCGACCGTGCCGACCAGCATCATCCATGCGCCGCCTATGAAAGCGCCCAGGTAGGTCCACCAGAAGGACTCGCGCGTACCGACCTCGCGCGGCAGGTAGCGCGAATAGTCGGAAACGTAGATCGACCAGCTCAGTTGATACGAGGCCGCCGCGAACAGCTGCGCCAGGAACGGCACGGCCAGGAAGCCGCTCGGGGCGAATTGCGCCGCTGGAAATCGCAGCAGCAACGCCGCACCGAGCGAAAACACGGTCAGAATGGCGATCATCAGATAGGCGAAACCGCGCTGCGCGAGATGAATCTTGTCGTAGCCGACGGCGGCAAGGCTCACCGCCGACAGCGCGAAGAGGATGATGGCAATCGGTGAATTTGCGGCGATGGCACCCGAGAGCTGATGCAATGCCTGCGCGCACAGCAGCTGATTGAAGGCGTTGAAGCCAATGTAGGCGGTCAGCGCCACCAGCCACACCAGCAGCGCGCCGGCGTAGCCGAACTGAGGACGTGACTGGATCATCTGCGGCAGACCCAGCTGTGGGCCCTGGGTCGAGTGGAATGCCATGAAAAAAGTGCCCAAGGCGCAGCCCAGCACGACCGCCAGCGCGGTCCACAGCAGGTTGCCGCCCAGTGTGATGCCCAGCACGCCCACGGCGAGCGTCGCCAGATGCGCATCGCCGGAAAACCACACCGGCCATAGGTGCCATACCTTGCCGTGCCGCTCCGCCAACGGCACATAATCGATCGAGCGCTTTTCGATGAGCGTGCCGCCGACCATTCGCACCTCTCCCCTACTGGCGGTTCGCCGGCCGCGTTCAACTGTTATATTATTACGACGACATTATAAAAGCGACTGCACGGGCCGGTGCGCAATGCGGCGTTCGGGTGCGCTCGAGGATGGTAGCGACATGAGGCAGGTAAAGACGCTGGGTCTGCTGGGCACCGGGGTCATCGGCGGCGGCTGGGCCGCCCGGGCGCTGCATTTCGGTATCGACGTCGTTGCCAGCGACGTGCGGCCGGAAATGGAAGGCTGGATTCGCGGTGCGGTCGACAATGCCGCCGGCGCGCTGGCGCGCCTGACCATGGCGCCGCTGCCGCCGCCGGGACGACTGTCGTTCACCACCGATCTGCGTGCCATGGCGCGACAGGTCGATTTCATCCAGGAGAACATTCCCGAGCAGCTGGAGTTGAAGCAGCGCGTGCTGGCCGAGGCGAGTCAGCATGCACCGGCGGACGTGCTGATCGCCTCCAGCACCTCCGGCCTCATGCCCACCGATCTGCAGCGCGACATGCGCTCGCCGGAGCGTCTGCTGGTCGGCCACCCGTTCAACCCGGTGTACCTGCTGCCGCTGGTGGAGCTGGTGGGGGGCGCGAGGACCTCGCCCGAGGCGCTCGAGGCGGCCAGCGGCTTCTACCGCTACATCGGCATGCATCCCCTGCGCGTGCGCCATGAGATTCCGGGTCATCTGACCGATCGGCTGCAGGAGGCGCTGTGGCGCGAGATCCTGCACATGGTCAATGACGGCGTGGCGACCACCGGCGAGCTCGACGAGTCCATCGTCTATGGACCGGGGCTGCGCTGGGCGGCGATGGGCACCAACCTCATCTATCACCTGGCCGGCGGCGAGACCGGCATGCGCCACATGCTCAAGCAATTCGGGCCGTGCCTGAAATGGCCGTGGACCCACCTCGAAGCCCCCGAACTCACCGAAACCCTGATAGACCGCATGGTCGCGGGCACCCAGGCGCAGGCCAACGGCCGCTCCATTCGCGAGCTCGAGCGGCTGCGGGACGACTGCCTGGTTGCCATTCAGCAGGTGTTGCGGCAGTACGATATCGGCGCCGGCGCCACACTGCGCGCGCTCGAGACCCGGCTGTATGAGCACAGCGCCACCGCTGCGCGCGCGCTCGGCGCCGCCGATCCGAGCGCGCCGGCGCGGCTGCTCGAGCTGCAGGTGCGCCCGGACTGGGTCGACTACAACGGCCACATGACCGACTCGCGCTACCTGCAGGTGTTCGGCGATGCCACCGATGCCTTGTGGCGCTCGGTCGGCGTGGATGAGTCCTATCGCCAGGGCGGGCATTCTTTTTACACCGTGGAGTCGCACGTCACCCATCAGGCGGAGGCAAAGGCGCTGGAGCCGCTGTTCGTGACCATCCAGGTGCTGGCGGTGGACGACAAA
>Ga0302324_100005853_pt1 | contig 26727 bp, 22 predicted proteins | sample Palsa_T0_1_FD_201949 | JGI IMG/M metagenome (GOLD analysis project Ga0302324, IMG submission 201949) | Peat permafrost microbial communities from Stordalen Mire near Abisko, Sweden - Palsa_T0_1 | ecosystem: Environmental > Terrestrial > Soil > Palsa > Peat permafrost | place: Sweden: Abisko...
GCTCCGCAGCAGGAGGAAGAACCTAACGAGCATTCCGGCGATTGAGGAATAACAGCTGCTCGAACAAATGCACGTCCTGCTCATTCTTGAGTAGCGCGCCGTAGAGCGGCGGAATGAGCTTCTTCGCATCATCGCTCCGCAGAGCCTCGGGCGGGATATCCTCGGCGAGCAAGAGCTTGATCCAGTCGAGGAGCTCTGAAGTGGTCGGCTTTTTCTTCAGGCCGGGCGTCTCGCGCACCTTGAAGAAGGCCGCGAGCGCCTCGCGCAGCAACTCGCGCTTCAAGCCGGGGAAATGCACGTCGACGATGCGCGTCATCGTGGCCTCGTCCGGAAAGCGGATGTAGTGAAAGAAGCAGCGCCGCAGGAAGGCATCCGGCAGCTCCTTCTCGTTGTTCGAAGTTATCACGATCACCGGGCGGTGCCTCGCGACCACCGTCTCGCGCGTCTCATAGACGTAGAATTCCATCCGATCGAGCTCGCGCAGCAGGTCGTTCGGGAACTCGATGTCCGCTTTGTCGATCTCGTCGATCAACAGCACCGGCTGCACGTCGCACTCGAACGCTTCCCAGAGGTTGCCCTTGACGATGTAGTTGCGGATGTCCTTGACCCGCGGGTCGCCGAGCTGCGAGTCGCGTAGGCGCGAGACCGCGTCGTACTCGTACAGTCCCTGCTGCGCCTTGGTCGTCGACTTGATGTGCCACTCGTAGAGCGGCTTCTCGAGCGAGCGCGCGATCTCGGCGGCGAGGAGAGTCTTGCCCGTGCCCGGCTCACCCTTGATGAGCAAGGGCCGCGACAGCACCATCGCGGCGTTGACGGCGGTCATGAGCTCCGCGGTGGCGATGTAGCGGTCCGTGCCGCGAAACTCCGGCTGGTTGGAATCTTTCAAAATGGCTCCGCTCGCGCTACTTGCGCACGACTTGCAGGATCTGCATGGAATTGGTGCCGCCGGCGACGCCCGTGAGCTCACCCTTGGTGAGGATGATGAAATCGCCTTCCTTGACCAGCTTGAGATCGAGGAGCGAGCGGAAGATGGAGAAATAGAGCGCTTCGGGGTCCTTCACAGTCACGTCGTAGGCCACCGGATATACCCCGCGATAGAGCGTCACCCGGCCGCGGGTGGTCTCGTGCCGCGTGAAGGCGTAGATCGGGATATCCGAGCGCACGCGCGACATCCACAAGGTGGTCTCGCCGGATTCAGTGAGCGCGACGATGGCCTTCACGTGCAGATGATTGGCGGTGTACATGACCGCGGCGGCGATGGCCTCGTTCGCCCGCTCGAAATAGCCCGTGTTGCGTTGACGGATGCGCACGTGAGCGCCTTGATATTTCTCGGCACCGCAAATGATCTGCGCCATCGCCTCGACGACCTTCGCGGGATGCTTGCCGGCGGCGGTCTCCGCCGAAAGCATCACGGCATCAGTCCCTTCCATGACGGCGTTGGCGACATCCGACACCTCGGCACGCGTCGGAATGGTGCTCGTGATCATGGATTCCATCATCTGGGTCGCGGTGATGACCACGCGGTTCTGATGACGGCATTCCTGCATGATTTGCCGCTGTAGCCCGGCGAGCTCGGCAAAGCCCATCTCGACGCCCAGATCGCCGCGCGCCACCATGACTGCATCGCTCGCCCGTACCACATCGGCGAGGTTCTTGACTGCTTCCGCGCGCTCGATCTTGGCGACCAGGAGGCCGTGGCCGCCGGCGGCGCGCATCAGGCTGCGCGCCTCGTTCATGTCCGAGGCGTCGCGCGGGAACGATACGGCCAGGTAGTCGACCTTGAGCGCGGCCGCGATATGGATGTCCTGCCGATCCTTTTCGGTGAGGGCGCCGGCGGAGAGACCGCCGCCCTGGCGGTTGATCCCCTTGTTGTTGCTGAGCTCGCCGCCCACCAAAACGCGGGTGCGGATTCGGGTGCCCTCGATCGCCTGCACTTGCAGGCTGATCTGGCCGTCGTTCAACAACAGCACGTCGCCGGGCGAGACGTCGGAGGGCAGCTTCTTGTAGGCAATGCCGATCGCGCGCTCATCGCCCGCGTCGACGTCGAGCGAGGCGTCGAGACTGAATTCCGCGCCGTCGGCGAGCTGTACCTTGCCGGCTTTGAAGCGCTCGATGCGGATCTTCGGCCCTTGCAGGTCGCCGAGCACGCCGACATAGCGCCCCGCGGCTTGCGCCGCATCGCGCACGAGATCGAGCCGGCGCTTGTGATCGGCGAGCTGCCCGTGCGAGAAGTTGATGCGCACCACGTCGACGCCCGCGCGCACGACCTCGTTCATCACTTTCGCATCATCCGTCGCCGGTCCCAGCGTCGCGACGATTTTCGCCCGGCGCAGGATGAAGCTCACGCTGCCCGCCGCTCGAGAATGTCCACCGCGGGCAGCTTCTTGCCCTCGACGAACTCGAGGAACGCGCCGCCGCCGGTGGAGATGTAGGAAATGCTGTCCTCGACGCCGTACTTCTCGATGGCTGCGAGCGTGTCGCCGCCGCCCGCGAGCGAGAAAGCCTTGCTGCGCGCGATGGCGTTCGCGAGCGTGCGGGTACCCTCGCCGAATTGATCGAACTCGAACACCCCCACCGGGCCGTTCCAGAGCACGGTGCCGGCCTCGGCGATGAGCTTCGACAGCTGCTCAGCGCTGTCGGGGCCGATGTCGAGGATCATCTCGTTGCTCGCGACCGCGCCCACCCGCTTGACGTCGGCCTCGGCCACCGCCGAAAACTCGGTGGCGACCACGACGTCGGTCGGCATAGGGATGACGATCCCGCGGTTTTTCGATTGGTCCATCAAGCGGCGGCAGATATCGAGCATCTCCGGCTCGTGCAGCGACTTGCCCACGTTGTAGCCCTGCGCGGCGAGAAACGTGTTCGCGATGCCGCCGCCGACGATCAATTGATCGACCTTCGACAGGAGCGACTCGAGCACGGTGAGCTTCGTTGATACTTTCGAGCCGGCCACGATCGCGAGCAGCGGACGGGCGGGCTTCTCGAGCGCGGTCTCGAGCGCCGTGAGCTCGCTCACGAGCAAAGGTCCCGCGCACGCGACCGGCGCGTACTTCGCCACGCCGTGCGTGCTCGCTTCGGCGCGGTGCGCGGTACCGAAGGCATCCATCACGTACACATCGCAGAGCGCCGCCATCTTGCGGGACAGCTGCTCATCATTCTTCTTCTCGCCCCTGTTGAAGCGCACGTTTTCGAGCAACACCACCTCGCCCGGCGCGACGACCACGCCGTCCAGCCAATCGCGCTTCAGCGGTGTCGGCAGTCCCAGCAGCTGCGTGAGCCGCCGGGCGACGGGGGCGAGAGAGAATTCCTCGGAGAATTTACCTTCCTCCGGCCGGCCGAGATGCGACATCAGCATGACCCGAGCCTTCGCATTCAGCGCGGCCTGGATGGTGGGGAGCGAGGCGCGGATCCGGGCATCGCTCCCGACCTCGCCGTCCGTGATGGGAACGTTCAGGTCCTCGCGGATCAGCACGCGCTTGTCCTTGAGATCAAGGCCGGTCATTTTGATGATCTTCATGGAATTTCGGCGTCCGCGCCCTCCCTTATCTGACCTTGGACCAGGCGGTGACGGTATCGAGCATGCGGTTGGAGAAACCCCATTCATTGTCGTACCAGGAGCAAACTTTCACGAGCGTGCCCTCGATCACCTTGGTGAGCGTCGAGTCGTAGATCGAGGAGTGCGGGTCGTGGTTGAAGTCCACGGACACGAGCAGCTGATCGTTGTAGGCGAGAATGCCCTTCAAAGGCCCCGTGGCCGCCGCTTTGACCAGCTTGTGGATCTCATCCGCCGAGGTCTTGCGGGCGGCGGTGAAAGACAGGTCGACCAGCGACACGTTGATGGTGGGTACGCGGATCGCGAAGCCGTCGATCTTGCCCTTGAGTTCCGGCAACACCAGCCCCACGGCCGCCGCGGCGCCGGTCTTGGTCGGAATCATGGACATGGTTGCCGAGCGCGCGCGCCGCAGGTCGCTGTGATAGACGTCGGTGAGGACTTGGTCGTTGGTGTAGGAGTGAATCGTGTTCATCACGCCCTGCACGACGCCGATTCCCTCATGCAGCACTTTGACCAGGGGTGCCAGGCAATTGGTGGTGCAGGAAGCGTTGGAGATCACGGTGTCCGTGGATTTGAGGATCTTGTCGTTCACCCCGTAGACGATGGTGGCATCGACGTCGTCGCCACCCGGCGCGGAGATCACCACTTTCTTGGCACCCGCGGTGAGGTGCGCGGAAGCCTTGGCCTTGCTCGTGAATAAACCCGTGCACTCGAGCACGAAATCGACGCCGAGCTCGCCCCACGGCAGCTTCGTCGGATCGCGCTGCGCCACGACCCGGATGCGATCGCCGTTCACCACCATCGAATCGCCGTCGACGCGCACCTCGCCTTCGAAGCGGCCGTGCGCGGTGTCGTAGCGCGTCAGATGGGCATTGGTATTCGCATCGCCCAGATCGTTGATGGCGACAATTTGTATTTCGCTCGACCGCTTTGCCTCATACAGGGCCCGCAGGATATTTCGGCCGATGCGCCCGTATCCGTTGATGCCCACCTTGATTGCCATCAGCTCGCTCCCTCTTCTTTGATGCTTGAACCTTTATTGATCTGCAACGACGGCGGATCACGCCGCGAACGTCTTGTCGATCGCCTCTTGTACGTGCTCGGCAGTGAAGCCGAACTTCTTGAACAAATCCTTGGCCGGGGCCGACGCGCCGAAATGATCGATGCCGACGATCTGGCCCTTGAGCCCCACGTATTTCCACCACGGCTGGGTCGCGCCTGCCTCGACGGCGACGCGGCGCACGACCTGCGGCGGCAACACGCTGTCCTTGTACGCCTGATCCTGGCGGTCGAACGTGGTCGTGCTCGGCATGGACACCAGGCGCACGTTGCGCCCTTTCGCGGCGGCGGCGCGCACCGCTTCCGCGGCGATGCCGACCTCCGAGCCCGTCGCGATCACGATGGCCTCCGGCGGCCCGTCCGAATCGATCAGCACGTAGCCCCCGCGCTTGATCGCGGCTAGCTGCTTTGGGTCCCGCGGCTGCGGAGGGACCGTCTGGCGGGTAAAAATGAGACAGGTGGGCCCATCCGCGCGCTCGATCGCGGCGCCCCACGCAGTCGCGGTCTCCGCGCCGTCGCAGGGGCGCCAGAGCTCCATGCGGGGAATCGCCCGCAAGCCGGACAGCTGCTCGATCGGCTGATGGGTCGGTCCGTCCTCGCCGAGGCCAATCGAGTCATGGGTGAACACGAAATTCACCCGTACTTCCATGAGGGCCGACATCCTGAGCGCGTTGCGCGAATAGTCGCAGAAGGTCAGGAACGTGCCGCCGTACGGAATGAAGCCGCCGTGCGCGGCCATGCCGTTCATGATCGCCGACATGCCGAATTCTCGAACTCCGTAATGTATGTAGTTGCCCGCGGGAGCTTCGGGTGTCAGGACGACCGAATCCTTGCGCAGCGTGCCGTTCGAGGGCGTAAGGTCGGCTGAGCCGCCGAGGAGTTCGGGCAGCAGCGGTCCCACGATATTGAGCGCCGCGTTGGAGGTCTGCCGCGTCGCCAGAGGCTTCGTATCGTCCTGCGCTTGCTTGACGTATGCGGATACCTTGTCGGCGAACCCCGACGGTAGATTCCCGCTCATGCGGCGCTCGAGCTCGGCCGCCAATTCGGGAAACTTCGACTTGTACGCCTGAAACCGGCCATCCCACTCTTGGTCGACTCGTTTGCCCTTCTCCCGCATGTCCCATTGCGCGCGGATGTCGGCGGGGACCTCGAAAGGCGGCGATGTCCACTTGAGGTTCGCGCGCGCGGCGGCAATTTCGTCGTTTCCCATGCCCTCGCCGTGCATGACGGCCGTGCCCTGCTTGTTCGGGGCGCCCCAGCCGATGATGGTCTGAGCGCAGATTATCGACGGCCGGTCGGTGACCCCACGCGCCTCGGCGAAAGCCTCCCCGACGGCGTCCCGGTCATGTCCGTCGACGTGCGGCAGCACGTGCCAGCCGTAGGCCGCGAAGCGCTCGGCGGTGTTGTCGTCGAACCAACCGACCACCTTGCCATCGATCGATATGCCGTTATTGTCGTACACCGCGATCAGCTTGCCGAGCTTCTGCATACCCGCGAGCGAGGCCGCTTCGTGGGAAATGCCCTCCATCATGCAGCCATCGCCCATGAATACATAGGTATGGTGATCGATGATGTCGTGCCCCGGCCGATTGAAGGTCGCCGCAAGGGACCGCTCCGCGATCGCCATACCCACTGCGTTCGCAAAGCCCTGGCCGAGGGGTCCAGTCGTGGTCTCCACCCCCCCGACGTGCGCTTCGCGCTCGGGGTGACCCGGGGTCTTCGAGCCAAGCTGCCGAAAGCGCTTGATCTCCTCGATGGAAAGCTCGTATCCGGTGAGATACAGCACCGAATAGAGCAGCATCGAGGCATGTCCGTTCGACAGCACGAACCGGTCGCGATCCCACCAGCCGGGGTTGCCCGGATTGAACTTAAGCACTTCGCGCCAGAGGACTTCGGCGATGTCGGCCATGCCCATCGGTGTGCCGATATGGCCCGAACTGGCCTTCTGGACGGCATCCATCGTTAGAACGCGAATGGCGTTGGCGAGCTCACGGTGGGTGGGCATGCGGCTTCTTCCAGAGGAAATGGGTGGTCATTCTCCCCGATGCGCCCCCCATCATCAATATCGGGACACACGTCTCTCTTTGCGCCGGAGCGGTACTTACGAGGGAACGCGCTCCCGGTTCGCGCGGTCGCTATCAGGGAGCACGTTCCCATTATTCGGTGTTCATGAGGGAACGCGATCACATTACCCGGCGTGCGCCGGTCCGGTTATGTAGCGCGGCCGGTGGCCGCCGTCATGATCCAGTTCACCGTCGATCGACGTCCGATTTGCTACCATTTTTTTCGTATGAAAATTCTACAAATAACCGACCCCCATTTATACGGCCACGCGAGCGCGAAACTGCGCGGCGTGGAGACGGACTCGACCTTGCGCAACGTGCTCGATGAGGCGTTCCTCGAGGTCCCTGACTACGCCGCGATCCTGGTGACGGGTGATCTGGTGCAAGACGATCCGGCCGGTTATTTGCGCTTCCGCAGCATCTTCGGCAACTGTCCCAAACCCGTGCTTTGCATCCCGGGGAATCACGACGAGCCGGAAGCCATGCAGCGCACGCTCTGCGGGCCGCCGTTTCAGATATGCGGGACTTACCGGTCAGCGGGCTGGCAATTCGTCATGCTCGACAGCTACCACGCGGGACACGCGGGCGGCCAATTGAGGGAGCAGGAGCTCGAGCGCCTGGACCGGGCGCTGGGTGAATCGCCCGCGCACGCCATGGTGTGTCTGCATCACCATCCGATCGCCATGGACAGCCGCTGGCTGGACAGCGTCGGCCTCGCCAATCCCGAGGATTTCTGGCGCATCATCGATGCGCACCCGCACGTGCGCGCGGTTACCTGGGGGCACGTGCATCAGGAGCTCGACGGCAACCGCGGCGCCGTTCGCCTGTTCGCGACTCCATCCACCGGCGCTCAGTTTCTGCCGAAGAGCGAGCGCTTCGCGGTTGACTCTCGGCCGCCGGCGTACCGGCCTTTCACGCTGCATCCGGACGGGCGCATCGAGACCACGGTGCGCTGGGTGCACGCGATGCCGATGCGTCACGTTGCCGGCGGGCACTGAGCGCTTCGCCCGCGATGCACCTAGGCGGGCGCCGCAGGAAAAATCTCTCGGCCGGGTGGGCTTGGGCGTTGTGCGCAACGCTCTGCGCGCCCCCTGCACACGCCGACGAGGCGCTGCACTCGCTCTGGGAGCTGCGCGGCAAGCACAACACGGTCTACGTGCTCGGCTCGATTCATACGCTGCGCGCGAGCGACTATCCGCTCGCGCCCACGATCATGGACGCCTACCGGGACTCAAAAGCCCTCGTCATGGAGATCGATCTCAACGAGATGGAATCCCCGAACGTGCAAGCCGAAATGCTGCAAAGCGCCGCATTGCCCGAAGGCAAGACCCTGGCGCAAATCGTCGGACCCGCTCGCTACGCGCGCGCGCAGAGTCTGGTTCGCGACGTGGGCCTCGATTTGTCGATGTTCGACGGATACGCCCCCTGGTTCGTCGCCGAAGCGGTCTCTCAGCTGCAGCTCGCGCAGCTCGGTTTCGACGCGCAGTCGGGCGTCGAGATGTTCTTCATGGCCCGCGCCCACGACGACGGTAAAAACGTCTCGGGGCTCGAGACGGCACACGAGCAGTTGACGATCTTCGAGTCGATGCCCATTGAAACCCAGGCGCAATACATGATGTCCAGCCTGGAGCAGGCGCGTGACTTGCCGAAAGAGGTGAACGCCATGGTCCAAGCCTGGCGGCGCGGCGACACGGTATGGTTCCAGAGCGAGATAAAATCAGACCTGGGCAAAGACCCGGCGCTCTATCAGTCGATGGTGGCAGCGCGCAACCGCAAGTGGATCTCGAAGATCGAGGCGATGCTCGACGATGACAAGAATTATCTCATCATCGTCGGCACCGCTCATCTGGTGGGACCGGACAGCGTGATCGAGCTCCTCAAGAAGGACGGGGTGCGCGCTGCCCAGCGTTGAGCCTCGATTTACTCGCCGCTCGAACCCGGCTGAGCGTGCTCCGCTTGCCACTGCGCGCGCTGCGCCTTCGCTGCTGCGACGATGCCCGGGATCGCATCCCGTTGCGTCTGAGTGAGCACGTTGGAATAGACGTTGGTCCACGTTTCGCTCTCGAGCTGGATACGCGTCGCAGCATTCTTCTGGGCCGTCGCGATGAGGGCGGCGTAAGCCGACGTATCGGTCGGCGGCGTGCTCGCGAGCGCCTCATGATTTGTCTGCGAGCTGGTGCGCAGCGCCTCGAACTGGCTCTTCTCGCTCACCCTAATCGTTTTGAGCTGCGCCTTCTGCGCGTCGGTCAGATTGAGCTTGTGCAAGACCATGCCCATGAATCCGTGGTGATGACGCCCATGCCAGTGATGCCCGCCGGTCGGTGCCGTGGTGGTGGCCGCGTAGACTGCCAGTCCCGACATGGAGACTGCCAGACAGAGAGCGGGGACGACTTTTCGTACGGTGAACATTGCGACTTTCTCCTCCGTGTTACGGTGATGAACAGTCTACGTTCAAACGACCACGGCGAACCTCGTGTTGACGCAATTTTGGGTGGGCTACATGCAAAGAATTGTCAATTCGTTTACTAGGCCGGAAGATGGCGGGAAACTCGATACATGGTGGGCCCCCAAGATATGACAAGCGCGATCAACAAACCCGATACGGGCGCAACACCGCGTGAGGCGCGTGTGCTTTTAGTGGATGACGATCGCGAGCTTTGTCAGATGCTCAGCGAGTATTTGAGCGCGGAGCACTTCGAGGTCAAGAGCGTGCATGACGGGGGCGATGCCCTCGCCGAGCTCGAGGCCAACGACTTCGAGATTTTGATTCTCGACGTGATGCTGCCGAGTGTGAGCGGCTTCGATGTCTTGCGCAAACTCGGCGCCACGCACGACACGCCCATTCTCATGCTGACCGCGCGCGGGGACGACGTGGACCGGATCGTCGGCCTCGAGCTCGGCGCCGACGACTATCTCAGCAAGCCCTTCAATCCGCGCGAGCTGGTGGCGCGCGTCCGCGCGATCCTGCGCCGGGCGAGCAATCGCCCGGTGCGCTCCGGAGCCGCCGACGAGATCATCGTCGGTCCCATCGTGCTCAATACCGGCATGCACCAGGTCCGGGTCGCGGATCGCGCCATAGCGCTCACCGGCGCCGAGTTTCGCGTGCTGGAGATCTTGATGCGCTCCGCGGGCCAGGTGATATCGCGCGACTCGATGACGGAACAGGCGCTCGGCAGAAAGCTCGTCCCGTACGATCGCAGCATCGACACTCATATCAGCAATCTGCGCCGCAAGCTCGAGCTCGAGACAGGCAAGAACCCGGAGATCAAGAACGTGCGAGGCTCGGGCTACACGCTCACCTGCGCGCCGAAGTAGGCCTCGTATGCACAGCTTGTTCGTGCGCATCTTCGTGTTGTTCTGGATCGCGATGGCAATCATCGTGGCCGGCAGCATCGCCGTGACCTTCACGGTCGCGGCACGCGAGTACGAATCACGTGAGTTCCAACGCCGCCCGGCAATTGCGATAGAGGCCTCAGAGGTACTCGCGAAGGGCGGACTCGGTGCGCTGCGCACGTGGCTCCGCGCCAATAATCACACGATGGCCGATCGCGATCTGTACATCATCGGCCCGGACGGTGACGATATCTTGGGCCGCCCGCTCTCCGAGAATGCCGCGCGCCGCATGCAGTTCTTCCGCGAATCGATGGCCGACGCCGAGCCCGGCAATCCGCCCGCGGGACCGCCCGGCCTCGCCGGCCCAGCCGCCGGCCCACCGCCGGTCGGCGGACCGCCGGGCAGCGGCCCAGCCGGCGGCCAGGGGCCGCCCCCCCGAAACTTCCGACCGCAACGCGTGCTGCCGCAAATCGTGGCGCCCGATGGTACGGCCTATACGGTATTGCTGGTGCCGCGCCGGCCCAGCATTTTCGGCGCGCTGAGTCTGCCCGGGATCTCCGCGCGCATTCTCGGCATCGCGCTCGTCGTCAGCGCGTTCGCAAGCTGGTGGCTCGCGCAGCACTTGAGCGCGCCGATCCGGCGCATGCAGGAGGGCGCGCGCGCGCTTGCCGGCGAGCGCCTGGACGTGCGCGTGAGCGCGGGTCTCGATGGCCGTAAGGACGAGGTCGCGGTGCTCGCACGCGAATTCGACGCCATGGCCGATCGGTTGCGCGCCAATCGCAGCGCCCTCACCCGCCTGCTTGGCGATATTTCGCACGAGCTGCGCTCGCCGCTCGCGAGGATGCGCCTCGCGCTCGGTCTCGCGCGCCAGCCGAGCGCCGACACCGCGCGTCAGCTCGATCGGATGGAGCGCGAGATCGAGCGTCTGGACGTTCTCATCAGCCAGGTTCTGAAACTCGCGCGCTTGAACGGCACCGATATTCCCTTCGAGCGCGAGCCGTTCGACGTCGACGAGATGATCGACGAGGTGGTGCGCGATGCCGCGTTCGAAGGCACCGCCAAGGGCTGCAAAGTGGAGACCGTCGGGGCGGCGCACGGCGTGGTGAGCGGCAATCGCGACCTGTTGCGCAGCGCGATCGAGAACGTGCTGCGCAACGCGGTACGCTATAGTCCGCAGAACGCGCCCGTGGAGGTGGCGGTCGAACGCAGCGCGGCAGGGCTTACGATCTCGGTTCGCGACCAGGGACCGGGGGTTCCCCCGGGTGAGCTCGAGCGTATCTTCGAGCCGTTTTACCGGGTGGCCGAATCGCGCGACCGGGATAGCGGCGGCGAAGGCATTGGTCTCGCCATCACCTCGCAGGTCATGAAAGCCCACGGCGGCACGGCGCGGGCCAACAACCGGGCAGGCGGCGGCTTCGAAGTGCAGCTCAACCTGCCGCCCACGGCGCTGGCGGCGTAGCAGGAGAGATGATGAGCCTGTTTCAGGAGGCCTGTCGGTACATTCCGGGTGGCGTGAACTCGCCGGTGCGCGCATTTCGGGGCGTCGGCGGCGAGCCGATCTTCTTCAAGAGCGCCTCCGGCTCTCACTTCGTCGCCGCGGACGGCCGTCGTTTCATCGACTACGTGGGCTCCTGGGGACCCATGATCCTGGGTCACGCGCATCCGCAGGTTATCGAGGCGGTACAACGAGTCGCCGCCGACGGTCTGTCGTTCGGCGCGCCGACGGAGCTGGAGACACAGCTCGCGCGCCGCGTGACCGAGCTCATGCCCTCGATCGAGTTGGTGCGTTTCGTGAGCTCCGGCACCGAAGCGACGATGAGCGCGATTCGGCTCGCGCGCGGCTTTACTGGGCGCGAGACCATCGTGAAGTTCGAGGGCTGCTACCATGGACACTCCGATTCATTGCTCATCAAGGCCGGCTCCGGCGCGCTGACCTTCGGCGTGCCTACTTCGCCGGGTGTGCCGCGCGAACTCGCGGCGCATACGGTGACGCTCTCGTTCAACGATTCCGAGCAGGTGCGCGATGCGTTTCGCCAACTGGGCTCGCAAATTGCCTGCGTCATCGTCGAACCGGTTGCGGGCAATATGAACTGCGTGCCGCCGGCGCCGGGTTTTTTACAGACGTTGCGCGCGGAATGCGATCGGGTCGGCGCGCTCCTGATATTCGACGAGGTCATGACGGGCTTTCGTGTCGCGCTCGGCGGCGCGCAGGCGCTGTATGGCATACGGCCCGATCTTACGACCCTCGGCAAGATCATCGGCGGCGGCATGCCGGTGGGCGCATTCGGCGGGCGGCGCGAGATCATGGAGCAACTCTCGCCGTTGGGCCCGGTCTACCAGGCCGGGACTTTATCGGGAAATCCGGTGGCCATGACGGCCGGTCTCGTCACCTTGGAGCTCATCGCAGTGCCCGGCTTCCACGAGCGGCTGAATGCGATCACCGATGTGCTCGTGCAACGTCTCGCCGTCGCGGCTGCTAGCTGCGACATCCCGCTCGCCACCAACCACGTGTGCGGCATGTTCGGCTTTTTCTTCACCGCGGAGCGCCATGTCGACGGCTTCGCGAAGGTGCTGGCCTGCGATCTCGAGCGCTTCAAGCGATTCTTCCATCGCATGCTCGAGGAGGGCGTGTACTTCGCGCCGTCCGCGTTCGAGGCGGGATTCGTCTCGATCGCCCATTCGCCGGCCGACATCGATGCGACCATCGCCGCGGCGCTGAAGACGTTCTCGAGTCTGCGCTCTTGAACCTCGCTTAGACTCATCGATGCGGGCGTTCGCTTGGTTCCTGGGAGTGCTGGTCGCGGCCGGCCTCGTCGCGGCGGCCGTCGCGTATCCCGTCTTCGAGCTCACCTTGCGCATCGCGCCCTGGCCGTTTCACCGGGTGTATGGCCGCATCGCGATGCTCGCGGCCGTGGGCGCGTTCGTGTTCTGGTGCAGGCATTTCGGTGTCACGAATCGCCGCGAGCTGGGCTACGGGCTTCCGTGGCTGCGTTTCTGCAAGGTGGCGGCACTCTTCGCCGCGGTCGGCATCGTCACGGCGAGCGTCGGCGCGGCGTTGCTTTTGGCTGCAGGAATCCGCATCGTCACCGACCCGGTCTCGCTCGCCTCGCCCGCTCACATTGCCCATTTGGCGCTCATCGCGCTCTCCTCGGGAATCGCGGTCGCATTGCTGGAGGAGACCGTGATGCGCGGCGCGCTGCACAGTGTGATCGCGCGTGAATCAGGACAGCTGACCGCGCTCTGGCTCATCGCTCCGTTGTTCGCCGTACTGCACTTCTTTGCGAAGACCCACATCGATTCGCCGGGCTGGATGAGCGGCTTTTATCTGCTGGCCGGATCGTTCGCCCCGCTCGGCGACCTACCGGTCGTGCTCGACTCGCTGCTCGCTTGGGCCGCGGTGAGCTTGCTGCTCAGCCTCACACGCATTCTCACCGGCAATATCGCCGCCGCGCTGGGTTTGCACGCGGGTTGGGTAGTGGTGCTGCGCCTGCTGCAGGAAGCCACCGGATCGGGAACCGTGCATTCGCTGTGGATCGGGCGCTTCGACGGACTGGTGGGCTACTGGATTCTGCCTTGGGCTGCGGCCATCGCCCTCCTCCTGTGGTCGACGCGCCGCTTCTGGCTGTCCTACGCGGCGGGCGAGCCCAGCGGGGCTAGAGGCGCGAGCCTGTCGAGCCTCTCCAGCGGATCGTCGAGCTCGAGATAGCCCTGCTTGTCGGCAAGCGGCAACGGCAGGATTTCCGCGAGACGGTGTCCCACCCATGCGGCATCGTCCAGGTGCATCTCGATGGTCGTGTACACCTCGCCGAGTTGCGGTAGCACATTGCGCAACAGAGCCGGCAGCCGCGCATGGCGCGTCGGCACAGGGATCGCGGGCTCCGCCTCGATCCAATTCACTTCACCGAGATTCAGGCCATCCGCTTGCCGGCTGCGCGCGACGATGCGAAAGCGTTGTCGGCCGACGCAGGACAGCCCGAGAAGCCCGTCCGCGAGCTGATGGAAATCGGTGATCTCAGCCGCGGTACCGACCTCGTACACCTCGGTGTCGCCGGTTCCGGCCTCTCGGCCCTCGCGGATCAGCACCACCCCGAATCTCGCGCCTTCGCGCATGCAGCGACGCACCATATCGTAATAACGGGTCTCGAAAATACGCAGCGGCAACGGACCGTCGGGAAACAGCACCAAGTTGAGCGGGAACAACGGAATCTGTTGCGTCACTTCCGACCCGCGGCTTCGCGCGCCCGCAGCGCCGCGAGGAGCTTCTCGTGCAGGCCTCCGAAGCCACCGTTGCTCATGACGAGCACCTGGTCGCCGGGCTGCGCCTCGGCAGCGATACCCTCAGCCAGCCCATCGACGCCGGCCTCGAAACGGGCGCGCGCTCCCAAGGGCGCGAGCGCGGCGCGCAGATCCCAGTCGAGCCCCGGGACGTCCAAGAACCAGGCGCGGTCGGCGGCGGCGAGTGCCGGCGCGAGTTCGTCCCGGTGCACGCCAAGCTTCATGGTGTTCGAGCGCGGCTCGAGCACGGCGACGATCCGCGCATTCGGCAAGTGCGCACGCAGGCCCGAGAGCGTGGTCTCGATCGCCGTCGGATGATGCGCAAAGTCGTCGTACACCGTCACGCCGCCCACAGTACCGCGAATCTCCATGCGCCGCTTCACGCCGCGGAATTGCGCGAGTGCGAGCGCCGCGCGCTCGGGTGCGACGCCGACGTGATCGGCGGCCGCGATCGCCGCGAGCGAATTCATGACATTGTGCTCGCCAAGGAGCTGCCAGCGCACCTTGGCCACCGCACGGCGGTCGCGCAGCACCGTGAACTCAGTGCACGCTTTACCGGGCGCGAGCGTCGCGCTCCATTCATCGGTAGCGCCGAGCCCGAAGGTTTGGCACGGCGTCCAGCAGCCCGCTGCGATTGCCGTCTTGAGCTCGGCGTCGGCGCCGTTCCGCACGATGCGTCCGCTCCCAGGCACGGTGCGCAGCAGCTGCGAGAACTGCCAGCGGATCGCCGCAATGTCCGGATAGATGTCCGCGTGGTCGTATTCCAGGTTGTTGAGGATCAGCGTTCGCGGTCGGTAGTGCACGAACTTGGCGCGCTTGTCGAAGAATGCCGTATCGTACTCATCCGCCTCGATCACGAAATACGCGGGGCGCCCATGCGCCGCCCCGCGCCCCGCGCTGCCGCTGCCGCTGCCGCCACCGAGGCGCGCCGTCGCGTCGAAATTGCTCGCCACGCCGCCGATCAGAAAGCCGGGCTCGAGGCCCGCATGCTCCAGGATCCAGGCAAGCATGCTCGACGTCGTGGTCTTGCCGTGCGTCCCCGCGACCGCGAGCACGTGGCGATCTCTGAGCACGTGCTCGGCGAGCCATTGCGGTCCCGAGGTGTATGCCATGCCGCGATCTAGCATGGCTTCGATGACCGGGCGGCCGCGGCTCAGCGCGTTGCCGACGACCACGATGTCGGGATCGAGATCGAGCTGGTCGGCGCCGTAGCCTTGGATGAGCTCGATGCCCAACGCCGTGAGCTGATCGCTCATCGGCGGATAGACATTAAGGTCCGACCCGGTGACGCGGAATCCCGCGGCCTTGGCGATCGCCGCGACGCCCCCCATGAAGGTACCGGCAATTCCTAGTATGTGTACATGCATGCTCAAGACTTCGGCAGCAGCTGCTGCTCCAGGGCCATCGACAACAACAAATAGCCGACGCTGATGGCGACGCCGAGCCCGAGCCGCGCATCGAGTGCAGCCCGCCATATGTTCGCGCATGCCAGCAAATACCAGACCAGACCAACCAGCAAAAGCACACCGATGGGAACCGAGGCGGGACCGTCGAAGCCGACTACATTCAGCAACGTTCCGAGCGGATAGAGAATGAGCTCCGCGAGCACCGCCACTCCGAGGAGCGCCGTGCCTGTCTGCAAGAATCTCTGCCGCTGCCGCGCGATGGCCAGCACCACCCACGCAAATGCGAGCGGCAACAGCACGGCGAGCGCGACGCGCGTGAGAATCTCGCCCGCGGGCGCCGCGGGCAACAGCGCGCCGATCACCTCGAGCAGCGCCGCGGCGGCCGCCACCAGACAGAGCAGCAGCACCGAGGCAGGAAGCTGGGCGGGAGACTTACGCCAGAGCGCGATGTCCAAAAACGCTTTTGCAAATCTCAGCATCGCTCAATTCGGTCATAATGAATCATCGCAAATTGTACTGGATCGACGCCATGGCCGAGGTGATTTGGATCGAGCGGGAAGCAGAGCTTCTAGGGCTGGCGCACGCCCTGGAGCGGTGCGGCCCGATCGGCCTTGATACCGAGTTCATGCGCGAGAGGACTTTCTTCCCGGGATTGTGCCTGCTGCAGCTTGCGGCGGGCACGCAGATCTGGTGCGTGGACACCTTGCGCTGCGGTAGTCTCGATTCGCTGGTTCCCGCGCTCACCGCACCCGGCTACCCAAAAATCATCCACTCGGCTCGCCAGGATCTGGAGGCGTTTTATCTCAATGTGAAGCGTGTGATCTCGCCGATTTTCGACACCCAGATCGCGGCGGGGTGCATCGGGCTCAAGCCCCAGATCGGCTATGCGGACCTGGTGAGGACGCTGCTCGAGGTGAGCCTGCCCAAGGGACAGACGCGCACGGACTGGTCGCGCCGCCCGCTTACGGCGGCACAGCTCGAGTACGCGGCGGACGACGTCGCGTACTTGAACGAGATCGCGGGTCGCTTGCGCGAGCGGCTGCGCTCGCTCGGCCGCGAGCACTGGGTGATCGAGGATTGCCGCGCGCTCGAGGACCCTTCGCTCTACGAGCCCGATCCGGCGGACGCGTGGAAGAGATTGCGCTCGCTGCACAAGCTCCCGCCCGCGATGCGGGCGCGCGCCAAGGTGATGGCCGTGTGGCGCGAGAAGACGGCGCGCCAGCAAAACCTGCCGCGCGGCTGGGTCCTCGACGATGAGGCCCTGTTCAGGATCGCAGAGAACGTTCCGGCCACGCCCGCGGCGCTTGCCGCGGACCTCCCGTCCCGCCGTCCGATGAGCGAGGCCCTCGCCGAGGAATTGCTCGATGCGCTGCGCGGCAGCGCGAACGGCGCAATGGACACCGCGCCCGCTACGGATTTGCGCCCGACGCCCGAACAGAAAGCCCTGGCGGACCGGCTCGCCGGCGTGGTCGATGCTCACGCCGCCGCGCTCGGCATCAGCTCGGAGATTTTGGCGACGCGCGGAGAGCTCAAAGCCCTGGCCATGGGCTCCCGCGACGTTGCCGCCCTGAGCGGCTGGCGAAGCGCCGAGATCGGCGAGAAATTGCTGACGGCGCTGGGAGAGAGCCGCCCGGCGACCGGCGGCGCCGGCTCCGCCGAAGCTCAGGCTTGAGCCGCAGCGCCGGTCACGGCGCGCTGGATGCTCTTGAACACCGTCTCGACCTCCGCGTCGGCTTCGACGACACGCAGAAGTCCCGCGTCCTTGTAGTACTGAATGAGCGGCTTGGTTTGCGCCTCGAACACTTCGAGCCGCTTGCCGATGACCTCTTCGCGATCGTCGGGTCTTTGGATGAGCCGCGCCTTCTCGCCGCACTTGTCGCAGTGGGCGAGCGCAGCCTCGGGCGCCGTATGGATATTGAACACCCGCCCGCAGCCTTCGCAGATCCGCCGGCCGGTGAGACGCTTGAACAGCACCTTGAGATCAAGATTCAAGAGCACCACCGCTTCGAGCGGCATCTTGAGTTCCTCGAGCAACCGCCCCAGCGCCTCGGCCTGCACATTGTTGCGCGGAAAACCATCGAGAATGAAGCCTTTGCGCACGTCGGGCTGTGCCATGCGCTCGCGGATCATGCCGAGGACCGTGGCATCGTCCACGAGCTTGCCCGCATCCATCGCGGCCTTCGCTTTGACCCCCAGCGGCGTAGACCGGCTCACGGCCTCGCGCAATAGATCGCCGGTCGATATCTGGGGCGCGCCGTAGGCCTCGACGAGCCGCTGCGCCTGCGTCCCCTTGCCGGACCCGGGCGCGCCCAAAAGAATTATTCGCATGATTCCCCGCGCCAGAAAACGCGCTAACCTACCCGCGCCCGGCCCCACCGTCAAACGGCCGGTCTCTCGCGGGGCTGTGCCTGCCGCGCTCCGATCGGCTATCCTGCGGCCTGTCAAAAAACGGCAAGCACTCATGAAGCGCCAGACCTCGAGGAACGCCTTTTACGCCCAGTCCGGCGGAGTTTCCGCCGTCATCAACGCTTCCGCTTGCGGGGTCATCGAGACCGCCCGCAAGCACCGGGGCAAGATCGGCAAGCTGTATGCCGGGCGCCATGGCATCGTCGGCGCGCTCACCGAAGATCTGATAGACACCGGCAAAGAGAGCGCGGCGACAGTGCGCGCGCTGCGCCACACGCCGGGCGGTGCTTTCGGCTCGGCGCGCTACAAGCTGGCCGGAATCGATAAGAATCGCGCTCAATACGAACGGCTCGTCGAGGTGTTCCGGGCCCACGACATCGGCTACTTCTTCTACAACGGCGGCAATGATTCCATGGACACCGCCCATAAGGTGTCGCAGATCAGCGCCCAGATGGGGTATCCCATCATATGTATCGGCGTGCCCAAGACCGTCGACAACGATCTGGCGGTGACGGACTGCTGTCCGGGATTTGGTTCCGCAGCCAAATACATCGCGGTCGCAACGCGCGAGGCGGCGCTCGACGTGCTGTCGATGGCGCGCACATCCACCAAGGTGTTCGTGCTCGAGGTGATGGGCCGGCACGCCGGCTGGCTCGCCGCCGCCGGCGGCCTTGCCGGTGCACGCAAAGGCGATGCGCCGCACGTCATTTTGTTTCCCGAGATCACCTTCGATCGCGGCGCCTTCCTCGAGAGGGTCAAATTGAGTGTCGAGTCCTTCGGGTACTGCGTCGTCGTGGTCTCGGAGGGGGTGCGCAACGCCGACGGCAAGTTCCTCGCCGAGGCCGGCACGACGGACGCCTTCGGTCACGCACAGCTCGGGGGGGTGGGACCTGTGGTCGCGCAGATGACCCAGGAGGCCTTTGGCTACAAGTTCCATTGGGCCGTCGCCGACTACTTGCAGCGCTCCGCACGCCACATCGCCTCGAAGGTGGACGTGGATCAAGCCTATGCGGTCGGCAAGGCGGCGGTAGAGTTCGCCCTCAAGGGCAAAAACGCCGTCATGCCCACCATCGTGCGCAAGTCCTCCGCGCCCTACCGTTGGGCGATCGGCGAAGCACCCCTGTCGGCGATCGCCAATAAGGAAAAGAAGGTGCCGCGCAACTTCATTACCCCCGACGGGTTCGGCATCACCGCGGCCTGCCGGCGCTATCTCGAGCCCCTGATCGGCGGCGAAGACTATCCGCCCTACGCGAACGGCCTGCCGCGCTACGTCACCATCAAAGGCACGAGCGTCCCGAAGCGCCTGCGCAAACCCTTTGTGGTATGATTTTTCGCGCCGCATATACGAATAACTCTTTATTTTTCAATAACATAACATCCTTGAGATCAATCAATGACCCTTGATAACGCCCTGTTTCTGGCCATCGGCGCCGGCATCCTCGCTATTCTCTACGGCGCATTTTCCGTGCAGTGGATTTTGAAGCAGCCCGCAGGCAACGCGCGGATGCAAGAAATCGCCGCCGCCATTCAGGCGGGGGCGCGCGCTTATTTGAACCGGCAATACACCACCATCGCGGTCGTGGGAGTCATCCTGTTCGTCGTGCTCGGCGTCTTCCTCGATTGGCCGACGGCAGGCGGATTCGCGGTGGGAGCGATCTTGTCCGGACTCGCCGGCTACATCGGCATGAACATCTCGGTGCGCGCCAACGTGCGCACCGCGCAGGCCGCCAATAACGGCATCAACGCCGCCCTCCAGGTCGCGTTCCGCGGCGGGGCGATCACCGGCATGTTGGTGGTCGGCCTCGGAATCCTCGGAGTGGCCGGGTATTACCTCATCATGCGGCGCTTGCTGGGCGATACCGAGGATGCGTTGCGGGCCCTTGTGGGGCTCGCCTTCGGCGGCTCCTTGATCTCCATCTTCGCGCGCTTGGGCGGCGGTATCTTCACCAAGGGTGCCGACGTCGGCGCCGATCTCGTCGGCAAGGTCGAGGCCGGCATCCCCGAGGACGATCCGCGCAATCCCGCGGTGATTGCAGACAACGTCGGGGACAACGTCGGTGACTGCGCCGGCATGGCGGCGGATCTGTTCGAGACCTACGCGGTCACTCTGGTCGCGACCATGTTGCTCGGCGGCCTGCTCTTGGGACAGACGGCGGTGCTGTTCCCCTTGGTTCTCGGCGCCATTTCCATTGTCTCCTCCATCGTCGGCACGTTCTTCGTCTCGACGCGCGAGGGCGGCAAGATCATGAACGCGCTTTACAAGGGCGTGATCGTGTCGGGCGTGATTTCTGCCGCCCTATTTTATCTGGCGTCGCAGAAAATCATGGGCGAGCATGCCATGAGCATGTGGCTCTGCACGCTCGTTGGCCTCGCGCTAACCGCCGCCATGATCGTGATTACTGAGTACTACACGGCGACCGAGTACGGCCCGGTGCAGCACGTGGCTGCTGCCTCGCAGACCGGCCACGCGACCAACATCATCGCCGGCCTCGGCGTGTCCATGAAGGCCTGCGCTCTGCCGGTGATCGCTGTCTGCCTCAGCATCTGGGCGTCCTACCGGCTGGAGGGGTTGTACGGCATCGCCATCGCCGCCACCGCCATGCTGTCCATGACCGGCATGATCGTCGCACTGGACGCCTATGGCCCCATAACCGATAACGCCGGCGGCATTGCGGAAATGGCGGGCCTCGACAAGAAGGTGCGGGACATCACCGACCCGCTGGATGCCGTGGGCAACACCACGAAGGCTGTCACCAAAGGCTATGCCATCGGCTCGGCCGGCTTGGCTGCGCTCGTGCTGTTCGCGGACTACACGCACAAGCTGGAGGTGGTCATGGGCCACGCGAGCGCGTTCGACCTGTCGAATCCGGCGGTCATCATCGGCCTGTTCATCGGCGGATTGATACCGTATCTGTTCGCGTCCATGGCCATGGAGGCAGTGGGCCGAGCGGCGGGCTCCGTCGTGAACGAAGTGCGCCGCCAGTTCCGCGAGATCAAGGGCATCATGGAGGGCACGGCGAAACCCGACTATTCGCGGGCGGTCGACATGCTGACACGCGCCGCCATCAAGGAAATGATCATCCCCTCGCTGTTGCCGATCGTGGTGCCCATCATCCTCGTCGTGGTGGTCAACTGGCTGATGGGACCGGGGACCGGCGTGCTCGCCCTCGGCGGCCTCTTGATCGGCACGATCATCACGGGCCTGTTCGTCGCGATCTCGATGACCACCGGCGGCGGCGCCTGGGACAATGCCAAGAAATACATCGAGGAAGGTCACTTCGGCGGCAAGGGTTCGGACGCGCACAAGGCGGCGGTCACCGGCGACACCGTGGGCGATCCCTACAAGGACACCGCGGGCCCTGCGATCAATCCTTTGATCAAGATCATCAACATCGTGGCGCTGCTGATGGTGCCGTTGCTCGGCAAGCTGATGTGAGCTGCGCCGGGGGCCAGGGCCGCCGGCTTTGCCTCAGATGTCGAAATAGATCGCGTCGGGCTCTGCCGCACCGTCGCGCGACGCCACCCGCAAATCGGGCTCCTTAAGCGACACACGCGAGCGCGGCGGAATGCTGCGCGTGAGAAACACCGAGCCGCCGATCACGCTCTGCGTCCCGACCACCGTCTGGCCGCCGAGTACGGTCGCGTTCGCATAGAGGGTAGACCCGTCCTCGACCGTCGGATGTCGCTTGCGGCCCCGGATGATGTGCCCCGAATCATCCTTGGGGAGGGACAGCGCGCCGAGGGTGACACCCTGGTAAAGCTTTACGCCCTCCCCGATTTCCGTGGTCTCGCCGATCACGACGCCGGTCGCGTGGTCGATGAAGAAGCCGCCGCCGATCTTCGCGCCCGGGTGAATGTCGCAGCCGGTCTTCGAGTGCGCCCATTCAGTCATGATGCGCGCCATCATGGGCACGCCTAGATCGTAGAGGGCGTGCGCAATCCGGTAGACGCTCACCGCGAGCACGCCCGGGTAAGCGAGGATCACTTCGTCCAAGTTGGTAGCTGCCGGATCGCCGTCGAAGGCGGCCTGGACGTCGCGCACCAGGAGCGTGCGGATCTCGGGCAGGCGGCTCAGGAAGATGTGAGTGAGCTCGTGCGCCCGCGGCGCGCACTCGCCGAACTCCGAGCTCGACTCGCGCTCGCGCCCGTAGCAAAGACAATGCTCCATCTCGCGCTCGATCTTGGGTGCAAGCTCACCGAGCGCAGTCGTGACATAGCTTCCCAGGTTCTCGCGGCTCAGGTCGCCGCGCCCGAAATACCCGGGATACATGAGATCGAGCACGCTCTGCAGGATGTGCGCAATCGCCTCGCGCGAGGGTAGATAACTCCGCGAGATACGCCGCGCGCGCTCATCGGCCAGATAGCTCTCGAGCAGTTCCTTACCCACCCGCTCGAGCGCACCATCGGCAGGCTTGGGGGCGACGGCCTTCATGACGGCGTCAGGCGACCGCCTGCATCTTCTCGACGTCCTCGAACAGGCCCTCGAACAGGGCGCCCGACAGGTAGCGCTCGCCGGCATCCGGTAGGACAGCGACGATGACCTTGCCTGCATGCGCGGGCTCGCGCGCAAGCCGCAACGCGGCTGTCATGGCCGCGCCGCAGGATATTCCGCAAAGCATGCCTTCCTCACGCGCGAGGCTCCTCGCCACCGCGATCGCCTCCTCGTTGCTCACCTGCTCCACGCGGTCGACCAGCGACAGATCGAGATTCTTCGGGATGAAGCCCGCACCGATGCCCTGGATCTTGTGAGGAGCCGGCGTCGGCGTCTGACCCGCCAAGGTCTGGCTGATCACGGGCGAGTTGGTCGGCTCGACGGCAACGGTCAGAATTTTCTTTCCCTTGGTATGCTTGATGTAGCGCGAGACGCCGGTCAGCGTCCCGCCCGTGCCGACGCCGCTCACGAAAATGTCGATCTTGCCGTCCGTGTCGTCCCAGATCTCGGGTCCAGTGGTCTTCTCGTGGATCGCCGGATTCGCGGGATTCTCGAATTGACGCATCAATAGGTATCTGCCCGGCTCCGCCGCGGCCAGCTCCTCTGCCTTGGCGATGGCGCCCTTCATGCCTTTCGCGCCGGGCGTCAGCACGAGCTTCGCGCCGAAGGCGATCAGCACCTTGCGCCGTTCCATGCTCATCGTCTCGGGCATGGTGAGCACGCAGCCGTAGCCGCGCGACGCGGCGGCATAGGCGAGCGCGATGCCCGTGTTGCCGCTGGTCGCCTCGACCAAGGACATCCCCGGCTTCAACGCGCCGCGCTCCTCGGCGTCCCATACCATGGCGGCGCCGATGCGGCACTTTACCGAGTAGGCGGGGTTGCGGCCCTCGATCTTGGCGAGAATCGTCGCACCGCTCGAGGCATCCAGCCGATTGATGCGTACGAGGGGCGTACGACCGATGGACTTGGTGTTGTCGTCATAGATGGGCATGGGGCACCTCAAATGTATCCTGTACGAATTTTCCCCCCAAGAGTGGGAGAAAAGCCATAGAAGTTTGTTATGAGCGCCTGCCCGGCGGTTATAACGTGTTGATTTGCAGGGGCCCGGGCGTTATGGACAGAGGTTGCGGACGGCCGATGAAGAAGCCCTGCACGAAGTCGATGCCCATCTGCTTGACGGTGTCGAGCGAGAGCTGATCCTCGACCTGCTCGGCGACGATGCGGAATCGCAGGCTCCGCGAGAGCTCGATCATCGCGCCGACCATCGCCTGATTGACGGTGTCGACGGCGAGGTTGGCGATGAATGAGCCGTCGATCTTCAGATAGTCCATGGGCAAGGTCTTGAGGGTGGCGAAAGAGGAGAGCCCGCTGCCGAAGTCATCGAGCGCGAACTCACAGCCCATGCCGTGCAGCACCGCGCTGAATCGGCGCACGTGGTCGAGATTCGTGACCACTGCGCTCTCGGTGACCTCGAAGCAGATGTCGCCCGGGTTTGCGCCGGTATGGTCGAAGCAGTCGACCACGAACTCGAGGAAGTCGGCGTCGCCCAGCGTCTGTCCCGAGATGTTGATGGCGACGCTGCGGCCCGGCGGCAGCTTCAGGCCGCCGCGGCCGAGCGCGGACAGCACGGCCTGCACGACCCATCGGTCGACGTGTGGCATCAAGCGATAGCGCTCCGCGGCGCGGATGAACTCACCGGGCGGCGCGCTCGGCTGGCCGTTCTCGGCCTCGAGTCTCACGAACACCTCGAGCGCCGGACCGCGCTCGCCGTTCGCTTGCGCGTGCATGATGGGCTGATAGTAGAGCTCGAAGCCATTGTCGCGCAGCGCCCCTTGCAGCTTCTGCAGCCAGTGAATCTCGCCGCTGTGGCGCGCGTTCGCCTCCTCGCGCGCCGAATACACGTGCACGTGCACGCCGCCTTGCTTCTTGGCAACGTAGCATGCCGAGTCCGCCGAGTTCATGAGGTCCTCGATCGAGCCCCCGCCGCGGCCGATCTCGACGAGGCCGATGCTTACGCCGATGTTGAAGATCTTGTCCTTCCAGACGAAGCGATAGTCGTTCACCGCGCGCACCACGTCGTCGGCGATCTGACGGGCCTTCTCGAGGGGACAGCCGACCAGAAGCAGGGCAAACTCATCGCCGCCGATGCGTCCCGCGGTGTCGGAGTCACGCACCGCGTCCTTCATGATCGTCGCGACCTCGCGCAGCATGTTGTCGCCGGCGGTGTGGCCGCAGGTGTCGTTCACCACCTTGAATCGATCGAGATCGAGATAGCAGAGCGCGTGCCCGACATCGCCCGCCTGGGCGGCGTCCATTGCCTCGCGCAGCCGCCGCTCGAACTCGCGCCGATTCACGAGACCGGTGAGCGCGTCGTGGCTCGCCTGATAGCTCATCTGACGGGTGAGCCCGCGCATTTCGCTGGTATCGTGCATGACCAGCACCAGCCCCAGAACGAAATCGTTGCCGTTGGACTTGAGCGGTGTAACGCTGATCTCCACCGAGCGCTCGAGCGAGCCGTTCACGGGCACGAGCACGGCGCGCTTGCCCATGGTGACGCGCCCTCCGGTCGCGAGCGCCTTCCGTACCGGATCGCCGAGCGAGCGGCGGTCGTTCTCGTCGACCAGCGAGGCCACGTCGGGGAACGCTTTTCCCAAGACTTGCTCAGAGCTCTGGCCGAGAAGCGTCGCGGCTGCGTGATTGATGTAGTCGATGCGTCCTTCCGCATCGACGGTGATCACGCTCTCGCCCATGGCATCGAGGGTGATCGTGGCGCGCGGGCGCGACGGCGTCGATTCATGCGGCACGCTCGACAGCATCTCGAGCGCAGTCAGGAGCAGTGCGGGCTCACCGGAGCTTTCGATGACGGTGCTCGAGATCTCGACGCGGGTGACCTCGCCATGCTTGCCGACGAGCTCGATTTCGTAGCGCTCCGCCGCCGTGTCCCCTGCGAGGCGGCGCTGCAGGTTGTTGGCCACCAATTCGACATATTCCGGAGCGGCGAATTGGGAGAGCGGCTTGCCGACCACCTCGGCCGCGGTCATGCCGAGCATGTCGAGGAAGCGCGCATTGGCGAACACGATTTTTTCTCGATGCACCAACACGGCATCGTGCACCGTCTCGACCAGGCGCTGGAACAATCCCTCGCGGTCCTTCAGACGGGTGCCGCGCCGGTCCAGATCGTCGAGCAGCTCGTTGATCGCCCTGCCGAGCTGCGCGAGCGGTGCGGATTGATCCTCGATTCCGATGCGGGCCGCCGGCACGTTCGCCTCGCCGAGGGCCTTGAGCTGCTGGGAGAAAGCGGCGACGGCTAGCTCTTGGCGGCGCTTCCAGCGCAACAGCATCCCCAAACCCACCGCTGCTAAGCTTGAGGTCAGGAGCCAGAGAGCGATGGGAGACAGACTCAACGATGACCTCGGTTGCGATACCTACGACGCTTTATGTGGTGCCCCCCTGTGGTAGGCGCGTCTCCGTCGGATGCGTTGAGAGAATACCCCACAGGCATGGCGAAGCCTGCGGAAATTGACCATAATCGGCGGCTTAATCACCAAAGGTAAGCATGGACACTCTGGCCGCTCGTCAGCAGATGGTGGATCAGCAAATTCGCACGTGGGAAGTGCTCGATCCGCGTGTGCTCGATGCCATTGCGGCAGTTCCGCGCGAAGCATTCGTGCAGGACGCGTATCGGGAGCTCGCGTTCGCGGACGCGCCGTTACCGATAGGGAGCGGTCAGCTTATGCTGCCTCCGAAGGTGCAGGGGCGCATCCTGCAAGCCCTGGAAGTCAGTGCCTCGGACGCCGCGCTCGAAGTCGGCACGGGATCAGGCTATCTCAGCGCATGCTTGGGACTGCTCGCGAACTCGACGCGATCAATCGAGATTCATCCGGAGCTGACCGCCCAGGCCGCCTCGAACTTGCGCAGCGTCCGCGCGGCGCGCGTACAGCTCGAGACACGCGACGCCTTCTCCGCGGCGCCGTTGGGGGACTATGACGTCATCGCCGTGACCGGATCGCTGCCGGTTTACGATGCGCGTTTCGAACGCGCGCTGCGCTTGGGCGGTCGCCTCTTCGCCGTCGTGGGATCGGCGCCCGTGATGGACGCAATCATGGTGCGCCGGGTCGGGGAGGCCGAATGGATCCGCGACAGCCTGTTCGAGACCGTCATCGACCCGTTGATCAACGCGACTGCGTCCCGAGGATTCGT
>Ga0302324_100005854_pt1 | contig 26724 bp, 20 predicted proteins | sample Palsa_T0_1_FD_201949 | JGI IMG/M metagenome (GOLD analysis project Ga0302324, IMG submission 201949) | Peat permafrost microbial communities from Stordalen Mire near Abisko, Sweden - Palsa_T0_1 | ecosystem: Environmental > Terrestrial > Soil > Palsa > Peat permafrost | place: Sweden: Abisko...
CGGGGCGGGCCAGGAAATCTGATTGGCGCGCGCGGCTGCCCCAGGTGAGCATCCGGGCGGCGCAATCCCGCGGCCATCCTGCCGGTGTAAACTCAAGATGCAGCTATGCTTAGCGGCCGGGGTAAAGCTCGCTGCCCCAAAACACCTGGCATCACAAGCGTCTTTCGCGTATATATTCTCGCGATACGTCCCTCAACGAGCAATTGGAGGTCTTTCTGCCGAAGCTTCGCACCCTGAGGAATGCCCTCCTGGCGGTTTCCTTTCTGGCGCTGCTGGCTGCCGGAACATTGCACTCCCAGCAAAAAATAGACAGCATCAACCTCGACCGATCGCGCGGAATGCTGCGAGACGCGTACGATAATCTGAAGCGGCATTATTACGATCCCAAGTACCACGGGCTGGATATCGACGCGCGATTTCGTGATTACGACGAGAAGATAAAGAACGCGAACAGCCTGAGCCAGGCGTTTGGGGTGATCGCGGCTTTCCTGGACGGACTGAACGATTCCCATACTTTCTTCCGTCCGCCGACGCGTCCCTACCGCGTGGATTACGGCTTCCGCATGCAAATGTTCGGAGACGATTGCTTCGTGGCCCGGGTGCGTCCGGGCACCGACGCGGAAACGAAGGTACACGCGGGCGATCAGGTGGTCACCTATAACACCTTCACCGTGAAACGCAGCGACCTGTGGAAGATGGACTACTACTTCAACAGTCTGGCGCCGCAAAAAGCTTCCATGCTCAGCCTGCGCGATCCCGCGGGCCAGCAACGCGAAGTCACAGTGGACGCCAAGGTGCGCGAGCTGAAGCGCCAACTGGACATGACCGGCTCCGACGGAGGCACGGACTACTGGAATTACATCCGAGATCTGGAGAATTTTGACCATCTGGTGCGCCAGCGCTCGGTCGAAAGCGGCGATGTGATGATCTGGAAAATGCCGGAGTTCTTTTTGAGCGACAGCGAAGTGGATCGCATTTTCGGCACGGCCCGAAAACACAAGACACTGATCGTGGATCTGCGCGGCAACCCCGGCGGGGCGATTGTGACGCTGGAGAGAATGCTCGGCAACGTGATGGATCATGACGTGAAAGTCGCCGACCGCGTAGGGCGCAAGGAGCTGAAACCGGAAATCGCCAAGACGCGCAAGGGCGACGCGTTCTCCGGAAAACTGATCGTACTGGTGGACAGCGGTTCGGCTTCCGCTTCGGAACTCTTCGCCCGCGTGATACAGCTCGAACACCGCGGCACGGTGGTCGGCGATCGCTCGGAGGGCGCGGTGATGGAATCCCTGGGTTACTCGGGTTCGCAGGGAGCGGACGTAAAAATCTTCTATTCCTTTTCCATCACGGAAGCCGACCTCATCATGAAAGACGGAAAGAGCCTGGAGCACACCGGCGTGACGCCCGATGAAATCGTGATTCCCACCGCGCAGGATCTGGCCGCCGGGCGCGACCCGGCCCTGGCTCGGGCGGCGCAAATGGCGGGGCTGAACTTGGACCCGTCAGCGGCGGGCAAACTTTTCCCCTTCGAGTGGCTTCCGAACTAAATTCCAGGCGCTCAATCTGTTCTTTGCATAAAAAGAAGACTGGAAAAAAAAAGGCCTCGCGGATTGCGCCGCGAGGCCCTTTGCCAATGCGCCAGGTTAGTTTTTCGGTTGGGGCTGTTGCGCTGGAGGTTTCGGAGCGGCTGGGCGCGGAGCAGCCGGCTTCGTCGCAGCGGCGTTCTTTACGGGATAGGCCTGATCGTAGAGCCGGATGATGTCCTGGGTGACGTCGACGGTGGGCGCGGCAAATAGCACCGTGGTCTGCTGCCCAGAAGTGTCCAGGATCACGCTATAGCCGTTATCCTTGGAATATTTGTCCAGCACATCGATCATCTTGCGGCCGATACGGTCGATCACATCGCGCTGCGCTTCCGTGCCGTCATCCTGAAAATCCTGCTGCTTGCGCTGGTACGTGCGGGTCAGCTGATCGCCTTCGCGGGCCAGCCGGGCCTTCTCGTCGTCGCTGAGAGTGTTCGAGGCGGTGCGCAGGCGCGTCTGCAAATCCTCAATCTGCTTGCGCAGATTATCGAGCTCGGTCTGGCGCGGCGCGAACTGCGACTGCATTTCCGCCAGGGCCTGCTTGCCTTCCGCGCTGCTGCCAATGGCGACCTGAACATTGATGACGCCGACTTTCTGGCCCGAAGGCGCGGCCCCACTCTGAGCCCAAACGGCCGGCACCAACAAGAACGCGGCCAGGGCGGGAACTGCAAATCGAATCTTCATTCTCACGGACTCCTTATTCGGATATTTCACTATGCACAAATCGAAGATTATAGCTGTGGCCGGAGAAACAGGTCAACCGGATTCCGCCCCTTCCTGGTTCGGATGCCCCGGCAGGCGAACTGGTTGGCCCCCGCCCGCCGAAGTGCGGCGAACCAAGCTCGTCTGCGCATGCAGCTAGTGCGAGAGCGGCACCAGCAGAATGCGATTATTGCTTTGATCAACCAACACGGCCAGATTCAGCCGCAAGTCGATGGCCACCGAGTTCGGGCCCACCACCACGGAAGCTGGATCGAGCAATCCGCCGACGGCAAGCACGTCGCGCGCCCGAGGAGCGGCGCAAATCACCGGACCGCCGGGAATCGGCGGGCACACGTAACTCACTACCGAGAGCGTGTTGCTCGAGGCGTTGGCGGTCACGAGCGTGCTGTCCTGGAAATTGTAGTCCAGCGAAGTGGGGTTGATGCCCACACGGACTCCGGTGGAGAGGAAGCTCGTGGGATCCACAATGTAGACAGTGTTCACCACGCTATCCACCAGCACAAAATCCTGATTCACGGGATCAAACACGATGCCGGTCGGCAGCTGAAAGCCGGTTACCGCCTTGATAATCGAAATGCTGGCAGCATCGAGCAGATCCAGGCTGCTGGCCTGCGAGGCGGTGACCACGCCTGCATAGTCGAGCGTCGGATCGAATGCGACGGCGATCGGATCCTGGTCCACCGGCGGACTATCGCCGAGTGTGCCGGCCGTACCGGTGGCCGGAAGTGAGACGAAACTCACCGTAGATGACGCCGGAGCCGCGTTCGTGTTCGGATTGGTGATGGCGGCGAAAGCGGTGTCCGCGTTTATGCCCACGCCGGTTGCCTGAATGCAAGTCGAGGGGCAAAGCGGGATGGTAGTCGGCGCATTGAAAACGCCGTCAACTCCTCTTTCATCGATAATCGTTGCGTTGTTGCTTCCGTTGTTGGCGACCACGGCCAGGCCCAATCGCGGCAGGACGCCAACGCCCTCCGGATTCGACCCCACCGCCACCGGCGAGCCCGGGGAAATTGGCGTGCCGGTCAGCAGGTTAATGATCGAAACGGTGCCATCGGCGTAGTTCGTCACCACGGCCTGGTCCAGCACTTGATCGACGGCAACGGCCACGGGCGTATTTCCCACCGGGACCGCTTGCAGGATGGCGAGTTCAGTGACGTTGGACCATTGCCCCGCGCTTTGCACGTACACGATGTAGCGGCGCGGATTGGTGAGCATGCTCGCCGGAACGGTGGCCATAAGCAGGCGGTCGCTCAGGACCGTCACGTCGCCGGAAGGCAGCGGAACATTGTCCAGGACCACCTGCGGAGTGCCGGCAGAAAATCCCGATCCTGTAATCGTCAGAGCCAGCGGCGCCGGCGGAGTGGCCACGAATGCGACGCTGGGACTGGATTGGGCGATTTGAAGCGAGCGAAATTGTCCGGGAGTTCCCAGGGAAAGAATCGAAACGGTATTGTTGCCCTGGTTCACGATGTAGGCCTGGTTCGAAACCGCATCAATGGCCACGGCCTGGGGCGTACTCAAGCCGGTGACCGTCTGCAACACGATGTTGTTTTGCATGTCCACCAGAACTGCCGTGCCGCCATTCGCGTTCAGAGCGATGCCCACGTTGGACAATTGGTTGATGGCCGCGGAGGTGAAGCCGAGTTGGCTAAAGGGCTCTCCATTGAGCACAAACGGGACGGAGCTCACGGTGTTGTCCACCATGCTGTAGGACAGCAGATTTCCGTTGTCCGGGTCGGTGAGCAGGACCTGATGCGTTTCGGCATCGACGCCCGCGCCTTGCACCGTCGAGGTAATCGAGAGACTCGCAACCACCGAGGGCGGGCGCGCTACGTCGCCCAGCATTGCGTCGCGGCCCAGATCCACGATGTTGATGGAGCCTGAACCGCCGGGTGTAACGATGGCCCAGTTCAAGCGCGGGTCCACGCTGACCACCGGATTCACGCCCGTGCCGTAGGTAGTCAAATTGCCGCCGATGGTTTGCACCAGCGTGGGCGAGCCGGTTGCAACATCGAGGACGACAGCCGTGTTGGTGGATTGCAGCGCCACAAGCGCGCGGTGCGTCAGAGAATTAATGCCGATGGCGAAAGGCGGAGGCGTGACCGCCGGAGGCACCGCGATATTCGGCAGAGTCAAAGTAGTGGTGGTCAGGCTCACCAGATCAATTGCGGTGACGCTGTTATCGCCGCTGTTAACGACCACCGCGATGTGATGCAGCGGCGCGGCCAGCTCGTAATCAATGGCCACGCCGGTGGGATCCGTACCCACCGCGACCGGCGAGCCCGCCACTTGCGTGTTGGTGGCGAGATTGATGATGCTGACGGTGTTGTCGGCGGAATTCGCGACGACAGCGAGGTTCAGCGCCGGATCGATGGCGATGGCTGAGGGGCTATGGCCCACGCCGAAGCCCGCACCGGGCGAAGACGGGAAGGAGACCGGCTCGACGGCCAAATTCACCGCGGATATCGGAGGGTTGGGCGGAACGACGTCGGTGTTTTGCACTACGATCGGATACAGGCCGGGAACGCCGGGAGCCGCGATGGTCATATTCATCACGCGCGTCGTTCCATTCAGGCTGTAGCCCGCCGGCTGCGCGTTGAAAAACGCCGAAGTGCATGGAGAAAAATATCCGCCGGTTAAAATCTCGCCCACGTTGGCGGTGCTTACCACCGTGCTCTCGGGGGAGGAAGCGACCACCGCCGGACGCGACGGCTCGATGGCCAGATCCTTAAACTGCGAAACGTCTCCATTCTGGCGCTGCACCAGAATTGGAATCTGCGGCGGCACCGCCTGGGGCGTACACGCCACCGGCGAAACCAGCTGCGCCGCTGGAATCGTGGCGCGCAGGAGTGTAGGGCTGATGAAGATCGTGGGAACGGCAACGCCATTCGCGAGCACCTGGCTGGTGGAAAGGAAATTGGTGCCGTTCAAATAAACGTCCTGCTGCACGGACCCTTCCGATGCCATCGTGGGCGAAATGGAAGTGAGCGTGGGGTCTGCTCCCGAAGTTACGGTCACGCTGGCGGTGCCGGATTGCGACGCGTCCGCCGCGGAAGTCGCCGTGATGGTGACCGTTCCGGGCGAAACCAATGGAGCGACATAGGTCCCCGCCGGACACGGTTGCGGGGCATCCGGATTCGGACAAATAAAACCAACCGTGGAGTTGCCGCCGACAACTGTGGTGGTTCCGGAAGTGACGCTCCAGGTCAGGGCCGTGTTTGGCGTGCCGGTCACCGTGGGCGTGAAGAGGTAGCGTTCGCCGATGCCGATAGTGGCGGTGGTGGGATAAAGAGATACGCGAATCCCGGAATCGATGGTGACCGTGGCTATACCGTAGATGGTCGTGTTGACCACGCTTTCGGCCGCGACCACGAAAGTGGCAGGAGACGGCACGGTAGAAGGCGCGGTGTACAGGCCGGTGGAGCTGACGGTCCCAAATCCAGTCAACATGCCGCAGTCAATGGGAGGCGGAACTTTGGTCCCGGAGCCAGTGGAGGTGGCTGGCAGGCAGACGAACCAGGTCACGCCCGACGTCGAAGTGCCGGTTACAGTGTCCACAAACTGCTGCGTGGTGTTCAGCAGCACCGTGGCGGTGGTGGGTGTAACGGTGACTCCGACGGGCGTGGAGTTACCTCCGCAGCTGGCGACGCAGGCCGCCAGAAATACCAGCACAACTATCCTGCAGACTCTCATGCTCTTCACTCCCACCCTTTCCACTCGATTTCCCGCGTGCATTCGAAACTCCATGAGCCTGCCGTGTATCAGAATGTTTTGCCTACCGTGAAACGGAAGGTCTGCTTTGGCTCGATCAATCCGGCCGGAATATGCTGAAGCTGCGCGCCAAGAATTGTCTGTAATTCCGGGGCGATCTGCGTCGTAAACACGCCCGGAGGCAGGGTGCCCTTGACCGCGTCGGTAACGTCGTAGGCGCCCGGCGGCCCGACGATTGTCCCATTCAACCGCTCGTAATTGTAGGCGTAATAAAACCGGAACGGCGCGTTGACGATGGGCAAGATAACCTCAAACTCGACGCCCGCGGATGTGTGCGGATGAAAATTCGTGCCGGGTATGATGGGAAGATTGGCGGTGACATGCGTATTCGGAAAATCAGGATTGGGATACTGCTCCTGATAGAGCGCCACCGCCTCGGGATTGAGTGACAATTGCGACTTCCGCAGGATGCCGTTCAGGCCCAGGTCGTTGAAGAAGACCATGGTCACCGGCCCGGCGATCGGAATGATGTATTCCAGGTTGAAGACGTTCTGGTAATCGCCGCCGGGGCGCGTGGGGATGAACTCCAGCAGCGGAACGGTGAGCGATTGCAGAATGGGCGTGCCGTTCGGACCGATCCTGTTGGGATTGTAATAGGTGACGCTGGTGCTGGTGGAATACGGAATCGAAACGAAGGGCGAGATGGTGTAGAAGTCAAATCCGCGGACGTCGTTTTCGCCTCCGAGATAATAGCGATTGAACGGGGGAATATCTTTCCCGCTGTAGCCGGAGATCATGGCCGTCTGGTAACGCATGCCGATTACATTGCGGTGATGGTAGGTGGGATGGAAGTACTTGAACGCGAATGTATTGCTCACCGTGTTGACGTTGCCCTGCAGCGGCCCGCCTTCGAAGCTCAGCCCGTAATAAAATTCCTTTCCGTTCGTCGGATTCAGCTGGCTATTGACCGTGCTGTAGGAAATTGTCGGCGTGATCTTGCTGGAATGAATTCCGTTGAGCGCCGAAGGGCCGGCCAGGCTGGTGAATTGAATGCTGTCAAAGAGCAGCTGAGCCGACTGGCTGAAGGTGGTGATGTCCGTGGTGGAGAAGCCGTAGGTGAGCCCGATTCGCGTGAAACGCCACTTGCGCAGCGGGGTGCTCATGAACAGCGTGAAACCTTTGGTGTCCGTATTGTAGTTTTCCTGCAACGCGGGATTGAGGGCGATCTGTTCGCCGACCAAAAGGCCGTATTGCTTTTCCTGGTTGAAGTCGTACTTATTGGCGAAGATGGTGAAGCCGGTGGTGATGGGGCGGTCGAAGAGATAGGGTTCGGTGAACCCGAAGGTGTAGCCCTTCTGGAAAGTTCCTACTTGCGCCGATAAGGTGAGCGTCTCTCCCAGGCCGAGGAAATTGTTGGTCTGATACGAGGCGCTGATAAACGTGCCGGCAATTCCGCTGACGCCGCCGGAGAAGCTGATGGATTGTTTGCCTTTCTCGTGCACCTTGAGCCGGATGTCCACCGTCCCGGCCTTGTTGTTTCGCTTGAGCTCGGCGTTCTCGGGCTTGATGGCATCGAAGTAGCCCAGCTGGTTCAGGCGCAGCAAGCTCAATTCCCAGAGGCGGTTGTTGTAAACCTGGCCTTCGTCCAGCAGGAGCTGGCGGCGAATCACTTTGTCGCGGGTGGTGGTGTTTCCGGAAAATTCGATGCGGCGGACGAAATACTGCTTGTCCTGCGTGAACTCCATGGTCAGATTGACCAGCTTCTTGGATTCGTCGAATTCGGTGAGCGGCTCGGCGACGAAATCAATGTAGCCGTATTCGCCGAAGAGCTTTTTGTAATTGTCCAGCGATTTGCGGATTTTCTCGGCCGAAAAAATCTCGCCCTGCTTCAGCGGAAACACGCGCGCCAGCACTTCCGGCTTGAAAACCAAGCCCACATCCGGATCGCTGCTGCGGAATTTGAGCGAACCCATGCGGTATTGCTCGCCCTCTTCGATGGGAATGGTGATGTCCACGCGCTTGCCGTGCTTGGCGCCGACCATGGGCCAGGGCCCGGGAATGCCGCTCTGGTTTTCATCCACGGTATTCAGGATCGGGTCGCCGGTGGTGGCTTTGAAATAACCATTGTCTTGATACAGGCTGCGAATGCCGACGGCGATGTCTTCGTCGAGCTTCTCGCGATCGTAGGTCTTGCTCATAACCGGGATTTCGGCGACGTAAAGCGGGATGGCGTAGGGACGGTCGTGGCGCATGGCGCGCAGCAGCTTGCGCTCGGAAAAAACTTTGTTTCCCGTGAACTTGATCGCGCCCACTTTTACTTTGGGGCCTTCATCGATGTTAAACACGAGCTTGACGGCATTGGTGGCGGCAATTCTTTCGTAGGTGGGCTTGACGGTGGCGAATTGGCGTCCGTGCTCCGCGAGCAATTCCTTGATCACCACTTCGGCGCGCTTGATTTTCGTGGGATCGAATTGGCTTTCCACCGAGAGGCCAACCTTCTTGTCCTTGAAGGCGTCGAGAATATCCGACTCCGTGATCGACTTGTTGCCTTTGTACTCGATGCGGCGAATGATGGGCCGCTCCTTCAGGTAGAAGACCACGATCTTGGTGTCGGGCTGCTCCGGACTATCTTCCACCTCCAGACGCACATCCTCGAAAAACTGCGTGTTCCAAAGCGCCTGAAAATCGCGGCGGACGGCCTCTTCGCTATAGGGGTCGCCGGCGCGCGAGAAAATGCGCGCCCGCAAAGTTTCCGTCTGAATACGCCGATTGCCCACGAAATCAATGCGGCCGATTACGTACTGGCGTCCCGCGGATTGCTGGCCCAGCTGAGCCCAAAGGGGATGCCCGAACGCGAGGGAGCAAAGACACACAACGACGAGGAGTTTAGGTAAGCGCAGACAAATTTTCCTGCTAGCGGCCATGGTTCCGCTCAAGGCCGCGATACCCCGCCCAAGATTATGTGCTCCCCCGCCGAACCGCTCCCGTTCGGCTTGCGCGTAGGATTCTTAGTGGGCCACTGGGGTTGCTTCAACTACGGGACGGAACGAAAGGCCTTCACTGGAGAGAAAAACCTCGAGCGTAGCAGGCCGCTGCAATCCACCCTGGATCAAAGCTTCCGACAATGGGTCTTCGACATACTTCTGTAACGCGCGCCGGAGCGGCCGCGCGCCGTAATTTCGATCGCTGCAGGTCTTCTCGAGTATCCACTGGCGCGCCTCGGGTGTCAGAGCAATCTGCACCTGGCGATGCACCAGCGTTTCATTTATCTGCCCGACGAGCAAATCAATGATCCGCAGCAGGTCGTCATCCGCGAGCGAGTTGAAGAGTATCACTTCATCCAGCCGGTTGAGAAATTCCGGATTGAAAACACGCTTGACCTCAGCCATCACCATGTCGTCCTGGCTCTTGGCCACCGACCCCACTTCCTTGGAAGCGAAACCCAGGCCGCTTTGCTTTTGCAACTGACGGGCGCCCAGATTCGAAGTCAGGATGATAATGGTGTTGCGGAAGTCCACCGTGTTGCCCAAGCCGTCGGTCAACTGGCCGTCTTCGAAAACTTGCAGCAGGATATTGTACACATCCGGATGCGCTTTCTCGATTTCATCGAGCAGGATCACGGAATAAGGAGTGCGGCGCACGCGTTCGGTCAACTGGCCGCCTTCCTCGTATCCCACGTATCCCGGAGGCGCTCCGATCAATTTCGATACCGAATGCTTTTCCATGTACTCGGACATATCGAAACGAACCAGAGACTTCTCGCTGCCGAAAAGGAACTCGGCCAGCCGGCGCGCGACTTCCGTCTTGCCCACGCCGGTAGGCCCGAGGAAGAGGAAGCAACCCACCGGGCGTCCCGGAGCTTTGAGGCCCGCGCGGCTGCGGCGAATGGCCCGAGCGAGCGCGGTGATGGCTTTGTCCTGGCTGATGACGCGCCTGTGCAATTCTTCTTCGATGCGCAGCAGCTTCTGCTGCTCGTCTTCTTTGATCGCGGAGACCTGGATGCCGGTCCAGCGCGCCACCACTTCTTCGATGTCCTCGCGGGTGACGATGCCAGTGGTGGAATCGTCAATCTTGAGTTTTTCCCGCAGCACGCGCAGGTGCTCTTTTTCCTTGCGCTCTTCTTCGGAATAAAAGCGCGCCTTCTCGAATTCGTGATTGGCGATGGCGGTTTCCATCCGGTGAGTGATGAACTTCACGCGCTTCTGCACTTCCGACACTTCGTCCGGAAGCATGGCCTGGCGCAGCTTCACGCGCGAGCCGGCTTCGTCGAGCAAATCGATAGCCTTGTCCGGAAGGAAGCGGTCGGGAATGTAGCGGTTCGAGAGATAGACCGCATAGCGGATGGCTTCGTCGGTATAGCTGACCGCGTGGAATTTTTCGTAGCGGTCGCGCACGCCCTGCAGCACGCGAATGGCTTCGTCTTCGTTGGGGGCGGAAACTTTCACGGATTGGAAGCGGCGTTCGAGCGAACGGTCTTTCTCGACAGACTTGCGATACTCCGCCGGAGTGGTCGCGCCGATGCATTGAATTTCGCCGCGGCTGAGCGCCGGCTTCAGAATGTTGGCAGCATCGAGCGAACCTTCGGCCGAGCCCGCGCCCACCAGGGTGTGCAACTCGTCGATGAACACGATGGCGTTCTGGCTCTCCATCAACTCTTTCATGATCGTCTTCAGCCGCTCTTCAAACTGGCCGCGGTATTTCGTGCCCGCCACGATCAGGGAAAGGTCGAGCGAGAGAATGCGCTTGTCGGCGAGAAACGGCGGCACGTCTCCGTCAGAGATGCGCTGCGCCAGCCCTTCGACGATGGCCGTCTTGCCCACGCCAGGTTCGCCAATCAGGACCGGATTGTTCTTGGTGCGCCGGCAAAGAATCTGAATGGCGCGCTCGAGCTCGCGGTCGCGTCCCACGAGTGGATCGAGCTGGCCTTCCATGGCCGCTTGCGTCAGATCGCGGCTGAATTCCGCTAACAGCGAAGCCTCTTTCGGGCGGTTGACTGGCACTTTCTCTCCTGCGCTGCGCGTCAATTCCTCACGCACAGCTGAAAGCCGCAATCCACGCTCCAGCAAAATCTCCGCGCCAAAGGATTTCTCCTCGCGCAGCACTCCTAAAAGTAGATGCTCCGTACCCACGTGCTTGTGGCCCAGGCGTTCGGCCTCTTCCGCGGCGAAATTAAGGATGCGCTTGCATTCCTGGCTGAGAGGCACTTCCACCGAAGTGGAAATGCGCTCGCGCACCGTGATGCGCGATTCGATTTCCTTGCGGATGGATTCAATGGAGCCGTGCGAACGCAAAAAACGGTTCGCGAGCGCCTTGTCCTCGCGCAACAAACCCAGCAGCAGGTGCTCCGTCTCGATATAGGGGCTTCCGTACTGGCTGGCCTCGTAGCGTGCGAAGAAAATTACGCGCCGCGCCTTTTCTGTATAGCGTTCAAACACGGGTTTCTCCCAAGTTTCCGGTCCCAGTGCCTGCCTGCCGCGTGCCAGAGGCCGCGGAGCCGGCCAGCACTTCTCCGCCCGGCGCCAGTTTGCCGTGTTCCAGAACCAGAACGCGGTCCGTGCGCCTTGCTAGTGACAAATTGTGCGTTGCGAGGATGGAAGTCAAGTGATGAGATTCATGGAGTCGCTGCATTAGCTCAAAGACATTCCCGGCGCTCCGTTCGTCCAGGTCGCCTGTAGGCTCGTCGGCAAGTAGCAAGGCAGGACGGTTAACCAGCGCTCGCGCGATGGCCACACGCTGCTGTTCGCCTCCGGATAATTCTCCGGCGCGCTGCTCCGCACGACTGGCTAACCCCACTTCTCCCAGCCACTCGCTCGCCGCCCGAAGCGCTTGCCCCAATTCCACGCCCCGAACCAGCAAGGGCATCGCAACATTTTCCGCCGCGGTGAAATCCGGCAAGAGGTGGTGCCGCTGCCAGACCAGACCCACGGCGCGGTTGCGATACTCCGCCAGCTCAGTCTTCGAAAAAGAGCGGAGCGAATTCCCGCCGAAGTATACTGTACCGCTCGTCGGAGTGTCCAGCGCAGCCAGCAGGTGCAGCAGAGTGCTTTTTCCGGAGCCGGACGGTCCCACGATCGCGATCATCTCGCCGCGTTCAATTGAAAAGTCGATTCCATCCAGAGGCGTGATTTCCTGCGTGCCGGAGAGGAATGTCTTGCGCAGGCCTTCGCCGCGCATCAAGGTACCGGAGGTTGAGGCGGCCCCGTACGGAGAGTCGTCCAAGACGGCTGCAGTCGAGCTTGCTTGCTTCAGCATTGGCTTCGGCTCTACCTATCTCAATTTAGATGCCGAACTCCCAAATCTGTATGTCCTTACTTTACATATAACTAAAGATTTTCCGGCCGGGGCCTTTTGCGCCCGGACTCTAATGAATTTCACTTTTTCGCCGTACTGTTACCCCTAGAGGTCCCCTGCCCCACAAACGGGCAAGCGTTGCTTCGCCTCTTGTTCGATTCTAGCACGTCCGCAAAATGCCGGAAAATCATTCGAAGCGGAGAATCTCCACGGGCAGAATGCGCGACGCGGAACGGGCCGGAAGAATTGTCGCCGCCAGACTAACGGCGAGGGCCGCGGCGGCAATCCACAGGGCGTCCGGCGCGTTCGCGTGAAACGGAACGTAGGGAATCGCGTACACCTCCGGGTTCAGCGGAATTAATTTCCAGCGGTCGGCGATCCACGCAAAGGTGTAACCCAGGAAAAGTCCGGCGGCAGTTCCCGCTACGCTAACCACCAGGCCCTGAAGAATAAAAATCTTGCGGATTTGGCGGCCGCGCGCGCCCAGCGCCATCAGCACGGCGATGTCGCGGGCGCGGTCGGTGACCGTCATGGTGAGCACCACGAGGATGTTGAGCCCGGCGACGAAGGTGATCAGGCCGATGAAGAGCGCGGTGACCAGTTTTTCCAGACTCAAGGCGCGAAAGAGCGCGCGGTTTTCGTCCATCCAGGTAGTGGCGGTGAAGCCGTTTCCGGCGCGTTGCAGGAGCTGCCCGGCGATGGCCGCCGCGTCGTCCATGTGCTCCACACGCACTTCGAGCAGGCTGACCACGTCACCGATTCCGGCCAGCCCCTGCGCCGAAGCGAGCGTGACGAATCCCCAATTGGCGTCGTAATCGTAAAATCCGGAATCGAAAATTCCCGCCACACGAAAGCGCCGCGAACGCGGCAGCATTCCGAAGGGCGTCAAGTTTCCCTGCGGACTTGTGAGCGTGACGTAATCGCCCGCCGATATATTCAAATCTCCCGCCAGAATGCGCCCCACGAGCAGCGACGGAATTCCGTCCGCATCCGCGCCAAAGTCGCTCGAACCTCCCACAATGTGCCGCAAGGCTTCGCTCGCCCGGAGTTCGAGCGCCGGGTCCACGCCTTTCAGAACGATCCCGCGCGCGTGCGCTCCAGAAGAAAGCAGCACCGTGTCGTAAATGGCGGGCTCGATCGAGCGCACGCCCGGGGTGTTCTGCAGGCGCGCCATCAGCGCTCTGTAATCGCGGATTCCTTCGGCGCCGATTGGCTTCAGGTTGACGTGCGCGGTGACGCTCAGGAGGCGGTCGCGAATGGCCTGGCGAAATCCGGTGTTCATGGCCAGCGCGATGACCAGTGTGGTCACGCCCGCCGCGACACCGACCATCGCCAGGAACGTGACGATGCGAAGCACCACCGGCCGGTTCGGCGAGCGCAGATACCGCAGCGCCACCAGCCATTCAAATGTCATTTTGATTCACCGCTGCCTTCGGCGGGCGCGGCTTCCTCGGGTTCGCCGGCGGCGCTGCGCAATAGCGGAAAGAGGACTACTTCGCGAATGGCATGGGAATCGGTCAGCAGCATGACCAGGCGATCGATGCCCACGCCTTCGCCTGCGGTCGGCGGCAAGCCGTGCGAAAGCGCGCGGATGTAATCGGTGTCCACTTCCTTGGGTACTTCCAGGCCGCCCTTCTCCACCTGCGCGCGAAAACGGCTTTCCTGATCGAAGGGATCGTTCAACTCCGAGAAGCCGTTCGCGAGTTCCATTCCCGCGATGAAAAGTTCAAAGCGCTCAGCAAGCGAGGGGTCATCCGCTTTGGGTTTGGAGAGGGGCGAGATCGCGGTGGGGAAATCATAGATAAATGTCGGCTGGTTGAGGTGGGGCTCGGCGATGAACTCGAAAAGTTCCCCGGTAAGTTCTCCGTCGGATGAAGTGGGCGTGATGTGGATGGGGTCCAGGCTGTGCGAGCGGGCGTACGTGTTGTAGCGCTCGGCGATGGCGCGCGGGCCGCCGGGACTTCCGAGTTCCGCCGCGGACGGCGCACCGCCTGCCGCAGCCGGCCAGTATTTGCAGATTGCTTCGCGCATGGACAGGCGCTCGAAATGCCCGAAGTCAATCTCGGTCTCTCCGAACTTCACTTTCGCGCTGCCGCGGATTTTCTCCGCGAGCATGCGAAACAACGTTTCCGTCAAATCCATCAGCTCCAGGTAGTCGCTGTAAGCCTGGTAGAACTCGAGCATGGTGAATTCCGGCTGGTGGATGGCGTCAATTCCCTCGTTGCGGAAATTGCGGTTAATTTCGTACACGCGATCGAACCCGCCCACTACCAACCGCTTCAAATACAGCTCCGGAGCGATGCGCAGATAGAGGTCCATATCAAAGGTGTTGTGGTGGGTCACGAAAGGGCGCGCGGTAGCTCCGCCCAGAATGGGATGCATCATGGGCGTCTCGACTTCGACGTAGCCGCGCACGTCGAAAAAATTCCGCATCTCGCGGATGATCTGCGCGCGATGAAGAAATATTTCGCGGGTGTGCTCGTTCACGATCAAGTCGAGATACCGGCGGCGAAAGCGCTGTTCCACGTCCGCCAGCCCGTGCCACTTTTCCGGAAGCGGCAGCAAGGCCTTGCTGAGCAACTCGAGCTTTTCGACCCACACGGTCAGCTCGTTCGTTTTGGTCCGGAACAAATGCCCGGAAAGGCCGACGATATCGCCCAGGTCCAGAAGCTGAAAAAGCTTGAAAGCCTCCGGGCCGACCACGTCAAGCTTGATGTAGATCTGCAGGCGCGCGCCCTCGCCGACAATATGGGCGAAGGCGGCCTTTCCGTGGGGGCGCAGCGCAATGATGCGCCCCGCCACGCGTACGTTTACAGGGTCGGCGCCAAGCTGCTCGGAGGTGCGAGTCCCAAATTCCTCGCCGATTTGGCGGGCCGTGTGCGACCAGGCAAATTTTCGCGGATAAGCGGCATGCCCCAGAGCCTCGATTTCCCCGAGCTTCTTGCGGCGCTGCTGAAACTGGTCGAGCGGTTCAAATTCCAATGGCTCACAATCCTTTCGGCGAGCAGGCCTTACCCGTAATTTTCTCGTTCCACGTTCGCGCGCAGTATAGCGGGCGGCTTCCGCGAGCGTCAAGAAAACGCCGCCTGCGCAAAGCGATGGTATAATCCCGCAGAAGTTCGGGGTCAGCTCGGGGGCAAGGTGTTCGGAAGAAAGAAGCAGGTCGCTTCGTCCGTGCGGCGAAGTGTATCAGAGGACTGGATTGCGTCCCTTCCGCGTGAAAGGCTGCAGATATTTCAAACCGTCGTGCGGGAGTGGGAATTCGCAAATGCAATGATGAGCGTTGCGCTGGACGAGGCGCTCTCATTCCGCGCCCGCGGCGAGCTCGTCTGCGCCCGCGAGCAGCTCTCCCTGGCCGCGGAACTCTTCGCCCGGCTGGCCTCCACACTCGTAGTTGCCTGCGACTCTGTTTCCGACCGCGGACGCCACATCAGCGACCTGCCGCTGGTTGAACCGCTAAATACCGACTTCTTCCGCGGTGAGATCGCGCAAAACGCCGCGCAATGGAACCTGCTGCTGCACACCGTTCTCTTCGCCGATCGTTCGCGCTTCTTTCAGAAGCTGCGCATTCTCTCCGAGACCGTGGCGCGGCTGGTTCATGAATTCGATAGCATTGCCGAAGACTTATTTCACGGTGTCTCCATCCGCACGGCCGACGGATGGAAGTCTCTCGCTTGCCTGCACTTCGACTTCAATACTTGTGTTTGCGAGTCTGAAATCGTGCTCAAGGCTTTTCTTCGCGCGATTCCGGCGGAGCAATTAGCGGCCTTCTGCGCGGATCTCGGCAGCCTGTCCGCCGCCGAGCGCGTGCGCCAGCAGTTGCGGACTCGCCAGCGAACATTTCGTGTATCGGCCTAGAGGCGCCCCGCGGTTCCGCAGTCCTAAGGCGGAACGCTTTCTAGTTTGCCTCCGTACAAATCATAGAAATCTTCCATTTCTGGAAGGGCTCAGCTCCGCCACATCTGAACAGCACTAGACGTTTGCTCTGATTCCGACGAAAATACTCAGGAACCAATGCGAGATTGCTACATCACAATTGAGATTGAGTTCGCATGCGCGAAGGGCTGCCATAATTTGTCAGGCCGCCGCTGCTGTTGGCTGAAAAGAACCACAAGTACAACTTCTGAAGCGAACGACGCATCGCAGCTAGGGATGCGTCCTAACGGGTAGCGTGGCCCGAACGAGACGAATCGAAGATGGCGAAATGCCGGAGGCGGATGCCATTCGGCTCGCCCAGCAAGGCGACGCGCCGGCTTTCGAGCGCTTATACCGTTTGCACAGCCGGCGAGTGTACTCGCTCTGTTTGAGAATGGTGGGGAATACGGCCGAGGCGGAGGACCTGACCCAGGAAGCTTTCCTCCAGCTTTTCCGTAAGATCGCTACCTTTCGCGGCGAGTCGGCCTTTTCCACCTGGCTGCATCGGCTGGCGGTTAACGTCGTCTTGATGAAGCTGCGGAAAAAATCCGGCACGGAAACCTCGCTCGATGAGATGACCGAACCGGATGAGGAATCCGGAGGTCCCCGGCGGGATTTTGGCGGGCCGGACTTACGATTGAGCGGCTCGGTCGACCGGGTGAACCTGCAGCGGGCCGTCGAGCAATTGCCCCCGGGTTATAAGGCCGTGTTCGTCCTGCATGACGTGCAGGGATACGAGCACAACGAGATTGCCGAAATCATGCAGTGTTCCATCGGGAACTCGAAATCGCAATTGCACAAGGCCCGCATGCGCCTTCGCGAACTGCTCCATGAAGCTCTGCGCGCGAAGGCCCGTGAGGACCGCAAGGCTGCCGGAGCCGATTCCGGCGGCAAGGACTGAAAGAAATGCAAGCCACTAGTTGCCAGGACTTCCTGAATCAAGCCGACGCATGGATGGAGGGGGAACGCCATCCTGACGCGAGCGCGCACTTTCGCCAGTGTCCCGCTTGCCGCGGCGCGCTCGAGGATCTGAGCGCCATCCGCAGCGAGGCGCGAAGCTGGAGCGCCGAAGAAGCCGAACCTTCCTCGCGCGTGTGGACTTCCCTTCTCGCGCAGCTCGAGCAGGAGGGCTTGATTCGCGAGACTCTTGCGGCCGAGCCCGCGGGAGCAACCACCGGCTGGCTGCGCGGCTGGTTTAAAGCCTTGCCGCGTCCCGCGCTGGCCGCCGCTTACCTGGCGATCCTGATTGCCGGCGCTTTTGCCCTGAGCAGGCCGATCAACAAACGCATTAACGAAGCGCAGTGGCTCGACCGCACGCAGGTTTCCACCTCGCCCCTCAGCGCGCAACTCGCTACCGAGCAAAACGCGGCTTATTCCCTGCACGATTCCGATCCCGCCGTGGCCGCTTCCCTGCACCAGAATCTGGCTATCGTTGACAACTACATTGCTTTATGTGAAAAAAGCGTGCAAGAAGAACCTCAGAACGAAATGGCCCGGGATTATTTGTATGGAGCTTATCAGCAGAAGGCGGACCTGCTGGCGCAGATGACCGAACGCGGAGAAACCATTCAATGAACACGAGCCACTTTATTCCCGATCAAATTTGGAATGGAAACTGGAAAGCCATGGGCTTGATCGTCCCCAGCCTCTTGCTCTGCAGCGTGGCTTCCGGGGCGCCTCCCTCGCGCCGCCAGGAGCAGCATTTCAAGGTGGAAGCGCATCCGGTGGTCACCATTCACAATCCCAACGGCATGATCACGGTCAAGGCCTGGACCAGGTCCGAAGTGATGATCATTTCGAACCGCGCCAGCGACAGCGTCGAAGTGGACGCGGAGCAGATGGGCAATCGCGTGGACGTCTCCACCCACGCCAACTCGGACAACGTCTCGCCCGAAGACATGCGCGCCGATTATCAGATCAACGTTCCCGAGGATGCCGAGCTGCAAATTCACAATGATTCGGGTGAAGTGAACGTCACCAACGTTCTGGGCGACATGAATGTGGAAACCGTCGCCGCCGGTGTGGACCTCGAAGATGCCGCGGGCTATTTGACGGTCAAGACCGTGGGCGGCGCCTTCCAATGCCTGCGCTGCACCGGACGCATCGAAGCTTCTTCCATCAGCGGGAATTTCCGCTTGTGGGATCTGCACAGCTATCACGTTCACGCGCAGACCTCCACCGGCAACATTCTCTTCTCCGGTGAATTCCTTCCCAACGGCCTCTACCACCTGAAGAATTACAGCGGCGTGATCGAAGTCCGCTTTTCACCCGGCGATTCCTTTGATCTGAGCGCCACTTCGCTGAAAGGCAAAGTGAACAACGAAGCCAGACTCACTCCCAAAGCCCACGAGCAGCATTTCTACAGCAAGTTTGGCAACAGCCTGTTCGGCACATTCAACGCAGGCCGCGCCAAAGTTGAGCTGACCTCCTTCGATGGTACAATCAGCATCTTGAAGCGTGATTGATTGCGCCGTTTTCCGGCGGCCAGCGCTTCGAACTCGGTGTCCCGCTCGATGATGATTGATATTCGCGCGCGCAAACTTGTCTGCCTGACTGGTTTCATGGGCAGCGGCAAGTCCACGGTTGCGCGGCTGCTGGCCCGCCAAATCGGCTGGCAGCATGTGGACCTCGACAAGCGCATCATCGAAGCCTCGGGCCAAACCATCCCCGAAATTTTCGCCAAGCTTGGCGAACCCGAATTTCGGCGCCTGGAGCACCAGCAGCTTGCGCGCATCCTGGGCGAGTCCGCCGAGCAGCAAACATCCCGCGTGGTATCGCTCGGCGGCGGAACCACAGCCCAGCCGCAAAATGTGGCGCTGCTGCGCCAAAGCGCCGCCGTCTTGATCTGGCTGCACTGCCCGGTGAACGATTTGCTGAAGCGCGCCGCGCACATCACCAACCGCCCGCTCTTCCGCGACGAAGCGAGTTTCCGCAAGCTTTACGACGAACGTCTGCCCTCCTACGAGCTGGCCGATTATCGAGTGGAAACCAACACCGAACCCCTGCGCGTGGTCGAACAGATTCTCGCGCTGGGCATTTTCCCAAAGGTGACAGCATGAACCTGGCAATGATTCGGCGGGTCTCGTTCTCAAGATTTCTTGGGCTGCTCACCGCGATCATCGGCGCAGCCGCGATTTTGCTGCTCGCCATGATTCCTTCGCGCGCGCGGGCCGGCCTCGTTGCCCCTGACCCGGCGTCTGCGCTTCAAAGCGCCGGCTCTGCCTTCGCGCCCGACAAAGGAAAGTTTCGCATCCTGGTGAACGGACAAGAAGTCGGCAAGGAAGAATTTGAGATTGGGCCCAGCGGCGGCGGCTGGGTCGCGCACGGCACGGCGCAAATTCAAACCCCACAAGGATCGTCGCGCGTGAGCGGGACGCTCAACATTCGTGCCGACGGCTCGCCGATGCGTTACGAATGGTCCGCCGAAGGGCCGAAAAAAGCTTCCGCCACCGTGGCTTTCAGCGGTTCGAGCGCCAGTATCGATCTGCGTCTGGAAGGCGCGCGTCCCTACACCCAGCAGTTCACGTTCAATACTCCCGTCATCGTAGTTCTCGATGACAATCTGTATCACCAGTACGCCATCCTGGCCCATCTCTACGATTGGAACAAGAAAGGGCCACAGTCTTTTTCCGTGCTCGTGCCCCAGGAAATGACGCCGGGAACGGTCTCGGTCGAATCGCTCGGCAAACAACCGGGCGCTCCCGGAAGCCCGGAGCTGGAAGAATTGCGCGTCAAGACCGAAGACAACGAGATCGACGTGTTTCTCGACGGGCCCAAAGTCATGCGCCTCGTGGCCCCCAGCGCCAACGCAGAAATCGTCCGCGAATAAAATCCATCCTCGAATCCGCAGCAGGCCGCAAGAACGAAAAGGCCCGGGAGCGTGCCCGGGCCTTTGGGGTGGGATTACTGCTGATGGATCTCTTCGTGGCCTAGAGTTGTGCGCGGTGAATCGTGCGCGTGGAGCCGGCCGGCGGTTGCGGCTTTTCGATGGCCACCGCCACGCTCAACTCCGAGCCTTTCCTAAGTATTGCCAGGCTGACAGATTTTTGATCGCTCTTGTCGCGCAATTGCTCGCGAAGTTCGCCGAGCGAGCGAACTTGCTTGCCGTCTATTTTGAGGATGACATCGCCCGCCTGCAGCCCGGCTTTCTCCGCCGCACTTCCGGATCGCACTTCCCGCACCAGAATTCCCGCCCCCTCCGGCGCGCCGAAATACGCGCCGAGCTGGCCCGAAAGGTCCTCGGCGTTGATGCCCAGCACCGGCGTGCGCAGGTCAAACGCGTTGTACATATCCGGCGTGTCGAAATGCAGGTCCAGGTTGGGTTCGGTGAAGGCGTAGGCATTGCCGAAATCGCGCATCTTGCCTTTCATCTTCTTCTCGAAGAACGAGCCGCGGTCGCCAAGCTCCACCGAAATATTTTGCGCGCTGCCGTTGCGTGAAATCGCGAGCGTCACCGTGCGGCCCGCGGGCGTCTCGCGAACCAGCCGGCGGAACTGCACCGTGCCTTCCACCACCTGCCCGTCGTACTGCGTGACGACATCATCTTCCTTCAGCCCCGCTTTGGCCGCCGGACTATCGGGCTCCACATCCATCACCAGCACGCCGCGCGCGCTTGCAAGCTTCAGGTCCCGGGCTTTGTCCCGTGTGACTTCGCCGATTTCAACGCCCAGCCAGCCCCCGCCATCGTCCTCCGAATTCACGAAGACGCGCGATTCCTGGCCCGCAAATTCTTCGGCCTTCTCCTGCGCCAGCGCGGCAAGCTCGGTGGCATGGGAGGTCAATTCTTCCGTGCTCGATTCCAGCTCTCCCTGCCGGCCCGCCAGCTGAGACGCGAGACTCTGGAGTTTCGCGAGTTCGGGCGCGCTCATCTCGGCCTCCTTGATCTGGTCTTGCAGTCTGGCGAGCTCTGACTGCAATTCCTGTCGAGTAGTACGAGTGAGTTCTTGGAATTGTTCCGTGGAGATGTTCAGGGTTTGGCAGGCCTGTTCCAGCCCGTAAGGCCCCTGTACGGCAGCGGGCGGAGCCGGCTTGGCCGGTTGCGTGGGGGTTTGGCCGTGCAGCGTTCCGGGCGCGCTGCCCAAGGTCAGCAGCAGGACGCCCGCGGTGGCGAGGTTCGAGAACCCGAAGCTATTCATGTGTTCGTCCTCTCTTTGTATTGGATTACGCCCCGTTAGACCGCTGGCCGCTGTAGCACCAGCCGAATACCGCCATTGATCGTACGCACTGAAATCTGTCCGCCGCCGCTCCCCAGTTTCGCGTGCAGCGAACGCGCACCGGGAAATCCCACCGTCGAACTCGTGGGCAATTCCGAGTAAACGTCTCCATTCATGCTCAGCACTTTCACATCGGCGTGAGCCGTGGGCGGCAATCCCAGGACCACCGAGCCGTTCACCGTCTCGAGGTTCATGGGGCCGCCGTCGAGCAGTTGGCGAAGCTCCAGGCGCAGGTTTCCGTTGGTGGTTTTCTCGCTGAATCTTCCGGAACTGTCGAGTACTTCCACGTTGCCGTTAACCGAACGAAGTTCGCCGCCGCCTTCCACTCCGCGCACAATCACGCTTCCGTTCACCGTCTCGACGTTGCCCAGAAGAACGCGATAGGGCACGTGCACGTGATATTCGACGGCCACTTCCACGCCTTCGCCTTTGGGGTAGCGCGTGTGCACGCTCACCTGTCCCGGCTGGCTGTCGTCCACTTCGATTTTCACGCGCTCCAGGTCCCGCGGATCGCTCTCGGCCGTTTTGACCGCGCTCACTTCCACCTCATCCCGGGCCCAGCCCTCCACCTGCACCGAGCCGTTCACATTTTCCAGCTGGAAGCTTCCGCCCGACTGCAACGGATAGGTTTGCTTGAAGAGTTCGTTGCCCGCCCGGCTGGGGAAACACACGGAAAGGATGCCCGCCAGCAGCAAAAGCGCGCGCGTTAGGGCTCCCATGAGCCGTGAAAAACTGCTTTCTGGTCTAGGGTCCCGCATGGTTGTTCGCACAGTACGCCCCCTCGAGTCGAACTCCCGCTTGGCTTGACGTTCGGCCCTCTTTCGGCCGGAAATCGTTGCGCCCACGGTTCGGGCTACGGCGCAGTCTCGCTCGACCGCTGCGACTTCTCGAGCATGCGCAGCTGAAATTGCAGCTTCTGTTCGAGCTGTTCCATCTGCTGCTTGTAAAGTTGAACTTGTTTGCTCGCGTCGCTCGCCACCAATTGGATGTTGCCCGCCACCGTGCGCAGATGCAGAACTTCTCCGCCGCCGTTGAGCGGGCCTTCCGCGCGAATCAGGTGGCCCGGGTCCGCGTCCCCCGCATAGCTCACTTTCAGAGCGAACGCCGGATCCACAATCACGCGATGCTGATCGCCCAGCTCCACCTGCGCGTCAATCGTCACCGGCATCTGCCGCGGAATGTACACCACGATGTCGCCGTCATTCGATTGCAGCTCGCAGCGGCTGGGCGTTTTTACCGGCGATACGAACCATGCCGTGATTGCTCCCGCGCCGGTGGAGGCTTTCACCGCGCTATCCACTTGCGTCAGGTAAATGCTGCCGCCGCCCGTTTCAAGATTGGTCGGGCCCGAAACGCGGACCACGCGAATTCCCCCGCCGCCGGTCTTCGCCCGCACCAGACCGGTGGTCTCGCCCACTTCAATTTGGCCGCCGACGGTGGAAGCCACGAGTTCGGTTCCGGAATGTTCCACGGTGACGTTGCCGCCGCCCGTTTCGAGCTTGGCCGTGCCTTCCACCGAAGCCATCCGAATATGCCCGCCGCTCGTGTGCAGTGTTGCGCTGCCCGCTATCGAGCCGGTGGTGATGTGGCCGCCGCCGGTTGTCGCCACCAATTCTCCGGCGACATCCTTCACCGTAATGTGGCCGCCTTCAGTTTCCAGCCGTGCCGCGCCGCCGATATTCCCCGCCGTGATGTTGCCGCCGGAAGTAAGCACGGTCACGCGGCCGGCGATGTCCTCGGTTTCAATGTTGCCGCCCCCGGTGGACATATCCAGGCTGTAATTCTTGGGAACGTTTACGGTGACCGTGACCCACAGCCGCCCGCTGCATTCGCGGCCGAACGTTTGCCCGCGGAAATAAACGCCTTCCGAGGTGCTGCGCGCTCTGACCGTAAAGCGCTTCAGAAGTTCCTTCGCGTCCTTCTGCGATGCGTCCGTTTCCAGATGCACGGTGTAATCGATTTTGCCGGCGTCCTGGGTGTGCACCACGATGTTGCCGAGGTCGAGTATCAGGTGCAGGCGCTGGCCGTCTCGGGTCGGGACCGAGCCTCGCAGATCGGAAGTGAGCCGCGGGCCTGCGTTCGGTTGCGTGGGTGCTTTGGAGGGGTTTCCGTCTGCTGCGGCAAGCGTTGGTGTTGCCAGGGCCATCAGCACCGCGAGGGGAAGAGTGATAAGAGAATTGCCGGCGAATTTTCCCACAGCGCGACTGGGCGGAAGAGTCGGCATCGTGCACTTCATTTTTTAGAACTTCTGGCGCGGACCTAGATCGCGAATCGCCGCGGCGCTCTGAAGCCGAATGTAAGTGCTCGGATCCTTCTGCATGCGGTCGCGCAGAACGGCCAGGACATGGTCGTCAGACTCCACTTGGCCCTTGGCCGCCATCTCCCGCAGCCCGTTGATCGCTTCCACGCGCACGCCGGGATTCTGATCGCCCACCAGCGCGTCCAGGAAAGTTTGTTGCACCAGCTGCTGGGGTTCGGCGCCGTTCAGCGCTTCGAGCGCTTTCATTCTCACCGCTGCATTTTGGTCCGTGTGCACCGCGTGGCATAGAGCGGAACGAACGTCCGGATCGTTGTTTCGCGCGCGCAGCAAATCCACCGCGTTCAGGCGCACGTCGGGCCCGAAGCGCTGGTTGTTCTGCATGATGTACATCAGGACTTGCTTCACATCGTCGTTGTTCACCGTGCCCTGCACGGTGAACGGCCGCTGCGCCCTCAATTGCAACTCCACCTGCGGCGGCTCGTTGTCGCCGGAAGGAAACACGTTGAGCCCGGCTACATCCGCGGAATGAAGATCGAGCGAGCCCGGTGTGGTGTCCGCGGGATTATTCGAATCTGGAGGGACTGTAGCGACGGTGCCGGCGGAAGCGGAAGCGATAGGAGCGCTCGCCACGCCGGGAGCGACCGGATGCCGCAAAAGCCTGGGCCCCAGAATGCCCACGGCAAAACCGGTCAAGAGCAACAACGCCGCGCTCCAGGCGGGCGCGGGCGCGATCCACTGGAAAGGAACAAGCGCCCCAATCTTTCGGCGCAGCCATCCGCGTTCCTCTTCCTGATCCAGCGCATCTTCCAGGCTTGCGCGGCAACCCGCCAGCAGAGCTGCATCGGGTTCCACGTGGCGCGAAGAAAGCAGCGCGAGCAACTCATTTTCCCGCGCCAGCGCCGCGTAGCATTCCGCGCAGTGCAGCAGATGGTCGTTCACCTCTGCGATTTCCGCCGCGTCCAGCTCGCCGGCGGCAAAGAGCATGATGCGCGGTTCAAATTCGCTGCACACCCCGCTCGCCGACATATCTCTTTCGTCCTGCTCCATTCCGTTCGTCCTCGCTGCCTTGCTTACCGCATGCCGTCCAGGCTCGCGCGCAATTTCCGCGTGGCCCGGAACAGCGAATTCTTTACCGTTTCTTCCGAGGTCCCCAGCATTTCGCCGATGGCCCGCAGCTTCAATCCCTGATAATGCTTCATCTCGAAAACCATGCGTTCGCGCGGCGAAAGCCGGTTGAGCGCGGTGGCGATGTGCTCGCCGAGTTCCTGCCCCAGCAGATGTTTCTCCGGATTCGCCGCGGGCCTCAGCTCCGGCTGGCGGTCGAAGAAATCTCGCGTGCCGCCTTCGGCCTCTTCCGGTACCGGCGCTTGATCCTCGCGTCGGCTGGTTCGGCGGCGCAGATGATCGAGCGCCACGTTCGTCACGATCCGGTAAAGCCAGGTATAAAAACTGCACTCAAACCGGAAACGGTGCAGGTTGCGGTACACGCGCAAAAAACTTTCCTGATAAACATCCCGCGCGTCTTCCGGCCGGTGCACCAAGTTCAGCGCCAATCGCAAAACTTCGCGATCGAACCGGCGAACCAGTGCCTCAAAGGCCAAGCGGTCGCCCGCTTGCGCGCTGCGGACGAGCGCGTGCTCCTCCGCGTGCTTCACCGCCGCTGCTTGGCGCGCATCTCCGTCGAGTGCGACGCTCATCCCCATGGTATTTATCGCCGGTTGGGACTCGCCTCTTAATCCTCGCTCAGGATTCGAGTCGCGAAGCCCGCTTTTTCCGGCCTCCAGCCTTTCTGCGGGTTTCGGGTAAATAGACGGCTGTGGTGACCGTTGGTGAGCACCCGCGGACGTTGATTTCCCACTATCGGACAGCTGACCCACTTCGCATCCTTACGTGCGATGCGCGATTGTCCCATAACGTTGTAAAGGCGGGATTTACACTTCGTGCGTACACCGCCGCCCCGCCGCCACAGCGTCACGGATTTCGCCTTCCTCTCGTTTTGCACGGCACGCGCCATTCAGAGTTTTCCTCCCAGCCAAATCAGCCCATACACGCCGACGCAAACGGCGAAATCGAGCGCGCTGCCCCAATCCAGCAGGAAGCCCTGGTGTTGCAACGCACGCGGCAAGTGCGGGAACAGCGAAAAATAATAGATCGCGTTGCCCATGAGGATGGCTGCGACGTATTCAAGCCAGCGACGGGGCGTGGCTCCCAGATATTTCTGCGCCATAGTTTTATTCCGCTCGGAAGGTCGTTGCGAATATAGGGCAGCGAGCGCCAACTTGCAATCGCGCCCGCGCTGCCGAACTCATCCGACAATGGTAGCATTGCCTCTTTGCATGCCCATCTCCCTGGACAATTCGGTGAAATACCTGCGAGGCGTCGGACCGCATCGCGCCGCGCTGCTCGATGAACGCGGGCTCGCCACGGTCGGCGATCTGCTCGGCTACCTTCCCTTTCGTTACGAGGACCGTCTCCGCTTTACGCCCATCGCCGAGGTCATTCCAGGCCAGGTGCACACGGTCCACGCCGAAGTCACGAGCGGCGGAGGCGGAACGGTCCGCTTCGTACGCGGCCGCAGCCCCATCTTTCATCTCGCCGTTCGCGACGCATCCGGCACGCTCCACGCGCGCTTCTTCCACGGCGGATATCTCGCGAACCGGCTGAAGCAAGGGCAGCACCTGGTGCTGCACGGCAAAGTGGAAGCCGACCTGTATCGCCTCGGCCGCCCGGAGATGGTCAATCCCCAGATCGAACTTGTCGGCGCCACAGAAGCCGGCGCCGGCGCTGCGGATTCCACCGAGGTCGGCCGCATCGTCCCGATTTACGAAGCCATCGGCGCCATCAGCTCGCGCATGCTCCGCCGCATCATCTACGCCATCCTGAATAATTTCGAAGGAAATATTCCCGACCCGCTGCCGCTTGAGATTCGCGAGCGCTATCGCTTTCCCACCCGGCGCGAAGCCCTGCTCTACGCGCACTTCCCTCCCAGGAACGAAAGCATCGAGCTGCTCAATAGTTTTCGCAGCCC
>Ga0302324_100005855_pt1 | contig 26720 bp, 26 predicted proteins | sample Palsa_T0_1_FD_201949 | JGI IMG/M metagenome (GOLD analysis project Ga0302324, IMG submission 201949) | Peat permafrost microbial communities from Stordalen Mire near Abisko, Sweden - Palsa_T0_1 | ecosystem: Environmental > Terrestrial > Soil > Palsa > Peat permafrost | place: Sweden: Abisko...
ACGCACGGCGGCGTGGTACCGTCCCGCCAGAACGTATCCCACAGCGAGTTGTACTCGTAGGCGTATCCGTGCGGCCACCGATTGACGGTGATTCCCACGATGTCGCGCGCGGGGTCGAATCCGCCTTCGCTCAGCGAACGCGCCAGTTGATCGCGAATCTTGCGCTCGAAAGTTTCAAAGGTGGTTGAAAAGAGCTCGATACGCCCCAGGCGGTGTTGGTCGCGCGCCGGCCGGCCCGGCTTGCACGGGGTGCGCAACATGTGAACCACCACCGGCTCCTCCGGCGATTTCGAACATTGATATGCGCCGATACTCACCGGCATATCGAGCTGAAAGGATGAATGGTAGCTGCCAGGCGAGTACACCGACTGCACTCCCAGCTTGGTGAATGCTTTCCAGTTGGCTAGCGCGACGTTGGTGTAAACGAGGGGCACCTTGGCCGCATCGGAGAGCGCTGCTTTTTGTTCCGCGGGTAATTCGTCGCAGATGTACGGGATCACCACGTGCCAGCACGCCAGCACGGTGCGTCCCGCGCGCACCGAACAGATTTTCCCGCGGCGAGAGTAGACGACTTCGGTTTCTTTCGCAGACACGGGATCGCCCACGTGCTTCACGCGCACGGCCGTGCTGTTCAAGCGGATGCGTATCGGCGATGCAGCCTCATCCAGCCGCGCGTAATCGGCTCGCGCGGTTACCACGTCGCCGGCCGTTTTTCCCGGTATCGCCGCGGGGATCAGGTTGCGAACCAACAAACGCGCGATCGAGGAATTCCCGTCCGGGAAATGAAAGAAATACTTCTCGGCTTCTTCGTTGGGAATCGCGTCGCGGTTCATTCCCCTGCCCGGCTCGGGATCGAGCTTTAGGCCGTCAAACCCGGGAAAGCCCAGGCCCCACGCATCCTGCGCAGCGACGGCGTCGATGCCGATTCCGAAAAGCCCCTGCGGCAGGGTCTGCAACAGCGTCACCACCTGCAGATCGTATCCCGCCGTTTTGGTGAGGTAGTCGGCGTAGCTCAGTCGCGCCAGCCTCGCTTTCTTGTCGATCGAACTCAGCCCGGGAAAGAAATCCCGTTTCTCCGCGTACAAGCGCGCCAGATCGCGCTTGGCGGCTTCGTTAAGCGGGGCTTGCTCCAAAAAGTGCTTGGACGGCGCAGCGCGAAACACGCCTCCGCTCTCGGTGTCGGCATCCTCATCGGCAGCGTAAGTCACAAGCTTTTCGGCGCCGAATGTCTCGCGGTCGAAAAATACGGCGTGCTTCAAGCGGTGCGAGCTGTACACCTTGCGATCCAGCACCTTCGGAAAGCTCGAAACGTCGATCCCCAGTTCCTCGATCAGTCCTTTCGCCATCGGGCTGTAGGGTTCGGGGCTTTCAATGGCAAACGTTCCGCCAAACCCCAGCAGCATGCGCCCGCTTGGACGGAATTCATTGCGCTTGGCGTGGCCGCCGAAGTCATCGTGGTTGTCGAGGATTAGAATTTTCGCTTGCGGGCCGGCCAGCTTGCGGTAGAAGTGCGCAGCCGACAGGCCGCTGATCCCTCCGCCCACGATCACCAGGTCGTATTTCTCACCGGTGTCTTCGGGCTTGCCCGCATCTTCCCAGAAGGTGCCGTCGCGCAAAGCGTGGGCCGCGTCGAACGAGCCCGGGTGGCTGCCGCGCATACCCGACAGCGCCGGTGGATAGTAGCCGGGATCTTTCGGGTCGCCACTTTGCGCTTGCGCCCAGGCCTCGACCATCGATGGCGTGATGGCCAAGCCTCCCACGGTCAATGCCACTCCGTTCAGAAAATCGCGCCGGTTGATGCGACGGTGCATTCCCAGCTTGCGGTCGTCCCATTCGGTCATGTGTGCCTCGCTAACGCCGAAATTCTAACACAGGGCCCAAATGACCATGGTTGAGCCCCGATCGCACAAGCACCCGGCACACACCCAAGATCAGACTCGCCGGGGGTAGAGTGAGTTTCCGCCCTAGCGCGTTACTCGCGATCGATCCCCGCGAGTGCGATGCCACCACAAACTTCCTCGAACTGGACTTCTAGCCCGGAATAAGTTCCGGTTATCCCGCGATTTACCCAGAATCTTTGGCTGGCGTTAATGTTGGCGTTGGTTTGGTCGCCAGTACGAGCGCGGACGCGGCGTGGGGAAGCTGCTCCGTTAGATGTGATTCGGTGGTACGCGAATTGCGCCTTTGAATTCTGGTGTAGTAAGTGCTTCAGAATCCTACCACCGGCATCTTACGCTGGGGGATCTTCGCCAAGACTGACTCATCGATCTTTAAGTGCGCCCGGACTAGGTCGTGAGGAGTGAAGGCAAGCCACTGCGCGAGAGGCACGTCCTCGAATTTGGGGCTTCGGAACATCTCCAGGAATCGGACCCTGGTCTTTCCGGTGTTCTCAAGATAGTGTGGCATAGACCTTGGCACGTAGCCAACGTCGCCCGCTTGATAGTCGAAGGTCTGTGCTGCACCACCGGAGGCGAACACCGTTATCCGCGCCTGACCCGCGACGTGGTATTGCCACTCGTCAGCGTTGGGATGCCAGTGCAGCTGGCGCATTCCGCCCGGTTCCACTTCCACCAACGCAGCAGTGATCGTCGTCGCCGCCGGGAACAAAGTGGAATCCATGATTCGGACCGTTCCGTGTTTCATGCTGATGGGGGCGATCCGAATCATCCGGTGCGTAAAGCTCACGGGAACAGCTCCCAGGCCGGCAACGCGATCCGCAGCGAGTGGTCCGGGCATTTTCGACGGAAAGATGTAGAGTTCCTTGTCCGGAATATTCGCGAAGGCGCTCTCGGGCACTCCGACGCTCTTAGAGAGGACTTCCTTCGGCGTGCGGGATAACCAGTCGGTGAGCAGAAAAGTCTCATCCTCATTGAAACTGCCGTCGTCAAAGACGAGCAGAAACTCACATCCGTCATCGTCCAGTCCTTGGATCGAATGGGGAATACCCGCAGGAAAATTCCACCACTCACCCTCGCCGACATCGTCTTAATACGCGCACAGGTTTGGATCGACGGAGGTGACCCGCGCCCGACCTTTAAGCATAAAGGCCCACTCCGCCTCCTTATGCCAGTGCATCTCCCGGATCGCACCGGCTTTCAGACGCATGTTGACTCCAGCCATTGTAGTGGCGATCGGCATTTCTCGGATTGTCGTCTGCCGCGCCCAGCCGCCGTCCTCCAGGCGATTGTGGCTGTCAGCAAAGGACCATTTCAGATTGGGTAAGGTGCCGTGGTCCGTACGCGGCGGCGTAACCCTGTCTGCACTCTGGGCTTCACGCGCCGGATTCGTCGGGCCAATAATCGTGGCGCCTTCATCGCCGCGGATCGCCTGAGAGCCTATAGAGGATCGAGCTTGTGCGTCATGTGCAGTCATGAAGTAGCTCCTGTCTAGAACTCGGTTGGGCGATCCTTCCAAGCTGCTTCACTTTCGGATCACCTCGTCTTACGAAGCGAGTATCTGCGAGTCAACGAAGGGTTGTCCCGAGTAGCCTGAGTAGATCGCAGCACTCTGCGATCGCGCGCACAAGATCATCCATCAGCGGCAACCCAGCCCAGGCTATTATTCTGAAGCGTGACTGCAATGCCAAACACACAGGCCAAAACCCCGCATCGGACGAACCGTCTCCGATCCTTTATTCAATGGTTTGTCATCGGCGTCGTGCTCCTTTGGTCGCTTGCCGCGGTGGCCCTTGTGGCCGCCCGGTGGATCGACCCATCGACAACCGCGGTGCACATCCAGCGCCGCTTGCAGGCCTGGATTCACCACACGCCGTATCGCGAACGCTACAAATTCATTCCGCTCAGTCAAATCTCGGCCGATCTCCAGCACGCTGTAATCGCCGCAGAGGACGCGCACTTCTACCAGCACCATGGATTCGATTGGCACGAGATCCAAATCGCTGCCCAAGACGATTTGGAAGGCGATCGCACTCGCGGAGCTTCCACCATTACGCAGCAACTCGTAAAAAACCTATTCTTCGGAACGGGCCGCTCTATCCTCCGCAAGGGCGCAGAGGCCACACTCGTACCGGTGGCCGAATGCGTCCTCGGCAAACAGCGCATTCTGGAGATATACCTCAACGTGGTCGAATGGGGCCCTGGTATTTATGGTGCAGAGTCCGCGTCTCGTTACTACGACGAAACCGCAGCCGGGAATATCGGCCGCCAACAGGCGGCGCGGCTCGCTGCAATTCTGCCGGCTCCCCTGAAGCGACGACCCGAGCGCATGAATAACTACAGCGCGATTATCCTTGAGCGGATGGACCAAATGGGTTGGTAATCGTGGATAACATTTTACCAATGCGGCGACTCTTATTATTCTCGCGCTGGGTTCTGGTCGAAAGGTCGCCGATTCGGAAAATTGCTATCTCCACAACAAAGCATATGGCAGGAACCGACGCGGCGCCATTCTTAAGCTACCTTCGAAGATTAGTACCGCTAAACGCGCTTGTGTCCATCAAAGCGGTAAACGACAACCTCGGACTGGAAGACACCTGATCGCGGTTAGTCACGGCCCACAACCGGACTTCTCGCGCGGAATAACTTCCGACTAGCTCGTGACGCGCCCACAATCGCGAAAGCGACGGCCGGATCTCCGCGATCCGGCCGTATCAAGCGGGCTTAAATGGGCGTCGCAAACCTGACCTTTCCCCCTGGAAAGATGCCGACCCCGATATTCCGGTCCTCGGACAACCCAAAGCAGAGTGTGCGAAGGTGAATGATGGCAGCTTCTAGGACTGGGCGATGTCGCTGGGCTCGAACTGATGCTGCTGGGCCTGGGCCCAATCGACTGGCCGCACCGGGCCGACTACGAGCAGCCAGGACAGGGTACCGAGCAAACCAACACCCGCGGTTATTACGCAGGCCCACAGGAAGTGTCCGGTGCGGTCGATTACGTAGCCGGTTATCGGTGGGGCTACTATGCCCGCAAAATTTCCGACGAAATTTTGAAGACCGGTCCAGGTTCCCGCCAGCCGTGGTCCAGCCATGGTCTGCGTCGTTGCGAAGTGGTGCGGGCTGGACGTCCCCAGTGACGCCACGGCGGCTACCAGTAATCCCACCGAAAGTTTGCCGGGAGTCAGGTTGGCGAGCACCAGCAAAATTCCCGCGGAGGTAAGCCCGGCACAGAGAAAAGTTTTGCGCACCAGGGTCGGCGTGGTCCCGGAAGATACCCACGCGTCGGAAAGCTTGCCCGAAGCGATGGCGCAGGCGCCCATCAGCACGAACGCACTGCCACCGATTTTGGCGGTAGCGCTCAGTGAAAATTGGCGTTCGTGCACCAGATAGAAAGGCAGCCAGGTGAGGATCAGGTAGACGTAATAGTCGTAGCTGAAGAGGCCGATGCAGGTGCCCCATGCGGACCGCTGCTTTACAACTTTCAGAATCGCCGCAAATGGTGGTTCCGTCTGCTTCACTCGAGTCGCTTGCTCGCGGGGCCGGTAGCGAAACCACGGCAACAGCCACAGCAAACTCGCCAGCCCCAGAGCCATAAAGAACGGCCGCCATCCGAATTTGCCGATCACCATACCGCCCGCGAAAATGGCAAAAGCAGGGCCCATGGCTTGCCCTGCCGCAAGTACGGCATTCGCAATTCCGCGATGCTGCTCGGGAAAATGGCGAGCCAGGATGTTCGAGTAAGACGGATACGCCACTGCTTCTCCCACGCCGAGGACCAGCCGGACGATAAGCAACGCTGCGAAGCTGTGGAGAAACCCGGTGATGGTGGTCGCCGCGGACCACAGAAGAAACCCGATGGCTAGAATCCAGGTGACATCGAACCGATCGATCAGCCAACCGGCGGGAACCTGGCAGAGGGTGTAGGTCCAGAAGAATGCGGATAGCAGAATTCCGAGCTGTGACGCCGAGAGGTGAAGTGCGTCCTTGAGCAGCGGCGCGGCGATCGACAGATTCCCGCGGTCTACATAACTAAGGAAAACGGAAATGCCCAAGAGCGCGAGGACAATCCAGGAGGCCGTCGGAAGCTTTGTGCCCGGTATCGACGGAGCGGAAGGCGCAGGTGGAGACTGTAATTCTTTCAACGTTCTCCCCTAAGCGGCACACGCTCGTATTCGTACGGTGGCTTGCATCAGCCATAATACTTAAGTCCCTTTGGCACGCAAGAGTCTGTTTAGCCTGCACGGCGTTGCAGGTCAAAACGCCCACCCTTCCCAGAATTCGGGAAGAGTGGGGCACCCGGAAAAGATAACGGCGTCGAACCGTAGAATCAGAGGTCAAAAACCGCTGCGGCTGCCAGCCGGCCACCGTCAACAGAGGCTACAGGCTCATCAAGAAAAAGGGGAACTTCGGGGTCGGCTTCTAGTGGGTGACGGAAATATTGTGGACGCCGGCGCCGATCGATACCGCTGCCGACATCGATTGCGGGACACGCCAGAACTTGCGCACCAAGCCAAATTCGCTGTGCTGCATTCGGTAGCCTACGAAATCGAGAATTAGCGGACTTACCTGAATCGCTCCGTAGATCGCGGGCGACCCCGCAAACGGACGAAGCGTAGGATCGGTCTCATAGTTCCCTGCAGCTAGCGCGCGGCGAGTGGTCCAGGCGTCGAATGTAGCGGTAGCGTGGGCGGCGAGACAAAGCGCCAGCCACTGACGCCGGGAAGATGTCGCGCGCTCCGGCACGGAAATGGTTGACGCACGCCCAAGGAGTGCGCTGGTGGGAGCGGAGGTGATTCCTGCCAGGGAGTCTTCGCTCGGCACCCGCGCGAAAGACGGTTGCGCGTCAACCGACGTGCTTACGATCGCTTTGGGTTCTACGGGTTTGGGCGCATCGGGCAGCACCATCGCCGAAACCTGAAAGAGGAGAACCGTGGTTGCGAGTAAGCTCGTCACGTCCCCACTTTGTCATGGGATGCCCAGGCCAACAATGAAGCGGACGGCTCAAAATTTTGATAGTACGAGTGGCCGGTACTGCACTGACAGGACAAGGGTTAAGGGGAGGTTCAGGGTCAAAAAACAGCGAGTACTATTGGCACATTTCTCGGAGCGTTTAGACAGGCCTAAAACCCTCGCGCTGCGCCACGAGAACTTAAGGACGGTCAATCAGCGAAGGAGTTGTAAAGATTCCTGGGCTGCCGCGATCGTGCGGTCGATATCCGCATCGGTGTGGGCTGCGGAAACAAACAGGGCCTCAAACTGCGATGGCGCTAGAAAAATTCCGCGATCCAACATCCCGTGGAAGAATTTCGGATAGAGCTGGGTGCGCGAGCTCTTGGCATCCGAATAATTGCGAATTTCGCCGTCGCCGAAAAACATAGTCAGCAACGATCCCGATAGGTTCACCCGACCGGGGACTCCGGCCGCCGCCAGCGCCGCTCGGAATCCATCCGCGAGACGCTTCGCCTTCCGATTTAGGTCTTCGTAAAACTCAGGCTTTTCCAGGTGCGGCAGAACGGCTAATCCCGCGCGCATCGCCAGTGGATTCCCGGAAAGCGTTCCCGCTTGATAGACCGGTCCCAGTGGCGCCACGCGGTCCATGATCGTTCGCTTTCCGCCATAGGCCGCCACCGGCAGACCGCCGCCGATGATCTTGCCCGTGGTGGTGAGATCGGGATCGATACGGAAAACGCTTTGCGCGCCGCCATACGCGAGACGAAATCCGGTGATCACTTCGTCAAAAATCAAAAGCGCGCCATCACGCTGCGTGATCTCCCGCAGTCCCTCCAGGAATCCCGGGGCCGGCGGCACCACGCCCACGTTCGCGGCCACCGGCTCGACAATCACTGCGGCAATCTTGCCGGAGTGATCGTGGAACACTTTCTCGACAGCGGCCAGATCGTTGTACGGGACGTTCAGCGTGAGGCTCGCAAAAGTTTCCGGGACGCCGGGAGATGACGCGATCCCCAGGGTAGCCAGACCTGAGCCCGCCTCGGAAAGAAAGCTGTCGGAATGGCCATGGTAGCCGCCGGCGAACTTCACAATCGCGTCACGCTGCGTAAACGCCCGCGCCAGGCGCACCGCGGACATCGTCGCTTCCGTCCCGGAACTGACGAAGCGCACTTTCTCGACCGACGGCACCGCCTGCACAATCTTTTCGGCGAGTTCGATTTCCAGTGGCGAGATCATTCCGTAGCTGGTGCCGCGCGAGGCCTGGTCCTGCACCGCCGCGGTCACGTCTGGGTGGGCATGACCGAGTATCAGCGCGCCCCATGAGCAGACGTAATCGATGTACTCGCGCGCATCCACGTCGAAAATCCGCGCGCCCTTGGCGCGATCGATCACCAGCGGATGGCCGCCCACGCTGCCGAACGCACGCACCGGACTATTCACGCCGCCGACCAACACCCGGCAACCCCGCTCGAAAATCTCCCTCGAATGCGGCCGCGAATCCGCCGCGGAGACAGACGCCGGGCCGCGCGTCGCTGCGTCACTCATGTGCAGAACTCCTGGGAAAAATCAAGATTTGAGCCACCGCGCGACATCCTTGGCGTGGTAGGTAAGGATCAGGTCAGCGCCGGCGCGCTGAATACCGGTCAAAATTTCGAGCACCACTCGTTGCTCGTCGATCCAGCCGTTTCGCGCCGCGGCCTTGACCATCGCGTATTCCCCACTGACGTTATACGCGCCCACCGGAACGTCGAACTCCGCGCGCACACGCTGCACGATATCCAAATACGGCAGCGCCGGCTTGACGATGACCATGTCCGCGCCTTCGTCCAGATCCTGGGCCACTTCGCGCAACGCTTCGCGCGCGTTCCCCGGATCCATCTGGTAGCTGCGACGGTCGCCGAATTGCGGCGCCGAATCCGCGGCCTCGCGGAACGGACCGTAAAATCCTGAGCAGTATTTCGCGGCATAAGAAAGGATCGCGATTTCGGCGTGGCCGCCGGCATCGAGCGCCCGGCGTATCGCGGCCACACGGCCATCCATCATGTCCGACGGCGCCACGATGTCAGCACCGGCACGCGCGTGGGAAACCGCCGCTCGCGCCAGCAAATCGAGCGTCGGATCGTTCAGAATTTCTTGGCCCTCGACGATCCCGCAGTGCCCATGGTCGGTGTATTCGCACAAGCAAACGTCGCTGACGATCACCATTCCCGGGACGGCTTTGCGGATCGCGGTGATGGCGCGCTGCACCGCGCCGTCCGGAGCATACGCTTCCGAGCCGGTGGCATCCTTTTTCTCCGGAAGCCCGAACAATATGATCGCCGGAATTCCCAGCCCGGCCACTTCGCGGCACTCCTCGACCGCCTGATCCACCGACTGCTGGAAAATCCCCGGCATCGAGCTCACTTCGCGCCGCACGTTGGCGCCGGGACACACGAACATCGGATAGATCAGACCCTCGACGCCGAGGCGCGTCTCGCGAACCATGTTGCGGAGCGCAGCGGTGCGCCGCAGCCGCCGCGGCCGATGAGAAGGAAAGGTCACGTAAGGCTTTCCTGGGTGCGCGAATAATATTCTTCGAGAGCTCTGACCAATCCCCGGGAGCTGGCCTCGTCCGCTTCGATGGCTACTTCGAAACCAGCCGCGCGAATGGCGGCGGCAGTGGTGGGCCCAATCGCCGCAAATTTGGTGCGTTTCGCCACTTCTTTCAATCGCACGCGGCCAAGCGCGTCGGAGAAATTATCGAATGCCGAGGGACTGGCGAACGACACCACATCGACGTCGCCGTCCGACACTTCGCGAATGGTTCCCTGCGTCGCCGCCTCGGGCATCAGCGTCCGATACGCCAACACTTCCGTCACTTCAGCGCCGCCTTCGCGCAATGCGTCCGGCAAATCGCTCGCCGCACGGTCGCTTCGCGGCAGCAAAATCCGACGGCCGGTCACCGCGCCCCATAGCTCCTTGGCCAGCGCCGATCCCTGGGAGTGCCTGGCGACGTGATCGGCGCGGAAGCCACGATCCCGGGCCATCGCGGCGGTGGTGGGACCCGCTACCGCGATGAGCGGCCGTGGTGATTGCAGTTCGCTGCAGGAAAAACCCAGTTCCCAGCAGCGTTCGCAGAAAAAGCGCACCGCGTTCTGGCTGGTGAATAACAGCCAGTCGTATTTCGCGATGGACCGAATGGCCTCATCGAATTCGGTGGGATCCTCGACCGCGTGGAAACTCACCAGTGGAATCGAGACCACCTCGGCGCCCAGCTCTTCCAGTTGCGCGATCAATTCGCGCGATTGCTCCGGAGCTCGGGTGACCACAATGCGTTTTCCCTTGAGCGTCACTTTAGGCTTGCTCCCAGGCTTTACTATCCCGCTTCTCGCCGGCTACTTGCTTGGTGAGTGTTCTTCCCGCCATTTCCAAAATTCGCCCCGCGCCTGCTGCGAGCAGTTCCCTGCCCAACCGCCGCCCGATTTCTTCCGCTTGCGACGGGTCGCCGGACGCTGCGCGCCGCAGCGCGTCGGCGCCGTCGAGCGCCAACACTACAGCATCCAGCATCAGCCGGTGATTTGCAACGCGGCCTTGCGCGCCGAGCGGTACCTGGCAGCCGCCTTCGAGTTCGGCCAGCAAGGCGCGCTCGGCAGTGACGGCGGCGCGCGTTTCGGCGTGATCCAATTTTGCCAATAGCGCGCGCGTCTCGCGGTCATCGGCGCGGCACTCGACTCCCAGCGCGCCTTGTCCTACCGCGGGCAGCATCGTTTCCGGGGAAAAGACTCCGGTGATTCGCTGGCTCAGGCCCAAACGGTCGAGTCCGGCTTTCGCCAGCACTATCGCATCGAACTCTCCGGCGTCCAGTTTCTTCAGCCGCGTATCCACATTGCCGCGCAACTCTCGAACATCGAGATCGGGCCGCACCCGCCGCAATTGCGCTTGGCGCCGCAGGCTCCCGGTGCCCACGCGCGCACCGAGCGCCAACTCTTGCCATTTCGCGCCGCTGCGGGAGACCAGGCAATCGCTGGGATCTTCGCGGCTCGGAATCGCGGGAAACACCAGCCCCTCCGGAATTTTGGTGGGCACGTCTTTCATGCTGTGGACCGCCAGGTCCACGGTGCGATCGAGCAAGGCATCCTCGAGTTCCTTGATGAAGACGCCTTTCACGCTTAGCGCTGAAATCACCGCTTGCGGAGAGCGGTCGCCCGACGTGCGAATCACCACGACTTCGGATTCAACGGCGGCAAGTTCACGCAGCCGCCCGCGAATGAAATTGGCCTGCCACAGAGCCAGCGCGCTGCCGCGCGACCCGATCCGCAACACACTCACGATTGGTCCTCGTCTCGAGTATCCCGGGCGTCACCAGCGTCCTCGGAATTCATGGCGAACAGCCGCCGCAGCGCATCGATCGCCGCCAGCCGCTCGCCGGGATTGCGAATCTTTTTCAGGCGCGTGGTGGGTTCAGCGAAAATCGAATCCAGCAAATCCTGGCTCAAGCGCGTCATCGCTTCGCGCTCTTCCGGCGGTAATTTTTCCAGGCGCTGCGCGACGAACTCGCGCCGGCGCGATTCCACCTGCGCCCGAAACTGTTCGACGAACTCCGCCGAATCCACTCCCGCGCGCCACGCCCCAAATTTTCCGATGTGCTCGGTGATGATTGCTTCGGCGCGCGGAATTTCCGCCTCGCGCGCCTTGCGATTCTGCTCGACGATTTCGCCCAAGTCATCGATGTTATAAAGATACAAATTGTAGAGCGCGCCGGCATCGCCTTCCACGTTGCGCGGCACGCCCAGATCCATCACAAACATCGCGCGTCCGGAACGCGCTTCCAGGGCCCGTTCGAGCATCGCGCGGGTGAGCACCACGCCCGCTTCGCCCACCGAGGTGACCACGATATCCGGATATTCCAGCGCGCTTTCCAGCGATTCCCACCCAATCGATTCGCCCTGAAAACGCCGCGCCAAATCCTCCGCGCGATCCCGCGAGCGGTTCACCACCCGCAGGCCGCGAATTCCTCGATTGCGCAGATGGTCGACCACTTGCTCGGCCACCACACCGGCTCCCAAGATCAGCGCGCGATGATCCTTCAGATTGCCGAAAACGCGTTCGGCCAGTTTCACGCCGGAAAACGCCACCGACATCGGCCGCGCGCCTACTTCGGTTTCCGCGCGAACGCGTTTGCCGACTTCCAGCGCGCCCTGAAAAAGCCGGTTGAGCACCGGACCGGTGGAACCGTTTTCGAGCGCCCGGGTGTAGGCTTCCCGCACTTGTCCCAGAATTTCTGCCTCGCCCAAAAGCATCGAGTCCAGTCCGGACGTAACGCGAAAAAGGTGGCGCACCGCAGCGTCGCCCGTCTCACGGTAGATTTTACCGTTCACTTCCGTGGCGGGAAGATTGTGAAAGCTGTAGAAGAAAACTTCCATGGCGTTGGCGGTGGTATCGAGCGCCGGGCCGCAGACGCCGTAGAGCTCGCTGCGGTTGCAGGTGGAGACCACCACGGCCTCGTGCAAAATTCCATTCGCACGCAGATGGGCGGCGGCCTGGCGCGCCTGCTCGGGCGAAAACACCACGCGTTCGCGCAACTCGAGCGGAGCGGTGCGGTGGTTGCATCCCACCATGGCAATCCGCATCCGGCTGCCGGAGATTCTTTCCGCTGTGGTCGCCGTGGGCATCAGTAGAAGCGGTGAAACCGCGTCATATAGAGATTCACAAACGTGTAGCTGAAAAGCACCAGCACGAAATTGCACGCGCACACCAGCGCCGCGCGAGGTCCACGCCATGCGGCGCGCTGGGCCATCCACAGATACGCCACATACAGCGCGAGGATCAGCATGGTCACGACTACTTTCGGATCGCCCAGCGCGAAGTGCCCGCTGAGCCGGCGCTCCCAAACAAAACCCATCCCCACGCCCGCGCACAGCGACGCCAATCCTACCCACACGCTGCTGCGGCTCATGCGCTCGAGCAAATCCAACGGGGGAAACCGCCAGAAAATCGCACTCGGTTTTCGCGCCCGCAGCACACGGTTCTGCAACAGGTAAATCAAGCTCAGGGCAAACGACAGCGCAAACGCGGAATACGCTAGCGTGTTCAGGGTCACGTGCAAATCGAAGAGCGGCCCGCGAGCGGGCGGTGCGGGCGGCGGACCCATCGGTGCGAAAATCATCACCGCGACTACCCACACCAAGATCAGCATGGTCACGAACGCGCCCACGCTACGTTGGCGATGGAAAATCTCCAGCGCGAGGTAGGTGACCGCGAGCAGCCAAGCAAATAACGACATTGATCCGAACAGATCGTTATACGGAACCGAATGGACCCAACGCGACCGCTCCATCAGCGCCAGATATTGCAGCAATATTCCGCCGCACAGCAATAGGGTCCCGGAACGTCCAATCCAGCGATTGGAAGAATACAGAAATCCCGCGTACGCAGCGAAGCTCGCGGCGTAGAGTCCCAAGGCGAGGTAGGAGAGTGTCGGTGTCAATGAACCGCCTATCGGTCGGGCCAGTATATGCACCCGGGTAGGGGCGCTTGCGGTGCAACTTATTATTATACGCCGAGAGTAATGGATTTCCCGAATGCCAGCGCACTTGATCCTGAGCCGTTAACCGCAATTTCCCGGAAGCCACCTGCGCACTTGCACCCATCCCGCCTACAGGCACCACGTCGCTTTTGTTATGATGGAATGCGACCCGATGACAAATTCCACCGAGAATCGCAAAGAGCTGCTGTTGCGCGCTTGCCGCTGTGAGCCGGTGAAGCGTGTGCCGGTGTGGATCATGCGTCAAGCGGGACGCTACCTCCCCGAATACCAAGCTGTGCGTAAGCATCATTCGTTCCTGGAAATCTGCAAGACGCCTGCGTTGGCTGCGGAAGTTTCGATACAGCCGCTGCGTGCCATCGACGTGGACGCGGTGATCGTATTTTCCGACATATTGATCGTCGCCGAAGCTATGGGCATGCATCTCGAGGTTCCGGATTCCGGTCCGGTGCTGGACAATCCGATTCGTGACCGCGCCGGGCTTGATCGGCTGCGCGACTTCGACCCCGAAAGCGACACGCGCTTCGTCGGCGCCGCGATCCGCGAAATCATCCGCCAGGTGGGCCCAGCGATTCCGGTCATTGGCTTCGCCGCGGCTCCGTGGACTCTGGCGTGCTACATGATCGAAGGACAGACCCGCGGCAGCATTGCTACCGCAATGGAAATGGCGCGAACCCAGCCGCGCCTGGTGCGCGATCTGCTGGAACGAATTGCACGCGGCACCGCCGCGTACTTGCGCTCACAGATTGCGGCCGGCGCTGCGGTGGTTCAGCTTTTCGATACCTGGGCCGGCGAACTCAACCTCGAAGAATTCAACAGGCTGGAGCTGCCCGCGATTCAACTTTTGCTCAGCGAACTGAATGCCGCGCCGACGCCGGTAATTTATTTCGCGCGCGGCGCCAGCCACTTGGTCGAGAGCGCCGGTCGCACCGGAGCCAACGTGATCAGTGTCGACTGGCGCACTGACTTGGCCGGCGCGCGACGCGTTTTGGGCCCAAGAATCGCGCTGCAAGGAAACGTGGACCCGGCAATACTGCTGGTCTCATCAGCAGCGGCGGCAGAGGCGGCGAGCCACGCCGTCGAGGCCACCGGCGGCGCGGGCCACATTCTGAATTTGGGCCACGGTATTCTGCCGACCACTCCAGTGGAGAACGCCCGCGCGTTCGTAGCCGCCGGGAAAGTGATCCGTGCGGCTGCGGCAACAGCGCGGCCTCGGCCGCTCGATGCCGCGGTATAATTAGTTAGGCTCGGAAACCCGCACATGGCTATCGAAGTTCCCAAGACGACCGTCGCCCTGGAAGACCTCAACGTCAGCCAGGAATTTCTCGCCCGTTACAATCGTCCCGGCCCGCGATACACCAGCTACCCCACCGCCCCGCTGTGGAAGGAAGATTTTGGCCCGGACGATCTGGAATGCACGTTCGCGCAAGCGGAGGCCGACGCCACACCCATTTCGATCTACGCGCACATTCCGTTCTGCGAGAATCTGTGCCTTTTCTGCGGATGTAACGTATCGATCCAGAAAGACAAATCCGTCGCGATTCCCTATCTCGATTCGCTGAAAAAGGAGATCGATCACGTCAGCCGGTTCGTTTCCAAGTCGCGCCCGGTGGTGCAAATTCATTGGGGCGGCGGCACGCCGACCTACCTGACGCCGGCGCAGATTGAGGATCTCTTTATCGCGATTCGCGATCGCTTCCATCTTGCCGCGGACTGCGAAATCGGAATTGAAGTGGATCCGCGAGTGACCTCCACCGATCACCTGGTCGCGCTTCGCAAACTCGGGTTCAACCGGCTGAGCATGGGCATCCAGGATTTTCAGCACAAAGTGCAGGAGACCGTTCATCGCGTCCAGCCTTACGAAATGACGCGCGACTTGATCGTGGCCTCGCGCGAGCTAGGATTCGAAAGCGTGAATGTGGATTTGATCTACGGTCTGCCGTTTCAGACCGCCGAAAGCTTCCGCGCTACCGTCGAACAAGTGCTCACTCTAGGGCCGGACCGCGTGGCCATGTTCAGCTACGCGCACGTGCCGTGGCTCAAGAAACAGCAGGGCGCGTTCGCGATGTATCTGCCGGAAGGCATGCAGAAATTCCATATCTTCCAGGCCGGCCTAAAATCATTTCTCGGCGGCGGCTATCAATTTATCGGCATGGACCACTTCGCGCGACCCAATGACGAGCTGGCCGTCGCGCAGCGCAATCGCACGCTGCATCGTAATTTCATGGGCTACACCACCAAGGCCGGCGCGGCCCTCTACGGCATGGGCGTAAGCGCGATCAGCGCGTTCGGTTCGGCCTACGCGCAAAACATTCGCGAGGTACCGCCCTACCAATCGGCGGCCGCGAGCCGCGGCATCGCGACCATGCGCGGCTATCGTTTGACGCCCGACGATCGCATCCGGCGCGAGGTGATTTCAAAACTCCTGTGCCACGGCGTGGTGCGCAAAAATGAAATCGAAAACGAATTTGCGATCGCCTTCGACGATTATTTCGCCGCCGAAAATCGCCAGCTTGAGCCGCTGGCCGCTGATGGGCTGATCGAATCCGGTCGCGAAGAAATCCGCGTCACAGCGCTCGGCCGCATTTTCATCCGCAACGCCGCGATGATTTTCGACCGCTACCTAGCCGAACAAAAAATGGACGCGAAGCCATTGTTTTCCAAAACTCTGTAAGGGCATATCGTTTCTCGCGCATCGCGCCGCAACTCCTTCTTGCCGCGCCTGGCTGGTACTCTCTGGGACCGTTCGAGAGTCAATTCTTAGGGTAAAACGCGATTCTGCTACGATTTGGATTTTCGATGTCGTTTGCTTTCATGAACATCGCGGAGCCAATCCATGCGGATCTCGCGATTCGAATCCTTCCCCCCGCTCTTTTGTTTTCATATACATGGGAGAGGAGATCGGGGGAATTCGACACTTCGGCGCAGTTCCCTGTTTGCCCCTTGCCCGCGACTTGGCTAGCGCGCTCATATTCGCGCGACACTAGCATTTTGCGGGGGATGGATAAAAGGGACTAGTTCGGTGGATGCTGCCCGGGTCTGGCTGGGTGTCCAACGACATTCTTCAGGGCCGGGTGCGAACCGACGAATTCCTTTCGGAATCAATTCTGTTGCTGCTACATTTTCCTCGCTCTTGAAAATGGAGCCCTATGCAGCCATGAACGCCTCTCGAAGTGCGGTGGTCATCGGAGCAGGAATTTCCGGGCTGGCCTGCGCGTGGCGTCTGCGCAAGCACGGAATCCGCGTCAAGCTGCTGGAATCATCCCCTCGCGTCGGCGGCGTAATCGGCTCGTCCTTGCAGAACGGATTCCTGTTCGAAAAGGGGCCGCAGAGCTTTCTCGGAACTCCGGTTGTCCTCGACCTGGTTCGCGAGCTGGGCATCGAATCCGAATTGGTCACCGGCGATCCCCGCGCGACCCGCTACATTCTTCGCGGCGGGCGCTTGCATCGCGTTCCATTGTCGCCGCAGTCTTTTTTCACCAGCTCGTATTTCAGCGGCGGGACACGGCTGCGCGCCGCCGCGGAACTTTTTCGCCGCAGCCGCCCGCCGCAACACGAGGAATCCGTGGCCGATTTCATTCGCCGCAAGTTCGGCGCGGAAATTCTCGATAATCTGGTCGCCCCATTCGTATCCGGGGTATACGCCGGCGATTCCGAACAGCTCAGCGTTCGCAGCGCCTTTCCTACATTGTCCGAATGGGAATTGCAGTACGGAAGCGTGCTGCGCGGCGCGATGAAATCGCGCCCGGCCGGCCAGAAACGGCCGTCGCCCTGCTCGTTCCGGGGCGGCATGGAAACTCTTCTGGAAGCGTTTGCGGCTCAACTTAGTGACGCGATTCAAACGCAGATGTGCGTTGAATCGCTCTCGTTCCGGAGCGGTGCGGCTGGCGGGGGGGATGAGCCTCCGTTTAGCGTGCGCGTAAAGACCGCGACTGGAATCGTGGATATCGCGGCCGATACGATCATCATGGCCACGCCCGCGTACATCGCCGGACAAATACTTGCGTCCATTTCCGAAAAATTGCACGCATCTTTGAGCGTACTGCCGTACGCGCCGGTTGTGGTCGTCGCGGGAGGCTATCAGCGCCATCAGGTAGGCCACACATTGGACGGATTCGGCTACCTGGTCCCGCGCGCGGAAAACCTGCACGTGCTCGGCACGGTGTGGAATTCGTCGCTCTTTCCTGGCCGCGCGCCGGACGGAATGGTGACGTTGACCAGCTTCGCCGGCGGCGCCACCAATCCCAGCGTGGTGCATCAGGACGAGGAAGCGATTGCGCCGATGGTGGAGGCGGAGGTGGCGCAAACCCTTAATATCGCAGGAGCCCCACTCGAGCGAGCCGTGTGGCGACTGGCGAAAGGCATTCCGCAATACAATCTGGGGCACGCGGCATCGCTTGGGGCGATTCGCGAAGAGCTCTCGCGATTTCCGGGGATTTTCCTCGCGGGAAACTACCTTCAAGGACCGTCCCTGCAGAACACTATCGAACAGGCTAGGCGTACTGCTGACTCGGTCCATGATTTTTTTGGTGCGGCGGCGCGGAAATAATTTTCGCGCCCTGCGTCCATACGAGGGATTTGAAGCCAATCAGAGTGGTGGTGCCATGCTGCGGGTATGGAGATCGTGGAGGCCCTTTTGGGCTGAGAAGAGCTTGGCTTTTGGGCCCGCCGACAAGAGTGTCTGCGCCACGACGGATTCAGGAACGTTGACGGCGGCGCTTGCGGTCGCGGTGGGCCAGGCGAATCTTGCGGCGCAGGCCGGCGTCTCGGAATCGGCGGCGCTCTTCGGCGGTCTTGACGATTAGCGGCCGGATCGACCGGCGGTTGAGCGCTGCGTCTACGGCAACAAACGTCAGATATGCGCTGCTGGTGTGCTGGCGTTTGCCGGTTATGACATTTTCGCTGAATACCTTTACGCCCACCTCCATCGAGGTGTGAAACACGCGATTGACTCGCGACTGCAAGATGAGGATGTCGCCGATACGTACCGGATTGCGAAAGTCCACATAGTCCACGGACGCGGTAACCACTGGACTATTGGAGTGGCGGTGTGCGGCCAGCGCCCCGGCAATATCGATCCAGTGCAACACGCGTCCGCCCAACAGATAGCCTAGCGGATTGGCGTCGTTGGGCAACACCGCTTCGACCATCTCCGATTCCGACGCGCTTACTGGTTTCGGCTTCACCGCAAGTTCTTCCGCACTTCCCTGTTCGCGCTCGAGTTTCATCCTGTCCCCTGACTTGGTATGGTTGGGCAGAGCTCGCTCGGTGATTTCCACTTGCGGCGTGCCCACTCGCCGGCCGGCATTCGGAAGGCGCGCGCCACGCGGTTTAATTTTCGTTCCTATCATATCCTCCGATGAATGTTTGGAGATGTGCCGCCAGAAAACCTGGCAGTTTCACGCTGCCTACATTATGCATCGAAATGTTGACGAGAACTCAAACCCATCCAACATCGATGACGTAGCTTTGACTGGTGATGGCGCTGCTGTCATCGGCGGCCAGAAATAGCACCAACCGCGCTACTTCGTCCGGCGAGATCATCCTCTTGAGGGCTTGGCCGCTCAGAATCTCCGCTTGATAGGCCTCGGTAAACCACAATTGCTTTTGCCGATCGGTGAGGATGGCGCCAGGCAGGACGCAGTTCACGCGAATGTTATCGGCTCCCAGCTCGTGAGCGAGGGTGCGGGTAAGCCCGACAATCGCGGCTTTCGCGGTGACGTATACCGGCATCCCGACGGACGGGACTATCCAACTGATTGAACTCATATTGATGATTGACCCTCGCCCCGCTTTCTTCATGACGGGAATCACGGCCTGGCTGGCAAAAAACTGGTGCTGGAGATTAACGGCCATCGACCGGTCCCAATATTCCGGGGTGACCTCGGCTAGGGAGTGGCGAGCGTCGTTGGCCGCATTATTCACCAGCACATCCACCGTTTTGAATTTCGCAATGATGCCGCGAACGCACTCGCCAACGGCATTCAGATCGGTGAGATCGCACTGCAGGAAGTAGGACTCGGTGTGGCCGTTCGCGCGGATCCGGTTTGCCAGGTGAGCGACGGCTTTATTCTGGATGTCCAGAAAAGCCACCTGCGCACCTTGTTGGGCAAATTGCTCGACGATCTTTTCCCCGATGCCCCTGGCACCGCCGGTCACCACGACTACCCGGTCACGCAGGCTGGGGTAGGATCCGTATTCCATGTGTGCATCCTTCGGGCCTTCGGGTTGGCGATTCAGTAGGTCGCACGTCCGCCACTCAAGTCGAACACCGCGCCGGTAGTGAACGAATTCTCTTCGGATACCAGCCAGGCCACCATTGCGGCGACCTCGTCAACCTCAAGGAATCGTCCACGCGGAATCTTGGACAGCATGTAATCGATGTGCTGCTGGGTCATCTGTTCAAAAAGTCGCGTGCGCGCTGCCGCCGGAGTGATGCAGTTGACCGCAATGTTGTGCTCCGCTAGTTCCTTCGCTAATGACTTGGTGAGGGCGATCACGCCTGCTTTTGCGGCGCTGTAGGCGGAGGCATTCGGATTTCCCTCCTTACCCGCAATGGACGACACGTTTACGATGCGGCCATAATTCTGCTGGAGCATAAAGGGGACCACCGCGCGGCAACACAGAAACACACCGGTTAAATCCACGTCGATCACCTGCCGCCAGACATCCACGGGATATTCCCAGGTTTTCAGGTTGGGGCCGGTAATCCCCGCGTTGGCGACCAGAATATCGATCCTTCCGAATTTCTCCGCGGCGGCCTTGGCTGCACGATTTACGCTCTCGGCGTCCGCCACCTCTACGGCGGATCCGTCGACGGGGCGGGCGCCCTCGAGCTGTTTCACGGCCGTTGCGAGCAATTCTTTGTCCCGGTCCCAGAGCGTGACCGAAGCGCCGGAAGCTAGAAAGCGCTGGGCCACGGAGAAGCCGATGCCCTGCGCTCCACCGGTTACGATGGCGTGACGGTTGGTTAGATCTATCGCGTTCATGTGCCGTTCCATTGCGCTCCCGTTGATTGTGAAGACGCGCGTGATTGAATCGGCAGGTCCGCGCGATGTACATCTCGCCGTTACGGGCGAAGCGCGACGTTATTACTTCCCCGGAATCAGCGTCAAGGCGTTTCTACCGTTCCGGGAAACTTCCTCGCGTTCAGTGTCCGCCGATTTATGTTACCGGAAGTGGGATCTCCGCTGGCGTGCATTTCCGGAGTTACTGGCGCGGATCTCAAGAAAAGGATGGTGAGAATCATGAGCGAAGGCGTTGCGCGCAAGCTTGATTTCAGCAAAAAAACCATTGCTCAGTGCGGCTGGAGTGCTGGCGGTGGCTGTACCATTCACCTTCGGCGCGCTGCACGCAACACCGAGCCGAGCTGATTCACAGACGCGAGGGGCAAGCGACTCCGCGGCCGCATACGAAACCGCTTCGATCAAACCAAACCAGGCCAGCAACCATATCCCAAGGAGAATACTGTTCAAGCCGGACTACGAGTTCACTGCAAACAGCGTCACACTGCAAGGGCTGATTGGAGCGGCATACGACGTCGAGGGTTTTGAGATTTCGGGAGGGCCAAACTGGCTGAAGTCTGAACAGTACGATGTTAAAGCGAAACCCAGCAAGTCCGTGGCTGATGCGCTGCAAGACTTAAGCCCGGAGCAGCGCTTCGCCGAGAACGAACGCATGCTGCAGGCACTTTTGGCGGACCGATTCAAGCTGGCGCTCCACTGCGAAACCAGGGAACAGCTTCCTGTATATGCGCTGGTCATTGCGAAGAATGGCCCCAAGCTCCACGAGGTAAACCCTAGCGACGCGGACACAGAAACGACGATAAAGCTCCCCAACGGCCTCGTCCTTCCCTTTCTGCCGGGCCAGCAGGCCATTTTGCGGAACCAGATCGTAGGTAAGGAACTTCCCATAGCAAACTTGGTGAAGATGTTGACAGCTGTGCCGGGTCGCACCGTTGTCGACAAGACGGATCTCACGGGGAAATATGACTGGAACTTTCAGTGGACGCCGGATCCTGGCTCGACACCGATGTGCAACCGGTCGGATGGCACGCAGAACGAGAAGCCTTGCACTGTCGCGCCTAAATCTTCGGGCCTTCGATCTTCACCGCGATAGAGGAGCAGCTGGGTCTGAAACTTGAATCGCAAGAAGGGACGATGGAGATTCTGGTCATCGATGATGCGGAGGAGCCTGCGGCAAATTAGCAGCGGGCGCAACACTGGGTCGGTTTTCGCCTCATTCACTGATGTCCGGCAACGCGTACTCCGAGGTCTTGATTCGAATTCCTAGGTAATCCACTTCAACGACTGTGTTGGTAAGATCCCTCGCGTCAAATTGTTCCAGCGCCGCGCGAAAGAGCTCTTTCTGGGGGGCAGGCGTAACGTTCGGAACAATAATGATCAGTCCAGCATGCAATCGCTCTTGTCCAAAGCGCACAAGAAAATCGGAACGATTGTTGGTGACAAACGTGTAGTCCTGCTGGCGAATGGTGACCATAAGTTGCCAATCCGTCGAACTGGCGAGCCCGCCGATAAATGACATGATCTGCTAGATGCCCCGCCTCCCGCGCCAGCTCAATCAAGCACGTGTGCAGGCATTCATCGATCAGGAGCTTGACACCTACCCCGCAAGAACGCGGTCGTGCCAGGTCACCCGAATCGGTTTTCGCTTCGCCCAGGGGCGCGCGGCCGGACGCCCCCGACGCGGAAAGGCTTGGACGTAAAGCGAGGCGAGGTCGATTTTCTCTCTGTCTAGGCCTGGGTAACCTTCTAGGATCTCTTCTGGGCTCGCTCCCTGACTCAACATGGCGGCAACAAGGTCTACGGGGATGCGCGTGCCACGATACACCGGTGTGCCGCGCATGACCTCAGGATTGGAGACAATCATGCTCGATGCGCGCTCCAGTCTTTTTAGGTCGCGGTCGAGTTCCAGACGTACCGATTTCACTTGAATTACCAGCGCGGAACCCTCTGCGAGAAACATCGCGTCAGCTTCCGGAGACGACTGAAGCTTCTTGGCAATCGCCCGACGCGTTGCCATCGGCAATAGCCGCACACCCTGCGCTTCGAGTCGCAGGTATAGCACCTGCTCTCGGGTAAGCATTCGCTGGATCGAACGGCCGGTGCGGACTCTTCGCGGTCGAATCAGTCGACGCTCGATCAGCTTGTGAACTGCAGGAAGCGGTAAATTGGCAATGGCGGACGCTTGGGCCGGTGTATATCCAAGGGCTTGCATGCCATTATTCTACCCCAAAGAGGGTAGCATTAATACCATATTGCCCATTTGATGCTCTCCCACCAGCCCTTCCCCTTATGAGTCTCCAGCGTTTGGGCTGCGCGCGAGAAACGCGTATTATGGATGCCGACCATGACTCCACCTACCAAGTCGCGACGCGAAGTTCTCGAGGGATTCGTGCAGGCTAATCCTAACGATGCGTTCGCGCGCTACGGACTGGCTCTCGAATGCGCCAAGCTTGGCGAGGACGAAGCGGCCACCGGCCATTTTGTGAAATTGATTGAGGGTCATCCCGGCTATGTCGCTGGGTACTTTCAGTATGGCCAATTGCTGGCGCGGCTCGGCCGCGTCGCCGAAGCCAAGAAAATACTTTCGGACGGCATCGTGGTGGCCGCGCATTCCGGCGATACTCACGCGCGAGACGAGATGCAGGCCACGTTGCAATCGCTCGCCTAGCCCTGGGCGGGCGCCGGTCTTTCCGGAGAGCGCTGAATGAGTGGCGTACGCATTCCGATTTTCCCGCTGGAACTCGTGCTGTTCCCCGAAATGATCCTGCCGCTGCACATTTTCGAACCGCGATACCGGCTGATGATTCGCAAGTGCCTCGACGCGCCGAGCGAGTTCGGGGTGGTGCTGGCGCGATCCCGGGGCATCGCGGCGTTCGGGTGCACCGCGGAAATCAGCGAAGTGACCAAGGACTACGGTGATGGGCGGGTAGACATCCTCACCGAGGGCCGATCGGTATTTCGCATTCTGGGAGTATTTTCCGAGCAGCCTTACCAGGAAGCGGAGGTCGAAATGGTGGCGCAAGAGGATAGGTCTCAGCGCGGCGAGCCCACGGAGTTAATCCAGGCGTACGAGAAATGCCATCAGATGGTATACGGCCATCCGCCCAAAGCGGACGAAAGATCCGGCGCCGCCTCCCTGGCGTACTATATTGCGGCAGACCTGCCGTTGGCGTTGGACGACAAGCAAACGGTGCTCGAGCTGCGCAACGAACCGGCGCGGCGAGCTGTGCTCGTGGAGCGGCTGCGAGAGTTGCTGCCGGCGTTGGAGCGGACCCATCGCGTTCGGGGGAAAGCACGCACCAACGGCCACGGAGAGCTCTGAAGGCCCGGCCAAAGTTTCTGCTGGATTGCATGCCAACGTATCACCCGCCCGCGGCATCATCTATAATGGTACAGACGCGCGAAGTTCCTCGCGTCCATCTGCGCACTCGAAACGGGGACACATGACCACGCAGCCTGAAACGCTAGGGCAGCTTCGCAGCAGCGAATGGCCGGAGGCCAAGATCGGCCACCGGAGCGTAAAGCAGGAGCTGCGCGAAAATCTGCTGCGCAAGATCGAAACGGGCGAACCGTTGTTCAAGGGTATCCACGGTTACGAAGAGACGGTGATCCCGCAGATCGTTAATTCCCTGCTCTCGCGCCATCACTTTATTCTGCTGGGTCTACGCGGGCAGGCCAAAACACGGATACTGCGCGGCCTGGCGGCGTTTCTCGATCCAGTGATTCCCGCGATCGCGGGCTGCGAGATCAACGACAATCCGTATCATCCGCTGTGCCGATCCTGCCGCGAACGAGTCGCGAAAGAGGGCGATGCCACGCCGATCCAGTGGATTCCGCGCGACCGCCGCTATGTGGAAAAGCTGGCTACACCGGACGTGACCATTGCCGACATCATTGGCGACGTGGACCCGATCAAAGCGGCCCGCTCGGGACGCGACCTCTCCGACGAAATGACGATTCATTACGGTCTGCTCCCGCGCGCCAACCGCGGAATCTTCGCGATCAACGAACTGCCCGACCTCGCTGGAAAAATTCAGGTGGGGCTCTTCAACATCATGCAAGAGGGCGACATTCAGATTAAGGGCTATCCGGTGCGTCTGCCGCTGGACGTGATGCTGGTATTTACGGCGAACCCGGAGGACTACACGGCGCGCGGAAAAATCATCACGCCGCTGAAGGATCGCATCGGCGCGGAAATCCGCACCCACTATCCGGGGACGCTGGCGGAAGGAATGTCGATTACCTCCCAGGAATCCTGGAGCAATCGCGGCGGCGTGCCCCGCCTGACCGCCCCCGGCTATATCCGCGAGATCATCGAAGAAGTTGCGTTTCACGCGCGCGAAGACAAGCGTATCGATAAGCGCTCCGGGGTGAGCCAGCGACTGCCGATCAGTTGTTTGGAGAACGCCCTGAGCAACGCCGAACAGCGCGCGGTACGAAATCACGAAACTAGCGCCGCCGCGCGCGTTGCGGATATTTACTCGGCGATCCCGGCAATGACGGGAAAGTTTGAATTGGAATACGAAGGGGAAATGAAGGGCGCCGAAAATATCGCGCGCGAGCTGATTCGCTCCGCGGTTGGCAAGGTTTTCACCCGCCATTTCGCGGACGCTAATTTTCAGCCGCTGGTCCAATTTTTCGAAGGTGGCGGCGATTTGAAAGTGCCCGCCGGCGCATCGGCGGCGGAGCACTGCGCGCAGTTGCGCACCGTTCCGGGCCTGTTCGATTTGCTGGGCGCGCTCAACGTCAAAGCCAATCAAAACCCGGCGGAAGTGGCCTCCGCGGCGGAGTTTATTCTGGAAGGGTTGTGGGCGCACAAGCGCATTTCGCGAAGTGAGGAGCGTGGTTACTTCGCGGAAGCGCGAAAAGCGCCCGAATCGCGCGAGGCGCCCAACCGCAACGTGCCGCGACGCCAGTTCAACTGAGGCCCCTATGAAGGTGATTCGCTATTCGAAATACACAGGTGAACCCGCCGGGGATATCGACCTCGAAGATTTGATGAGCCGTCTCGCCGACTACCTGCTGCAGAGCGGCTACGAATCTCCCTACGGTGTGTATGAAATGGACCCGGAGGGCATGGGGCAGCGCCACATGGACGAGTTGCGCGAGGCCATCTTGCGAGCGCTCGAAGATGGCGACCTATTGCCGGACGAGATGATGCAATCACTGCTCGAAAATCCCGAACTGGCCCAGAACCAAAAGCTGCGCGAGATGATCGACCAGATTATCGAACGGCTGGCCGGCGAGGGTTACATTTCTCCTCAGCCGCCCACGGTCACTCCTCCCCCGAGCCAGACTCCCGGTGGACAGATCGGGCCCGCGCAGGCCGGCATGAACGCGCGATTTGAAGTCACCGACAAGGCCATCGATTTCCTGGGGTTTCAAACACTGAAGGATTTGCTCGCGGGCCTGGGGAAAAGCAGTTTCGGGCGCCACGATACGCGCGATTTGGCCACCGGGGTGGAATCGGGCGGCACGTCCAAAGCCTACGAATTTGGCGATACCCTGAACCTGGACATCGGCGAGACATTATTTAATGCGGTGCGCCGCAATGGCACCAGCGTGCCGATCGAGCTCGACTATCCGGATCTGATGGTGCACCAGTGCGAGTATCAGAGCTCCTGCGCCACGGTGCTGATGCTCGATTGCAGCCATAGCATGATTCTTTACGGCGAAGATCGCTTCACCCCGGCCAAGCGCGTGGCACTCGCGCTGGCGCACCTGATTCGCACCCAGTATCCCGGCGATTCGCTGCACGTGGTTTTGTTCCACGATTCCGCCGAGGAAATTCCGCTGGGCAAGCTCGCCCGCGTTCAGGTGGGACCGTATTACACCAATACGCGCGAGGGACTGCGTCTGGCGCAGCGCATTCTGGCGCGTCAGAAAAAAGATATGCGCCAGATCATTATGATCACCGACGGCAAGCCTTCGGCGCTGACCCTGGACGACGGGCGCATCTACAAAAATGCATTTGGCCTCGATCCGCTGGTCGTTTCCCAGACCATGGAAGAAGTGGCCAAGTGCAAGCGCGCGGGAGTGCTGATCAATACGTTCATGCTCGCCAGCGACTATAGCCTGGTGCATTTCGTGCAGAAGGTCACCGAACTATGCCGCGGCAAGGCCTACTTCACCACCCCCTACACGTTAGGCCAATACCTGCTGATGGATTACGTGCAGGGGAAGACGCGGCAGGTACACTAGAGGCAGGAGTTCGCGGAGGGTGTGAGCAATGTCCCGAATTCATGCTGGCGACGCTGCGCCGGAATTTTCGCTTTCCGACACTCACGGCAAAAACCATTCGTTGAAGGACATGTTGAAAAAGGGGCC
>Ga0302324_100005856_pt1 | contig 26714 bp, 21 predicted proteins | sample Palsa_T0_1_FD_201949 | JGI IMG/M metagenome (GOLD analysis project Ga0302324, IMG submission 201949) | Peat permafrost microbial communities from Stordalen Mire near Abisko, Sweden - Palsa_T0_1 | ecosystem: Environmental > Terrestrial > Soil > Palsa > Peat permafrost | place: Sweden: Abisko...
CGCCGACTTCGCGCAGTGGCTGGACACGAAGAAACCCACCGTCGTCACCTGGAACGGCCGCGGCTTCGACATGCCGGTCATCACCAGCCGGGCGCTGCGCCACGGCCTCTCCATGCCCTGGTGGTTCTCCGACCGCCACACGCGCTACCGCTACTCCCCCGAGGGGCACTTCGATCTCATGGATTTCCTCGCCGACTTCGGCGCCGCCAAGAACGCGCGCCTGGACGTCTACGCCAAGCTGGTGGGCTTCCCTGGCAAGGTCGGCATCGACGGCTCGCAGGTGCTCCCGCTGGTGCACGCGGGGAAGATCGACGAGGTGAACGCGTACTGCCTCTGCGACGTCGCGCAGACGGCCGCCATCTTCCTCCGCGTCGAGCTCCTGCGGGGGAGCTTCGACCGCGATCACTACCGCGAGCACGCGCGCGGGTTACTGGCCTTCATCGACGAGCAGCCCCGCCTCGCGCCGGTCGCCGAGAAGGTCGACCGGCCGCGGTTTCTCATCGAGGCTTGAGTCGGAAGGACGCGCCGGGTGCTGGGCCAGCCCTCTTCCGCCGCGTCAGAGGGGGAGGTTGCTGTGCTTCTTCGGCGGGTTGCTGTCGCGCTTGTCCTTCAGGAGCTCGAGGCTGCGGTGGAGCCGCGCCCGCAGCGTCCGCGGATGGATGACCTCGTCGATGAAGCCCAGCTCCGCCGCCTTGTAGGGGTTGGCGAACTTCTCCCGGTAGTCCGCCACGAAGGCCGCGCGGGTCCTCTCCGGGTCCGCGGACTGCGCGATCTCGCCGCGACGCACGATGTTCACGGCGCCTTCGGGGCCCATGACCGCGATCTCGGCGGTCGGAAAGGCGAAGTTCATGTCGGCGCGAATGTGCTTGCTGGCCATGACGTCGTAGGCCCCGCCGTACGCCTTGCGGAGGATGACCGTCACCTTGGGGACCGTGGCCTCGGCGAAGGCGAAGAGGAGCTGCGCCCCGTGCCGGATGATGCCGCCGTATTCCTGATCGGTCCCGGGCAGAAAACCCGGGACGTCGACGAAGGTGACCAGGGGAACGTTGAAACAGTCGCAGAAGCGCACGAAGCGCGCGGCCTTGACCGACGAGTGGATGTCGAGCACCCCCGCCAGGACGGCGGGCTGGTTGGCCACCACGCCGACGGTGCGTCCGCCCACGTGCGCGAAGCCGATCACGATGTTCTGCGCGTAGGCTTCGGCAATCTCGAAGAGGTAAGCGTCGTCCACCACCGCGCGCACCACGTCTTTGACGTCGTAGGGCTTGCTGGCATCGGCCGGGATGAGGGTGTCGAGCTCGGGGACCGAGCGCAGCGGCGGATCCTGCGTGGCCTTGAAGGGCGGGTCCTCCTGGTTGTTCGAGGGCAGGAACGAGAGGAGCTCGCGGGCCTGGGCGAGGCAGGTCTTGTCGTCGGGGGACGTCAGGTGGCAGACGCCGCTCTTGGTCGCGTGCGTGGTGGCGCCGCCCAGGTCCTCCTTGGTGACCTCTTCGTGCGTCACCGCCTTGATGACGTCGGGTCCGGTGATGAACATGTAGCTCGTCCCCTCCACCATCAGGATGAAGTCCGTGATGGCCGGGGAGTAGACCGCGCCGCCGGCGCAAGGCCCGAGGACGCAGCTGATCTGCGGCACCACCCCGCTGGCCAGCGTGTTGCGGAGGAAGATGTCGGCGTACCCGGCGAGCGACTCCACGCCCTCCTGGATGCGCGCTCCGCCGGAGTCGTTGAGGCCGATGACCGGGGCGCCGACCTTCATCGCCAGGTCCATCACCTTGACGATCTTCTGCGCGTAGGCCCCGCTCAAGCTGCCGCCGAAGACCGTGAAATCCTGTGCGAAGACGAACACCTTGCGCCCATCGACGAGACCGTGACCGGTCACCACGCCGTCGCCGAGGACCTTCTGCTCCTCCATGCCGAAGTCGGCGCAGCGGTGCACCACGAAGCGCCCGAGCTCCACGAAGCTCTCGGGGTCGAGCAGCAGATCGAGCCGCTCGCGGGCGCTGAGCTTTCCGCCTTCGTGCTGCTTCCGGATGCGATCCACCCCGCCGCCCACGAGAGCGCGCGCGTTCATCTCGTCGAGCCGCTGCGTCGGGGACGGGGGCGTCGCCGGGGAAGCGGGGCCGGCGGGCGAGGCCGCGGGAGGCGCCGCGGGAGGCGCCGCGGGAGGCGCCGCGGGAGGCGCCGCGGGAGGCGCCGCGGGAGGCAGACGATCGGGCGGGACGGGCATCCGTACGCCCCTATAGGCCAGGGGTCACATACCCGCTATCCTTCACCGGACCCCTCCGCGCACGCGCCGTCCGATGTCGCAACCCCAATACGCGCCGATCAACCCCTATCCTCTCCCGGGCGAAGTGCTCGACGGGAAGTACCGCATCGAGCATCTGCTGGGTGAGGGTGGGATGGGCGCCGTGGCCAAGGCCACGCACATGCTGCGCAGGGCTCCCGTCGCGCTGAAGTTCATGAGCCCGGCGGTGCTGGCCCTCCAGGGGGCCATGGAGCGGTTCGTCAACGAGGGGGTCGCCGCCTCGCAGATCGACAGCGATCACGTGGTCAAGGTGTTCGACGTCGGCCGCATGCCGAACGGGGCTCCCTACCTGGTGATGGAGTTTCTGGACGGGTGCGACCTCGGCCAGCTCCTGGCGCGGGAGGGCGGACGGCTGGAGCCCATTCGCGTCGTGCATTTCGGATTGCAGATCCTGCGCGCCCTCCAGACCGCGCACGCCTCGGGCATCATCCACCGCGACATGAAGCCGTCGAACTGCTTCGTCATCGACAAGGACGCCGAGCCCGATTTCGTCAAGCTGGTCGACTTCGGCATCAGCAAGGTGCGATCGGACGACGCCGAAGGACGGTCCCCGAACCTCACGCGCACCAACAGCGCCCTGGGCACGCCGCTCTACATGTCCCCGGAGCAGGCGCGATCGCCGCGCGACGTCGATCACCGGGCCGATCTCTACTCGGTGGGCGCCATCCTCTACGAGCTGCTGACCGGGCGGACGCCCTACACCGCCGACTCGGGCGAGTACACGGAGATCCTCTTCAAGATCTTCACCACCGAGCCCGAGCCGCTTCGCTCGCTGCGACCCGAGGTCTCCGAGGGGCTTGCGGCGGTGGTGCATCACGCCCTGGCCCGGGACCCGAACCTGCGCTTCTCTTCGGCCTCGGAGATGGCCGAGGCGCTGACGCCCTTCGCCGACGAGCGCAGCTCGCAGGTCATCGCGCGCGTTCGTGGCGGTCGCGGACGGAGCGGGCTCCCGCCGTCGCAGTCGTACAGCCCGGCCATGGCGGGCGCGATGGCCGCGCAGGGTGTGCGGGCCAACACCTTCCCTCCGACGGGGACCGGCGCCATGCGCGCCCCCCGCGTACCCACCGACGTGGGGGTCACGCGCGAGACGTCGGCCCCGGGGCAGCCGGCCACGGCGACGAGCCGCGCGCCGCTCATCGTGGCCTTCGCGGTGGTGGTGCTCCTCTGCGGAATCGGAGGCGTCGTAGCGGTGCGCCGGAGCGCCGTCGTGGCGGGGCCGGCGACGCACGACACCGGGATGGAGGGCGTCGTCAGGAGCAGCGACCACCCGCTGCCGGCCAGCCCGTCGGCCGCGGCCCCGCCCACTGCGGTTCTCGAGCCTCTGGCCTCGGCGGCGACCCCGCTCTCGGCCTCGGCTTCCGCGTCGGCGGTCAGGTCGGCCTCCGCGCCGGGCCTCATGCCGGTCCTCCCGCCCAGCACGTCCAGCAAAGCTTACGTTCCGCAGAACCTCAACGGCGTGCAACCCCACTTCTAGTGCCCTCGAGTCAGAGCTCACCGCGAGAGCCCGAATGAGAACCCCGTCCCGATCCGTCGCGCTGGTCTTCGCCACCCTGCTCACCTCCCAGACCTTGCTGGCCCAGCCCCGCCCCGCCGGTCCCGCTTCGTCCGACGTTCGGTCGCAGCTCGCCGACACCGCGCGCAAGGCCTGGGACGCGGCGCGGCAGCTGGCCGAAGCCAAGGACTACAAGGGCGCCCTGGTGGAGCTTCAGCGCGCGTACGAGCTCTCCAACAACCCACGCATTCTCTACAACGTCGGCGCGCTGGAGAAGCTCTTGACGCACTACGCACGCGCGGTCGACGCGTGGGAGCGCGAGCTCCGCGAGGGGACGGGGCGCCTGTCACCCGCCGAGGCGGGCGAGGCGCGGAGCTCGATCGCCATCGTCCAGCAGTTCGTGACCACCATCGACGTGACGGCCAACGAGGCAGACGCGACGCTCTACATCGACGACTATCCCGTCGGCAAGACCCCCTTCGCCAGCCCGGTGAAGATCGACGTCGGAAAGCGCGCCGTCCGTCTGTCCAAGGACGGCTTCGTCGACGCCGTTCAGACCGTGGACGCGGCCTCCGGGCAGCGCCTGCCGGTCTCCTTCACGCTGGAGCCGAAGAACAAGACGGCGCTGGTCTCGGTGACGGTCGGCGGGGCGCCCAGCGCCACCGTGTTCGTCGACGGCAAGGACATGGGGCCGGCGCCCTTCAAGGGCGACCTGACGGCGGAGCGTCACACCATCGAGGCGCGCTCGCCCGGGTTCGTGACGGTGGGGCAGACCGTGGACGTCCTCTACAAGGAGCCCATGAGCCTCGTCCTTGCGCTGTCGCAGGAGCGGCACGAGGGGCGGCTGAAGGTCACCGCCCCGGAGGGCGCGGAGATCGCCGTCGACGAGCACAAGGTGGGTTCGGGGACGTGGGAGGGGGTGGTCTCGACGACGGGGGGACACCAGCTCGTCGTGACTCGGCCCGGTTTCCAGGCATACTCCACGGAAGTCTTCGTCGCCGACGATCAGACGCGCGAGGTCAACGTGCCCTTGAATCGAGAAGTGGGCACGAGCTGGGTGGCATGGGGCGTGGGATCCCTCCTGGTGGTGACCGGCGGAATCGTCGCCGGGTTCTTCATCTTCAAGCCCGCCCAGCCCAGCCCCTTCGAGGGCAGCCTCTCCCCCGGGACGACGACGGCGAGCTACAAGTTTCACTGAGGAGAAAGCCAAAGCGATGCGCAGTCTGAACTCGAACGCGGCGCTCGCCATCGGCATCGCGGCCATCGCGGCGTGTGGGACGTGGGGACAGGGATGCTCGCCGACCAAGCCGACGGAGATCGTCCCCGGGGCGCTGACCCAGGTGCAGGTGCCGAAGGACCTCGGCGCCATCAAGATCACCGTCCTGGCCAACGGCGCGCAGAAGTTCTGCCAGGGCTACGTGGTGGGACCCAACGGGTCCGTCGAGCTTCCCAGCACCCTCGGGGTCATCTCGGGAGCGTCCGGGACGACGCTGACCATTTCGATTCGCGGGTACGACGACGCCAGCAGCCCCGACGTCAACAACTGCGAGGGCAGCCTCGGGGTGGATTCGACCGACCCGACCAACGGCCCGGGCCCGCGCGTTCTGCGGCAAGCGGTGGTGACCTACGTCGATCAGCACACGCTGTTCCTCCCCATGCCGCTCAGCTTCTCTTGCTACGACAAGGACTGCAGCGCCGCCGGATCGGACTCCACCTGCATCGCCGCGCAATGCGCCAGCGGCAACGTGGAGGCCTCGTCCCTGGCGGAGTTCACGCCGGATCTGGTCGACGGCACGGGCGAGTGCTTCAACCCGAACCTGTGCTTTGCCGTCAGCTTTCCCGCGGCGGTGGTCGACGCGGCCAACTGCCTTTACACCGTGCCGGCCGGCGTGCCGACCACCGCGGGGGGGCTCAACGTCCGCATCACGTACACCGACATCCAGTCGGTGGTCGATCCGGGAACCGGGCTGATCGTGCCGCAGCCGGGCGAACCGCTGGAGCGGGAGATCCTCAACATCGACCCCAACGAGGGCTTCAGCGTCCCGGACGCCGCCCAGCCGACGCAGTTCCAGCTCGCTCCGGGCCTGTGCTCCCTCGTCCAGAACGCCACCACGCCGCCGCAGCCCACGCCGAGCACCTATCACTCCATCAGCAACGTCGAGGTCGCGCTGGGCTGCCCGAGCAAGCTGCCGCTCCTGCCCTTTTGCGCCGGGCAGCAGACCGGCAACGTGTCGACGTCGCCGAACCCCGCGTCGCTGGCGTGCGGCGTCCCGGTGCCCCTCGATCCGACGCCGAGTGCCCTCTACCTGGTGATGGACGACTCGGGATCGATGTACGCGGCGTTCGGTCCCGACGGCTACGCCACGGCCATGAACCTCTCCTTCGCGGACCCGATCTTCAAGCACACCTACGTGGCGTTCCGCTTTCTCTCCCACAACCCCGGGGAGTGCTCGAGCGCCAGCACGGTCTACACCACGCTGGGCGCGGACGCCGGAGGAGGCGTCGACTTCGGCCTGGCCCCGAACATCCAGCCGAAGGTGGCGACCGCGCTCCTCGACTGGCAGCCTCCCGACACGGCTCTCAACCCGGCGGCGCTCGACCTTCAGGCCGCGATGCGCCTCGACCAGGGCGCCTACCGGCAGCTCATCGACTTCTCGCACCGCCTCGCTCCGGACGGGGGCGTGGCCAGCCCGCTCAACGTGGCCGCGGTGATGTTCTTCATCAACCGGACCCCCGTCGCCCCGGGGGCGACCCTGGACGGCGGCGCAGGGGATGATGGGGGCGAGGCCGGCACCGGAGGAAGCGAATACCCGACGACGGCGGCGGACTGCGACCCATCGCTCTTCGGTCAGCCCACGGTCCTCGGCGCGCTGACGCAGGAGGCGCAGAACGCGTTCGCGCAGAATCTCCAGACGTACTTCATCGTCCTCAACGATCAGCAGAACGCGCCGCAGCCGCAGCTCGACTTCTACGACCAGGTGGCCAGCCCCAGCGCGGCGCCGCCGCCGCCGGACGCGGGTGCCACGGAGGGTGGCGTCGCGCCGACAGGGGTGACGGTGCTAAACGCGACCTCCACGCTGCAAAGCGTGTTCGCCTCCTTCCAGTCGACGCTGGCCTCCGTGGCCACCTGCCTCTACGATCTCCCCGCCCACGTCGACACGACGGCCTCGCTGAGCTTCGTCGTCCCGCCGGGCAACGTGCTGAACCCGAGCGCCACCCCGATCCCGGTCCCCGTCGCGCAGAACCAGGGCTGCAGCGGACCGAGCAGCACCGCCAACGGCTGGAACATCGACCAGGGGCGCATCCGCCTGTGCGGGACGGCATGCCAGCAGCTCCAGGCCGCCATCGGCGCTGTGGCGGCGGCGGCCCTCGGCCAAGGCGGCGATGCGGGCGCGGACGCGGGGCTTCCCTCTTCCGCCGACGCCGGCACGCCCGTCATTCCCGATGTGCCGGTCAGCGTGACCATGCCGTGCGTCGACGGCGGCTCTCCGTAGTCGAGCTCAGGGCCCGAAGGCGAGGCCCACGAAGGGGCCGAGAACGACCTGAGGGCCGGTGGCCAGGTGGTATTCCGGCGTGGGGATCGTCCCGCCGCCGGTTCCGAAGGGCAAGGGGTGACTCGCCGGGACCGAGTTCGAGCCGGCGATGCTGGCGTTGTCGGCCATGAGCTGGAGGCCGATGGCCAGACCCAGCGCCTGGGTGAAGCGGATCTGGATGGCGGCCTCGATGCTGATGGCGGGCGACAGGTAGCTGACGCCGCTCGGCACGTACTGGTTGCTGTCGCCCGCCGCGTCGGAGGCGCTGCGCTTCATCACCATCTCGTGAAACGACAGGCCGACCCCGCCGGCCACCGTCCCGCGGATGTGGCGCGTCTGGAAGGTCGCGCGGGCGCGGATCGCCCCCATGCCGCCGCCGCGCACGAAGGTGAAGGTCTCGGTCCGCGCCGGCATCGACGCCGGCACGAGCGGGCCTCCCGTGGCGGTGGTGCCGTTGTAGACCGCCTTCTGCGACGCGTCCTCCCCCGTGCCCGCGACGAAGAGCTCGAAGCCGACGGGGTTCCAGGTCCAGCCGACGTAGCCGAAGGCACCCCCGCCGAGCGGCGCCGGGGTGCTGCAGGAGGTAGCGCCCAGGCTCGTGCAGTCCGTCGCCAGCTCCGTCCCCATTCCACCGAGGCCGGCCGTCCCCAGGAATCCGACGCCGCCGTAGGTCCCCTCGAGAGCCCGCTCACCCTCCAGCACCGTGGCCCCCGTCGCGACGGCGGGCACGAGGCTCACCGTCTCCGCCCAGGTCTGTCGCTCGCTCAGCGTCATCGACTTCTCGAAGCGCTGGAAGCCGTCGCGCGAGACCACCACGGTGTGCGGCCCCGCAGCGACGTCGCTGGCGAAGGCGCCCTCGCCGCGCATCTCCCCGTCGAGGTAGATGCTCCCGCGACCGTCGTTGGTGCGGATCTGAACGTGCGCGGCGGTGGCCGACGACACCAGGTCGACCATGGCGCGCGAGCCGGCGGAGAGCTCCACGGTCTGCGCTTCGGCCTGCGCCGACGAGCTTCGTCCCGCGATGGTGTGCGACCCGGCCGGCAGATCGGCCTCCCACGGGGTCACGCCGACATCCACGCCGTCGAGGATGACTCGCAGCGGATCGGTGCCGCTGGCGTGCACGACGACGTGTCCCTGCGACGCGACGGGCACGAGCTTGACCTCGATGATGGCCGTCCCGTCGGCGGCGACGTCGGCCCGCGACGTGAACGGCGCGAACCCCGCCTGGCTGACCTTGATGTCGTGGCCGCCCGTGGCGACGCGCACCAGCACCGGAACCGGGGACACACCGAGCGACTTGCCGTCCAGATCGACCTGAGCACCCGGGTCGGCGACGCGGATGGAGACCCAGCCGGTCTTGGCGGCGAGCTCCTTCACGCGCGTGGCGACGAGCGCCTTCTCGACCGGGCCGAGCTTCGGGCCGTAGCTGGTTATGACCTCGTTATAGGCCTCGTACGATTCGCCCGCGCGACCGAGCTGATAGAGCGCGTCCGCAGCGCCCATCTGCGCCCTTGCGCTCGCCGAGGCGAGGTTCGCGGTCTGGTAGTGCGTGAGCGCGCCGGCGTAGTCCTTGGCGCGCGTGGCCTTGTCCCCGGCGGCGATCTCCACCTGCGCGGCGGCGGGCTGGGCCATCGCGGACAGCGGCGCCCACGCTACGGAGAGCGCCAGGAAAAGCGCGAACGAGCGCGGGGCACGCGGCAGCAAGGTCAGCCTCGGAACGTATTGAAGGGGGCCGGACCCCGTCAACGAGAACTCGCGGGAGGGTCGACGTAATCGACCGCCTCCCCGCGAAACGTCCGCAGCGTCGTCGTCGTCACCCCGCCGGAGGAGGTGCGCCCGGAAACGTAGTCCGGCCCGAGAGGCACCTTGCCGCGACCTCCGGGCGTGTCGCAGATCAGCCGAGGCAGGGCGATGCCGGTCAGTCGACCCTGCAGTCGTTCCATCAGCTCCACCCCACGCGCGAGCGGCGTGCGCAGATGACCGGTGCCGCGCACGGGATCGGCCTGCAAGAGGTAGTACGGGCGGACGCGCGCACGCACCAGGCCGCGAAAGAGCTCCTCGAGGACGGCCGCCGTGTCGTTCACCCCGGCGAGGAGCACGGTCTGGTTCATGACCGGAAAGCCGGCATCGGCCATGCGCGCGCACGCGGCCAAGGACTCCCGCGTCAACTCTTTCGGATGATTGAAGTGGGTCATCACCCAGAGCGGGTGGTAGGGGCGCAGGGCGCGCAGCAGCTCGCGCGTGATGCGCATGGGCAGCGTCACCGGAACGCGCGTGGCCAGCCGCACGGTCTCCACGCTGGGGACGCTCCGCACCGCGGCGACGAGGCGCACGATGCGCTCGGTCGCCATGGCCAGGGGATCGCCGCCGCTGACGATGACGTCGCGCACCTCGGGATGCGCGCGGAGCCATGCCAGCGCCGGTGCCAGCGACTCCAGGGGAACCGCGCCGTCACCTCCTCCGACGATGCGCGAGCGCGTGCAGAACCGGCAATAGACGGCGCACTGGTCGGTCGCCAGCAGGAGCGCCCGGTCCGGATAGCGCTGTACGAGGTGCGGCGCGACCTCGTGCGCCACCTCGCCCAGCGGGTCCGCCAGGTCCCCCGGGACCTCGTCCCCCTCGCGTGCATCCGGCACGCATTGTCGCCGGATGGGGCAGCCGGGATCGGCGCGATCGACGAGCGAGAGGTAGTACGGCGTGATGCGCAGAGGCAGCCCCTGGCTCGCCACGCGACGCGCCCCTTCCAGCTCGCTCGCGGTGAGGGGTAGCGCGCCGGCGAGCTCCTCGACGGAGCCGACCGCATGGCGCAGCTGCCAGCGCCAGTCCCGCCAGTCTCGCGTGGCCGAGGCCCTCCGGCGCACCAGCGACGCGGCGTCGATCACCTGGGCCATCGTGCGCGCTCGATGGTGCTTTAGCGTGCGCTCGCCCCTCCGTCGACCCCGGGAAGCTCCACGATCACCTGCGCCAGCGCGCCGTCGTCGATCTTCACCGGGTACTGCTTGCGCAGGTCGTCGAGGAGCCCTTCCTCGCGCGCGTGGATCTGGTCTTGCGCGAGCTTGACGCGAATCTGGCGCTCCGCCTCTTCGAAGGTGCGGTCGTGGGGGTCGGTGCGGCTCGTCAGCTTGAGGACATAATACCTGGCGCCGGCCTTGACGGTGCGCGGGAGGACGTCGCCCACCTTGTCGACCTCGAAGACCGCCGCGCGCACCTCGTCCGGGACGTGCGGGTTGGCGCCGCGAGGATCCCCCGGGGGGCTGACGAAGCCGAGGTCGCCGGCCATGGCGAGCGGCGTGTCGGCCTTGGCCGTGGCGTCGATCGACTTGGCGCGCACCATCTCGCCCCACTGCGCCGGGCTGGCCTGCATGGCGGCAACCAGCGTCGCGGCCGCGGCGGCCTCGCCGGCGACGACAATCGCCGAGACCCGACGCCGCTCGGGATCGTGAAAGTCCACGCGGTGGGCCTCGAAGTACGCGCGCACTTCTTCCACCGGGATCTCGCTGGGGGGCGGGACGCCTTCGCGCGCCTTCTTGAGCATCGCGTCGCGCAGGATCTCGCGCAGCTCCTGCTGGGTTACGGGATCCTGATCGTAACCCTTCTCCCGCGCCTCGTCCGCCAGGAGGGTCACGTCGATCATCTCCCCGAGGAGCTCCTTCCGGCGCTCGGGCGACTGGTAGCGCATGCGATCGAACTGATCCATGTGCTCGAGCGCGGCCTGGAACTCCCCGAGCGTGATGGTCCGGTCACCGACGCGCGCGAGGACCTGGGCGGCCTGCTCGGGGGTGAGCGCGCCGCTCGCCACCCCGCCGCCGTCGGAGGCCGACGACGACGGCGCGCTCTTGCAACCGGTGCCGGCGGCGCCGGTCAGCGCCAGCGCGAGCCCGACGGCCGCGTGGATCCGGCTCGTCCGGCGCATGGGCCCCGCTTACTACGACGCTGCGAGCGACGCCACCGCGTGGTAGACCCTGGCCCTCCAGGCGATGCCCCACGATTTCCACGAAACGACCGACCGCGGATCGCCCATCGTCGCCACGCCGTCCCGGTGGCTCTTCTCGACGGCGGCGCTGGTGGCGACCTTCGTGACCGCCGTCGAGGCCTACCTCGCCTTCAGCCACGTGGACCGCACGCTGGCCTCGTTTGCCTGGCTCATCGCGCTGGTGGCCGTGGCCGTGACGGCGCTGGTGTGGGCCACCCTTCGCGCCGAAGAGTCGCGCCTCACGCGCGAGCTGCGTACGGCAAGGACCGGGACGGCGGTGCTGCGCGGGCTGTTGGCGGGCCGCCGGCAGCAGACGCCCCTTTTGACGCGCCTCTTCGCGACCAAGCTCGGCCTGGCCGCCGTCCTGCTCGCCGACGGGGATCGCCAGGGGGCGCTCGACGTCCTCGGGGCCGGCTCGGTGGTGATGCGGGGAGGGCGCCTGGATCGGCTCCGGGCCATCGTGGAAGCCGACCTGGAGCGGGCGGCCGGTACGCCAGCCGGCCGCGAGCAGTGCGTGGAGCAGCTCCGTGCCATGCACCCGCTCGAGAATCGCGAGGCGGACCTCTACCGGACCCATGTTCTCGTGAAGGCGCTGCTCGAGCAGGGCGATCCCGACGGCGCCGTCGAGGTCCTCGGGGCGCTCGAGCCTTCGCGCGACGAGGAGCAGCAGCTCTACGTGGCGTGGCTGCGGGTCTGGTTCGATCTCGACGCCGAGGCCGCCGACTACCGCCATGCCTGGCCCGCTCTGGCGGAGGGTCAGCTGCGCATGGCGACGCTGCTGGCCCGAGCGCACGGGGCCGAGAAGCTCGTGGAGAAGCTCGAGCAGCGCGTCTCCTCCATTGCACACCCGGACCACCGGGGGTAATCGTCCGAAGCCCGATGGTCCCTGTCGAAGAACGCGACTACGACACGATGGCTCCCCCGTCGCTGCATCCGGGGCTGAAGTACAAGCGCATCGTGCTGAAGCTGAGCGGCGAAGCGCTGTGCGGTCGCGACGGTGGCTTCGGGATCGACGGCGACGTCATCCGTGCCACCGCCGCGGAGCTGGCCGAGGTGCACGCGCTGGGGGTGCAGATCGGGATCGTGGTTGGCGGCGGGAACATCTTTCGCGGGCTCAAGGGAGCCAGCACGGGGATGGACCGCGCGCAGGGCGACTACATGGGGATGCTGGCCACGGTCATCAATTCGCTGGCCATGCAGGACGCCCTGGAAAAGGCCGGCGTGCCGACGCGGGTGATGACCGCCATCGAGATTCACCAGGTCGCCGAGGCGTACATCCGGCGGCGCGCCATCCGTCACATGGAGAAGGGGCGGCTGGTCATCTTCGCCGCCGGCATCGGCAACCCGTATTTCTCGACGGACACCGCCGCAGCCCTTCGCGCCATGGAGATCCACGCCGACTGCCTGTGCAAGGCGACCAAGGTGGAGGGCATTTACCAGCGCGACCCGGTGACCCACCCGGACGCGCAGATGTACTCGAGCATGACCTTCGACCGCTTCCTGGCCGAGCGGATCGGTGTGATGGACTCCACCGCGGTGTCGCTCTGCCGCGACAACAACATGCGCATTCGCGTCTTCAAGATGGCGACGCACGGCAACATCAAGCGCGTCGCCCTCGGCGAGGCCATCGGCACCATCGTCGAGGGTTGAAGGCGCGCCGGCGTTCGGCGCTCAGCGCTACACGACGCCGGAAAAGACCCGGCGCGCGGGCCCGCGCATCGTCGTCCGGCCGCCGTCGCCGACGGTGACCTCGAGGCGTCCCCCCGGCAGTCGCAGGATCACCGGCCGACCGCGCGCCGCCAGGGCCTTCTCGCAGGCCACCGCCGCCGTCGCGCAAGCGCCGGTGCCGCACGCCAGGGTGACGCCGACGCCGCGCTCCCATACGACGAGGTCGATGCCGTCGCTGTCCACGCGCGCGAACTCGACGTTCGTGCCGCGTGGAAAGGCAGCGTGGGTCGACAGACGCGGCCCCAGATGCTCCACCTCGCCGCGGGCGAAGGCGCCGAAGAGGACCGCGTGCGGATTGCCCGCGTCGGCGAGCGTGAGCAGAACGGGACGGCCCTCCACCTCGATGGCTCGTTCGCCCAGGACGCGCACGACGCCCATGTCGACGGTGACCATCCCGCCGTCCTCCAGAACGCAGGCGCGCTCGCCCGCCCCCGTCTCCACGCGCACCGTCCCCCGGGTGAGGCCGCGGGCAGTGGCCACGTGGAGGGCCACGCAGCGCACTCCGTTGCCGCACATTTCCGGGACCGATCCGTCGGCGTTGATGACGTGCATCCGCGCGTCGCAGCCGGGGGCGCGGGGCGGGAGCACCAGCAGCACGCCGTCCGCACCCACGCCGAAGCGGCGATCGCACAGGCGGATCGCGCGCTCGCCGGTCATGGCGCGTTCGTCGGGCATCTCCACGAGGATGAAGTCGTTGCCGAGCCCCTCGTATTTCTCGAAGGGCAAGGCTGCGCCGCGCCTCGACTCGGGGCCTGGAGCGCCGGACATGATGGAGCGACGAGATAGCACGGGCACCGCTCGACGCATGCCCGCTCCTTCCTGCTAGCTTACGCCCATGTCGCGCCTGCGCTGGATGACGGCGGGAGAGTCGCATGGCCCGCGGCTGACGGCCCTCGTCGAAGGAGTCCCCTCGGGTCTGGCCCTGCTCGCCGCCGACATCGACGCCGATCTGGCGCGTCGCCAGCGCGGTTACGGTCGCGGCGGCCGGATGAAGATCGAGACCGACCAGGTGGAGATCGTCGCGGGCGTGCGCGGGGGGGAGACGCTCGGGTCACCCATCGCGCTCTCCATCCTCAACCGCGATCACGCGAACTGGCTCGACCGCATGTCGCCGGCACCGCTCCCCGCACCCGCCGAGCCTCTCTCGCGACCGCGCCCCGGCCATGCCGACCTCGCGGGCGGGATGAAGTACGACCGGCACGATCTGCGCGACGTGCTGGAGCGGGCCAGCGCGCGTGAGACGGCGGCGCGCACCGCCGTCGGTGCAGTGTGCCGCAAGCTCCTGGCCGCCGCCGGCGTCGAGGTGTTCGCGCACGTGGTGGCCATCGGTCCGGTCAGCGCGCCGCTCCTGGAGATTCCCCCCCAGGAGCTGCGCGAGCGCTCGCGCGCCAGCGATCTGGCCTGCGCCGACCCCGAGGCCGAGGCGCAGATGAAGGCGGCCATCCGCGACACCGCGCACGCGGGCGACACGCTCGGCGGCGTCTTCGAGGTGGTCGCGACCGGGGTGATGCCGGGACTAGGCAGTCACGTGCAGTGGGACCGCAAGCTCGATGGCCGCCTGGCGCAAGCCCTGATGAGCATCCAGGCCATCAAGGGCGTGGAGATCGGCGCAGGTTTCACGGCCGCGCGGGTGCCGGGGTCGAGCGTGCACGACCCTATTCACTACGACGCCGAGGCCCGCCGCTTCACGCGCCCGACCAACCGCGCCGGTGGCCTGGAAGGGGGCATCACCAACGGTATGCCCGTCGTCTGCCGCGCCGCCATGAAGCCGATCGCCACGCTGAAGAAGGCGCTGGCGAGCGTCGACGTCCGCACCAAGGAGGCTTACCTGGCCGCCTTCGAGCGGAGCGACGTATGCGCGGTCGCCGCCGCCAGCGTGGTGGGGGAGGCCATGGTGTGCATCGTGCTTGCCGACGCGTTGCTCGAGAAATTCGCCGGGGATTCCCTGCGCGAGCTGAAGCGAAACGTCGATGGCTACCGCGTGCAGCTGGCGGAGTATTGAGCGATGCGGCCCGTCGTTCTCAGCGGCTTCATGGCCACGGGAAAGAGCACGGTGGGACCGCGCATCGCCGCGCGCCTCGACGTCCCCTTCGTGGACACCGACGCGGAGATCGAGCGCGCGACGGGCAAGACGGTGGCGGAGCTGTGGCACGCCCTGGGCGAGGCCGGCTTTCGCGCGCGCGAAGCCGTGCTGGTCGAAGAGCTCTTGCAGAGCGATTCGCCGAAGGTGATCGCCTTCGGTGGCGGGACGGTCACCATCCGGAAGACCCGCCACCTCGCGCTCGAGCGCGCTCACGTGGTCACCCTCACGGCGTCGCCGGAGACGATCGTGGCGCGTGTCTCCGACCTGGCCGGACGGCCCAACCTCGCGCGCGGCGGCGACCCCGTCGCACAGGCGGCTTTGCTCCTCGCCGAGCGCGCGGAGGCCTACGCCGAGTGCCATCTCTCGCTCTCCAGCGAGGCGCTCGACCCCGAGGCGGTGGCGCAGGCCGTGACCGCGCTGGTGGAGCGTGAGCCCCTGGTCGTTCCCCTGGGTCGACGCAGCTACACCATCGACGTGTGCGACGACGAGCCGTCGCGTCTCACCGAGGCCGTGGTGCGATGCGCGCCGTCCTCCCTCCTCGTGGTCACGGACTCCAACGTGCAACGTGCCCGCGGCGCGGCCCTCGAGGCAGCGCTCCGTCCGCTGGCCATTCCCGGCTCCCAGGTCACGCTCCCGCCGGGGGAGCGACAGAAGACCCTGGCCAGCGCATCGACCATCTGGGATGCGGCGCTGGGGGCCGGCGTCGATCGCGACGCGCTGGTCATCGCCGCGGGAGGGGGGGTAGTGGGGGATCTGGCGGGGTTTGCGGCGGCTTGCCTTCTGCGCGGCGTGCGCTTCGTGCAGGTGCCCACCACGCTCCTGGCCATGGTGGACGCTTCCGTGGGCGGCAAGACCGGATTCGATCACCCCACCGGCAAGAACCTGATCGGAGCCTTCCACCAGCCCAGCGCGGTGATCGCCGACCTCGCCCACCTGGCGACCCTTCCGGCGCGCGAACGCACCTCTGGATTGGCCGAGGTGGTGAAGATCGCTCTCACCTCCGATGCCGCCCTTCTCGGACAGCTGGAGCGCGACACCGCCGCCATCGCCCGCGGCGACCGCGCCGCCCTCCGGCCCGTCGTTCGCGCCGCCATCCAGGCCAAGATCCGCATCGTGCGGGACGACGAGCGCGAGGCTGGCGTCCGCCTGCTCCTCAACCTGGGCCACACCGTCGGTCACGCCCTCGAGGCGCACGGAGGGTATGCGCGCTGGTTGCACGGCGAAGCGGTGGCGCTGGGCATGGTGGCCGAGCTGGAGGTGAGCATGAAGCTGGGCTGGACGCCGCCAGCGCTGGTCGAGCGAGCGCGATCCCTTCTCGCGGCGCTGGGGCTACCCGTCCGGGTCGAGCGCTCCGAGCTGTCGGCGTCCTGGCCCTTCGTCGCCGCCGACAAGAAGCGCACGAGGGACAAGGTGCGCTTGCCCATCGTCACCGCCCCCGGCGAAGCCCGGATCGAGCGCGTGTCGCTGGACGCCCTGCATGGGGTGCTGCTTCCCACCTGAGAGCCCAAACGGGCCTCTTGACGCAGGGACTTCGACGGAGTCGAACGCCACTATTTGGCGCTTTGTGCGGCGGAGAAGTAGGCTTTGTTCGTCGGTACCATCATACCTCCCGCGCGCAGTCTCGCGGGATGCGTCACGGAGGATGCTCATGAAGCGCGTCTGGGGCCACATTGCGGCCGGGGTCACTTTGCTGACCGGAGGGATCATCGGGTTCTCGGCGTGCAAGCACGACGACAGCACGCTCTTCGTTCAAGACGTCCTCGCCGGTCAGCCCGTCACGGCCGGGCAGCAGTGCACGTTCAGCGACGACCCGACGCAGGCCTTCATCTCCTCGGGCGTGCTCGATATCGCGCTCGCCCAAGACTACAACCCGACCTACCTCATCGGCAACCAGTCGGTGGCCGAGGTGAACTCGCAGCAGCTTCAGACCGAGACGAACATCATCACGGTCCAGGGGGCCGTCGTCCGCATCGTCGATGGTATGACGGGCGCCCAGCTCAGCACGTTCACGCGGCTCGCCGCGGCCACGGTCTACCCATCCTCGGGGAGCGTTCCGGGATACGAGCCCATCACCGTCACCACGCTGGACTCCAACACCATCCAGCACGACGCGCTCCTGCTGGCCAACGTGGGGGGGGGAGGCATCACCCGTCTGGTGACCTACGTGACCTTCTTCGGGGTGACGACGGGCGGCGACAACATCCAGTCCGACGAGTTCGAGTTCCCGGTGGACGTTTGCTCCGGCTGCCTCATCTCGTTCTCGGCGACCGACGACAACCCCCATGCGGCCCAGCCGAACTGCCTCCTCGCCGGCGCTTCCGGGGCGACCGCCGCTCCGGCCCCCTGCGTGACAGGGCAGGATTTCCCCATCGACTGCTCGGAGTGCCAGGAGTTCACCGCGTGCCACGGGGCCGTCCCCGCCGGTGCCGTCGTGGACGCCGGCACCGACTGAGACGACGAAGGGGCACGGCCGGTCCGGTCGCTCCATGTCGCGGCGCGGGGCGCGAGACGCCGCACGGAGGAGCCGTGATAGGCTCGCGCCCGCCGTCATGGACCGCCGCACCGTCGAGCTGCGCATCGCTGGCCAGAGCGTGCGCATCGTCAGCTCCGCCCCGGCCGACGAGCTTCAGCGTCTGGCCGGCATGGTGGAGGCGAAGCTCGCCGAGCTTGGACCCCGTGGAAAGGCCCAATCCCAGGCCATTCTACTGGCAGCCATGGCGCTGGCGCACGAAGTGGAGACCGAGCGCGACCGCCGGGAATCCGTGGAACGGCGCACCCGAGACCTCATGCGCCGGATGCTGGTGCGCATCGACGATGCGCTGGAGACCTTCGACGCCGCGCCGGGAGACTGGCGGGCAGAGAAATGAGGCAGTCTGCTCACGCCCGCCTACCCGCCGTCGCGCGTCCCCTGCCCCGGAGGCCGATGCCTGGATCGCGCTCGTCGCCCGTCGCTTCCCGGGACGTCGCGGGCGCCCTCCACGGCTGTTGCCCGGGGAGCGGCTGCGGGATGCGCCCGAAGTCCCCATGTTTCACGTGAAACAGGAGACACCCGCTGCGCTGCGTTTCCTGGATCACGCCCTGCAGCGGGCCCGAGAGCAGGATCTCCTCCGCGACCGTCCGCCCCCGCCGGACGGGCGCGCCCTCTCCTTCTGCTCCAACGACTACCTGAGCCTGGCCCTGGATCGGGCCCCCGCCGAGGCCTCGGGAGCCGGCGCGTCGCGCCTCGTCTCCGGAGATCGGCCGATTCACGCCAAACTCGAGGAAGCTGCGGCGGCCCTGGTCGGGCAGGCGGCAGCGCTGGTCTTCACCAGTGGCTACGCAGCCAACGTCGGGCTTCTGTCCGCCCTGGCCGGACCCGGGGACCTCGTGGTCAGCGACGCCCTGAACCACGCCTCGATCATCGACGGGGCGCGACTGTCACGGGCCCGCGTCGCGGTCGTGCCTCACCTGGACCTGGGGGCCGTGGAAGCGACCTTGCGTGCGCGCACCGAGCGTCACGCCTTCGTGGTGACCGAGTCCTACTTCAGCATGGACGCCGATTCGCCCGATCTCGCCGCCCTGCGAAACCTCTGCGATGCGCACGATGCTGCCCTTCTGGTCGACGAGGCCCACGCCCTGGGTGTTCTCGGCCCGGACGGAGCCGGCCTGTGCGCCGAGGCGGGGGTGAGCGCCGACGTGCTGGTGGGGACCTTCGGGAAGGCCTTTGGCGCGGGGGGAGCCTTCGTCTCGGGATGTCCCGCGCTCATCACCTGGCTCTGGAACCGCGCCCGGTCCTTTGTCTTTTCCACGGGATTGAGCCCGGTGGTCGCCGCCGCCGCCCTCCGAGGCCTCGACCGGGCGCGGAGCGAGCCGGCCAGGCGCCTGCGGGTGCGTGCCGCGGCGGCGGCCCTTCGGGACGGCCTGGGCCGTCTGGGGATCCAGCCCTGGGGGGCTGGCCACATCGTCCCCTGGGTCCTCGGCCTGACCGCGAGGGCCCTTCACGTGGCAACCGCCCTCACCGACCGCGGGTTGCAAGTCCGCGCCATCCGGCCGCCGTCCGTGCCGGACGGGGCGGCGCGCATCCGCCTCACCGTCACCGCAGCCCACGCCGCCGCCGACATCGAGCGCGCCCTGGGAGATATCGCTGCAGTGGTCGCCGGTCGCGGCGGCGAATGAAGGCGCGCCTGGTCGTTCTCGCCGGAACCGGGACGGAGATCGGCAAGACCCACCTGGCGGAGGCTCTCCTGCTCGCCATGGGAGACGCGGGGCTTCGCGTGGCGGGCCTGAAACCGGTCGAGAGCGGCGTCGGTACAGGGGAGAGCGACCGCGCGCGCCTGTCTCGGGCGTCGACATTTCAGGCGCAACCCTTCGGCGTGGCCCTGAAGGCGCCGGTGTCCCCTCACCGCGCCGCTCGCGAGGAGGGCGTGGCGCTGCCGCTGGAGGCGCTGGCCGCGGGCATCGAGGCGACCCGGTCCGGCACGGACTTCGTGCTGGTCGAGCTCGCCGGAGGGCTGTTCACCCCGCTGTCGGAGGTTGCGTTGAACGTCGACTTCGCACGGCGACTGGCGCCGGACTTCCTGCTCCTCGTCGCGCCCGATCGCCTGGGTGTCCTCCATGACGTCCTCGCCACCACGCGCGCCGCGGTCGCCACGGCGCTGCGCATCGACGGCGTCGCGCTGGTGGAGCCGGATCATCGCGACGCCTCCACCGGAACCAACGCCGCGGAGCTCGCCCCGTTCACCCCCGTCCCGGTCCTCACGACCGTCCCGCGAGGGGGGCCCTCAGCGCTCGCCCGCCACCCTTCCATCGCCGTCATCGTCGCGGCGCTTCGTCGCTGACCACCCGTCCACGCTCCAGCGTCACCGTGTGACCCCCTATGGCCTCCGCGAACGGCCCGTCGTGGGTGATGACCACGACCACCGCCCCGCGCGCTGCTTCTTCGCCTACGACCCGCCTCACACGCTCGGTCCCGGTCTGGTCGAGACCGGTGGTCGGCTCGTCGAGGAGAAGGAGCCGCGGTTCGTGCACCAGCGCTCGTGCCAGCGCCACCCGCTGGCGCTGACCCCGGGAGTAGGTGCGCATCGGCCGCTCGACGAACGCTTCCAGCTCGAACCTCTCCACGGCTCGCGCAAAGGCGCTCCCTGCGTCCTTCCCCTGCAGCCGCGCGGCCAGCTCGATGTTTTCGCGCCCGGTCAGGTCCGGATAGCAGAGGGACTCATGCCCCAACCATCCCAGCGTCCCGCGCACCACAGCGCGCCGCCTCCCCAGCTCCCCGTGGTCCACCTTGCCCGAGCTCGGACGGGTCAACGTCCCCACGATCGCCAACAGAGTGGATTTCCCCGAGCCGTTGGGCCCTCGCACCACGTTCACGGTGCTGGCCTCGAAGCGGCAGGAGACGGCCACCAGCGCGCGGACGGGCCCGTAGGTCTTGGTGACGTTGCGTAGCTCGACGACTGCCGACACGGACGTAGTACCTCGATTCCGTCGAAGCGACGGGTGCTTCGCACGCGCGGGTTCGCCGCGCAATCGAGGCCCTGCCGGCGGCGAATGCCGTCCGCGTCCTGGGACGGCACGACGGAGTCTGTCGGGGCTTTGACCGACAGTCTCCTAGACTCCACCTTCGTTCGACGGGCGCGGCGAGGGCAACCGGCGGGACCGACCGCTTCCGGCGCGGGCCCTTTGTTTCATGTGGGAATGTTCGACGCGGCGCGCCCCGTCGCCTTCTGCGTCGCTGCGCCGTGCTATTATTGCACTATGACGGCCGCCGCGAACCGCATCGCCGAGGAGCTGCCCGCGCTCCAGACGTTGCGACACGCGGTAGAGGCCGCCCTGGAAGGCAAGCACGAGGCGGTCGAGCTTGCGCTTGTCGCACTTCTGGCGCGCGGCCATCTGCTCATCGAGGACGTGCCCGGGGTGGGAAAGACCACCCTCGCGCGGGCCCTGGCCAAGTCGGTGGGGGGCGATTTGCGCCGCGTCCAGTTCACCAGCGACCTTCTGCCGAGCGACGTGCTGGGAGTGAGCGTCTACGACCAGCGGCGGGGCGAGTTCGTGCTGCGGCAGGGGCCCATCTTCGCCAACATCCTTCTCGCCGACGAGATCAACCGCGCCAGCCCGCGCACCCAGTCGGCGCTGCTCGAGGCCATGAACGAGGGCCAGGTCTCGCTGGACGGTCAGACCATCCCGCTGCCAGAGCCCTTCTTCGTCATCGCCACGCAGAATCCGCAGGACTTCGCGGGGACCTTTCCGCTCCCGGAGTCCCAACTCGATCGCTTCCTTCTCCGCGTGCGCATCGGCTATCCCCCGGCCCTGGTGGAGATGCGACTGGTCCTCGACGGGCACACCGACACAGCGCGCGACGTCACCTCCGTGCTCGATCCTTCGCGGCTCGTCGCGCTCCAGCGCCAGGTAGAGCGGGTGACCATCGACGGGGCGCTCGCCAACTACCTGCACGCGCTCATCGTCGCCACTCGCACCTCGCCGCTTCTTTCCCTGGGGGCGTCCACGCGGGCGGCCATGGCCCTCGGCCACGCGGCGCGCGCACGAGCGCTGCTGCGCGGTCGTCATTATTGCATCGCCGACGACATCCACGACCTGGCGGTCCCCGTCCTCGCTCACCGCGTGCGACTGGCCACGCAAGCCGACGGTTTCGTCCCCTCACGCGACGAGGCCGAGTCCGCGGTTCGCGAGATCGTCGCCCGCATCCCCGTTCCCCTCTGAGCCGGACGGCCGTGCCGGACTCCCCGTCCGTCGCTCCGCACCCCTTCTGGCCGTGGTTCGCGACCTGGCGGAAACGGATGCGGCCCCCGCGTCGCTTGCGCTTTACCCGCGAGGGCAAGTTCTTCGTGGGCATCACGCTGGGCGTGGGCTTCGCGGCGATCAACACGGCGAACAACCTCCTCTACCTCCTGCTGGGCATGCTGCTGGCGCTCATCGTGGTCAGCGGCATCATGAGCGAGTTTTCGCTGCGCGACCTCACGGTGGTGAGACGACTGCCGCTGCGCGCGCAGGTGGGGCGCGCTCACCTGGTGGAGATCGAGGTGTTCAACCACAAGGAGCGGGTCCCTTCGTACGCCATCGAGGTGGAGGATCTCCGGGCCGGGCAGCCCGCCGACAAGCGCTGCTTCTTCCTCAAGATCAGCCCCAAGTCCGCCCAGGTCGCCGCCTACCGGCGCACGCCCACGCGCCGCGGCCGTGATGTCCACGTGGGCTTTCGCATCGCCACGCGCTTTCCTTTCGGCCTCTTCGAGAAGTCGCGCGAAGTGCCGGCCGACGGTGAGCTCGTCATCTATCCCGCGGTGGATCCGGTGCAGCTTCTCAGCCCTCCAGCGGGCCGCTCACCCGGCGTCGACCTCGTCGTGGGCCGCGGTCACGGCGAGGACTTCCTCGGGCTGAAGCTCATGCGCGAAGGAGAAGACCCGCGCGACGTGCACTGGCGAAAGACCGCCGCCGTGGGCCGCCTGGTCATGCGCGAGCGTGCGCGGGAAACGGGCCCCGACGTCACCTTGACGCTCGACGTGGTGAAGCCTCCGGGCGCGGGGGAGGACTGGAGCACGGCGTTCGAGCGACGCATCCGCGACGTCGCCTCGCGCGCGGTGGCCCACCTCAAGAGGGGAGATCGGGTGGCGGTGGTCACGACGGCGGGCGGCCTGGCGCGCGGCGACCGCACCGTCGGCGCCGATCCACTCCTGCGCTACCTCGCCCTTCTCGAGCCGGTGACCCAGACGACCCGGCACCTCCCGGCGGCGGCGGAATGAGGTTCGGCCTCGTTCACCGGGTGATGACGGACGCGCTGGCGGCTCTCGGCGTCCTCGCGGTGGTGAGCACCGCGTCGCTCAGCCCGTGGACGAACGCGCTTCTGATTCTGGGCCTGCTCGTCGCTATCGCCATCCCCGAAGCGTGGCAAGGCCGACCCGCGCTGCGTCACTTCGCCACCATCGCGCCGCTGACGTTGCTCCTGGTGCAGGGTGCGCGGCTCCTGACCGGACGCTCGCCGCTCGACGTGGCCGTGGAGTTTGCCGCCCTCCTGCAGATCGTGCGGCTGGCCACCCGCCGCGGCGCCGCGCACGATCAACAGATCATCGTCCTTGCGCTCCTGCACTTCGTCGCCGGAACGGTGCTGGGGGGCGGGCTCACGTATGGCATCTGCTTTCTCGGCTTCCTGGTGGTGGCTCCCGGGGCGCTGGTCCTCAGCCACCTGCGACGCGAGGTGGAAGGGAACTACCGGCAAGGGGCCCGCGATCGCACCGGTCTCCCCGTCGATGTGCCACGTATCCTGCGCAGCCGGAGGGTGGTAGGCCGCGGATTCCTGGCGGCCACCTGCCTTCTTTCGGTGCCCATTCTCCTCTTCACGACGGCGCTCTTCATCCTTTTTCCGCGCGTCGGCCTCTCGCTCTTGCTCCTCAACCGCCCGCACTCCGGGCGGATGATCGGCTTCTCGGAGCACGTCGACCTCGGCGACGTGGGCATCCTGCGTGACGATCCCACCATCGCGCTGCGCTTCGAGGTGAAAGATCTGCTCGACCCGCCCACGCGTCTCACCCTTCGGCTGCGCGGAACGGCGTTCGATGCCTACGACGGTCGCGCGTGGCAGCGCACCCAGCGCGAGCTGCGCCCCGCGGACCACGGGCTCGACGGTAACGACGTCTACCCGCTGTTCCGTGGACCCCTGGAGCGAGACCGGGTCATCTCCTTCGACCTGGAGGCCATCGATCCTCCCGTCGTATTTCTTCCGCCGCGCGCCGTGGCCTTGCGAGTGAAGCCGCAGAATCAGATCCTGCTCGGGGAGCCCCTCGGCCTGCAGCGCGGGACGGAGGACGAGTACCGCTACTCCGGGTCGGACGCGCGCGGGCTGCGCTACGAGGTCTACGTCGCGGGCGACGAGGAGCTCCTGGTCGAGGCCATCACTCCCCTCGCACGCGCGAGGTACCTGTCCATGCCTGGGGATCTCCCTGCGCGCGTGGTCGACCTCGCCCACCGCTGGACCGACGGGCTCCCCAGCGTCGAGGCCAAGGCGCGCGCCATCGAGGACCACCTCCGGCACGAGTACGCGTACGATCTCAAGTCGCCGTCGCAGGGGAGCGCGCAGCCCGTCGACGACTTTCTCTTCGAGTCCAGGCGCGGTCACTGCGAGTTCTTCTCCACAGCCATGGCCATGATGTTGCGCGGAGTCGGCATCCCCTCCCGCAACGTCACCGGCTTCGTGGGCGGGACATGGAATCGCTGGGGGCACTACTACGCCGTGCGCGAGGGGGACGCGCACTCGTGGGTCGAGGCCTATGTCGATCACCCGAGCCACCCCGGCTGGGAGACCTTCGACCCCACCCCAGCCAGCGGAGCCCAGCCGCTGGAGCCTCGGGACGGCTTGTACTACCTGTTGCGCGACTTCGTGGAGGCGCTCTCGCAACGCTGGAACACTTACGTCGTCGGGTACGATCTGCACAAGCAGGTTCGGCTCTTCGACGAGTTGAGTCGCGACTACGAGAGGTTGCGCTCGAGGACGGGCGTCGACAAGGGACCCTTCGCGAGCCTCACCCGGGGTCGCGTGGTGGTCGGCATGCTGGTCGGGTGCCTCGGCGTTGCCTATGCGGCCTGGAAGCGGCGACGGCGGCGCCGTGCGGCGCACGAAGAACGCCGCAAGAGCGAGAAGGACGCACGGACCGAGACTGCCGCGGCGCTTTACCGCGCGCTGGAGACGGCGCTGCACGGCCAGGGCATCACCCGGCCACTCTCCACACCGCCCCTCCGCCACGCGGAGGACTTGTGCTCTCGTCGCCACCCCTTGGCGGACGAGGTTCTGGCCCTGACCAACGTGTACCTGGAGACGCGATTCGGCGGCATTCTCCTGGACGAAGCGACGCGCCGGGATTTCGAGCAACGCGTACGCGACATCCGCGGCCATCGGCCGGAGAACTCGTCAGCCAGCCCGGCCTAGGAGCCCGTCCGGCAGGAGCCCGACGGACTCCCAGCCGCAAAGGGCCGTCCCCGAGGACTCTGCAGGGAAAAGATTCGTGTCTGGGACGCGACGTCAGGCCGCGAGCGTGCGATTCAGACTGATGTGAACCGCGTCGCCTCCCATGTCGCGCCGCGCTACGCCATACACGTTTCCAGGTCGCGGCCGAGCGGTGCGGCCGTCGAACTCGAGGTTCGGCTCGCCGGCCTCGATCCAGGCCACCACCATCGGCCGCTCCGCCGGCGGTGCTCCCGCGGGCTCCCGCAGCTCGAGAAGACTGACATGGACGCCGTGCTGCAGCTCGTCGGCGGTGACGGCGCGCTGGAGGCTGCCGACGGGCCGGGCGTCCCGCCCCGGCACACGCCCGTCACTGGCGTCATACGACTGAACTACCAGCCTGTACGCCCCTTCGCGCAATCCGTGCGCGCGGACCTCCGCGCGCAGTGTGTCGGCACCGTCCCCCAGCGTCACGGCTGCAAGCAGCGCCAGCCACGAACCGGCGGCTGCTGTGCGTGCCTGGGCTTCGCGGGGGCGTTTGCGAGTGGCCATGACGTGGGAGGGCTCGTGCGATAATCGTGCCGACGCGCTTCGCGGCGATCGACCCCTGCCTACCGCGCCGGTCCTGTGGGTCTCATGGCCGGCCACCATGACTTTTCGTGGTGGTTTCCCGCAAGAGTTGCGGGGCGGCGGGCGCCCAAAGAAGGCAGCCCTGCGAGACGGGCGACCGAAGGACGTGTCCGCCGGTCAGCAGGGTGTCGTCGCCCGGACGCGCCGGCCGAGCAACTAAATCGTCACACGGGAGCAAGGCTGTCCCAGGTCAGGTCGCCTCGGCCTTCGCTGGCCGACCTTCGGGAGGCTGTGGCCTGCGATCCACACGCCCTTGCGCTCAGTTCTGCATCTGGCTGGTGAAGCTCAAGCCACCGCCGGCGGCCCGGTCGACGACGATCCGCGTGCCGGACGGGAACTCGCCGGCGAGAACCCGCTTGGCCAGGCCGTCTTCCAGGTGCTTCTGGATCGCCCGCTTCAGTGGGCGGGCGCCGTACTGGGGATCCCAGCCGACCTCAGCCAGGTAATCCTTGGCGCGGTCGGTGACCTCGACGCTCAGATCGCGCCGTACGAGCCGGCTTGCGAAGCGACCGAGCTGGATGTCGACGATGTACCGGATCTCGGCCCGATCCAGCCTGCTAAACACCACCACTTCGTCCAGGCGGTTGAGAAACTCGGGACGGAAGGCCCGCCTCACCTCGTCCATCACCGCACGCTGCACGAGCTCGCGGCGCGTCTCCGCGTCGAGGCCGGCCTTGTCGTCGATGGCCTGGATGTGGGCCGAGCCGAGGTTGCTCGTCAGGATGAGGACGGTGTTCTTGAAGTCCACGGTTCGTCCTTGCCCGTCGGTCAGGCGCCCGTCGTCGAGCACCTGGAGGAGCACGTTCCACACGTCGGCGTGCGCCTTCTCGACCTCGTCGAACAGAACGACCGAGTACGGTCGACGGCGGACTGGCTCGGTGAGCTGCCCTCCCTCCTCGTAGCCGACGTAACCGGGCGGCGCCCCGATGAGACGCGAGACCGCATGCTTCTCCATGTATTCGCTCATGTCCAGGCGCAGCAAGGCGCGCTCGTCGTCGAAGAGAAACTCCGCCAGAGCCCGCGCCAGCTCCGTCTTGCCTACGCC
>Ga0302324_100005859_pt1 | contig 26700 bp, 27 predicted proteins | sample Palsa_T0_1_FD_201949 | JGI IMG/M metagenome (GOLD analysis project Ga0302324, IMG submission 201949) | Peat permafrost microbial communities from Stordalen Mire near Abisko, Sweden - Palsa_T0_1 | ecosystem: Environmental > Terrestrial > Soil > Palsa > Peat permafrost | place: Sweden: Abisko...
AACTCCTTTTCAAAAGGCGTGCAGGCTCCGAACCGCAAGCCTTCTTCATGCGCCAACTCGTCCAGCGCGGCGTATTCCGGCGGAGTGAGATCGGGCCAGTTCAGCCGGCCTGCCAGCAAGTCTTCGCGGCTGTATCCGACCAGTTCGAGGAACGCATCGTTCGCTTCGGGGACACAGTCGAACTCGCCGGAAACCACGCCGGCGATGGTCGTTTGCATGGGAATCGGCCGCACACGCGCACGGCTGAGCCGCAACTTTTCGTCTCGTTCGTGACGATCGCTAAAGTCGCGCACGACTCTCGCAAAACCCTGCAATCCTCCATCTCCATCCTTGAGCGCCATAGTGATGGCATTGGCCCAAAATCGGGTTCCGTCCTTGCGGAGTTGCCAGCCTTCGGTCCCCATATGGCCTTGGGTCGCCGCCCGCTTGAACTCCTCCCGTAGCCTGAAATGTAGATTATCTTCGCCGGGATAGAGAAAAGATACGTGTTGGCCGGCGGCCTCATCGGCGCCGTAGCTGTAAATACGCTCCGCTCCCGAATACCAGGCGGCGACACGTGCCTCGACGTCCAATAAGTAGAGCGCGTAGTCTTGCACCCATGCCGGGAAGCGGTCCGTGGCGGCATGCTCGCCAGCGGGCGCCGCTTGGTCGCGCAGGAGCAGGATGTGGCGCACGGGCAACACGTTCGCTTTGCCCAGGTATGCGACGTCCCGCGGGCGGGCATCCGATCCCACCAGGCGTAGCGTACCTTCCTGTTCGCCCCGCTCCTGCAAGGCTTTCCAAAGCTGCGAAATCTGGGGCTTGGAGGCGGGCGGGGCGAAGTCTTTAACCGGCCGCCCGATAATCTTTTCCCGCGGCAGCCCGAGGAGCTTGCCTACACCGATGCTGGCTTCTGTGGTATTGCCATCGTCGTCCGTGACTAGGATGGGCGCGGCCGGGTGGTAGACAACTGCCCGGAAGAGGAGTTCCAGCTCCCTTGGTCCGTTCTCCGCCAGCCAACCAGCGGTCGGCGACCGTGAAACCGCGGAGCTCATTTACGTTACGCCTTCCCCGCCGTCGGTCTGGGCAACCTCAGGCCGTCTGAGAGAACCCAATCGGCAGATTCCGATGGGATCCCGCAGACAGTTGGAAGCCGGGAACAGCAGCCAATCACCATGCTAGCACGCGCCCCGCGCGTGAGACTGTTCACTTTTGACCGCTCGCCAAAGGCTGCGCTGTGCACTGTTGACCACATTTGGACTGGCTCGCATGGGGCAAGCAGGCCGCGGTTGATAATCGTTGGCCCACAAGGACGGCCACCGGCTGTTAGTTGAACATGCCCAGCAAATAGGCTATGAGCAGAATCAGCAGTATGGTGCCCAGCCCGATGCCCGCACCACCTCCGGCACCCCAACGCCTGTGGCCGTAGTATCCGCCGCCGCCGCCAAAAACCAACAGCAAAACTATAATCAATATCAGCACGTCATTCTTCCTTTCTTCCCGACTACTTTGCCATACCAGGTTGCCGGCGCGCCTCGCTGTCAGGCTGCGAGGCTGCGCGTTCGTTCTAGCACGAGGCTCGCCAAACTGTTCCGAGTGAAAAAAGCGGGCAGTGGATTTACCTGCACGCACGCCAGGCGCATCGGCGTGGCGACTGACGTACTCATCGGCATGGTAGTCCTTGCAGATGTTAGACACATTTTCTGCATGTCGGCCCCATACGTTTGCACTTCCTTTGCAGTTTCCTCCGCTTGCGAGTGCGGTTCGTAAGTCACTGCAACCGCGTTTGCTTTCATTTTCCTGACTTTTCCGGCGCGCGTGTGCATCGCGACCGCTTCGCCAGTGCCCATCGTCCGCCAAAGCGCTTTGGCCCTAAATCTGCTCACGTAGGAGGGCCGATCAAGAAACGGATGTCGCCAAGTCCGCCATCCAGGAGAATGTATGGCAAGCACTCAGACAGTATTTGCGGTTCAGAATGCGTTGGAGGATCCGTTGGCCCATCTGCCATGCCCCAATATTGTGGGGCATAAGAAGGGCCAGCTCATCTATCACCAAGACCAACCATCCACCAGCATTTACCTGGTGATCGAAGGAAGGGTCAAAGTCGCCCGCTTGGCGAACGACGGCCGTCAAACGATCATCGACATTTATCAGACCGACGATTTCTTCGGCGAATCCGCGTTGCTTGGTCTGCCGCGCCGGCCGGAGCAGGCCACCGCCCTGGAAAATACCAAAGTGATGGCATGGACCGCCGCGGAAATCGACGAAATCGCCCGGACAAAACCGCGGCTGACGATCGCGTTGTTGCAGATCGTGGTGCAGCGGTCGCTCGAATACGGTCACCGCATCGAAAGCTTTTCGATGGACAACATCGGCCGGCGGCTGGCGCGCACGTTGATCCATTTCTCGCTGAGGCTGGGCGCGGGTGAACCGGACGGTTCGCATCGGATGGCGCCTCTTACACACGAATTGCTGGCGCAATACGTGGGGACGTCGCGCGAAATCGTCACGCACAATATGAACGTGTTCCGCAGGCAAGGCTACCTGCAGTATTCGCGCAAGGGAATCGTCCTGTTCCGCGATGCGTTCGATGAATGGCTATGCCGGACGGGCACCCACGCAGTCCAGGCGAGGCAGGCCGCGCGTGCCGCGACTGGGGAATGCATGGAGACTGCCGTTTTGAAACGCGCTTGACGGACGCGAACTCGCGGGAATCGGGCATCCAATTGCTCTTCCCGATTCGGGAGCACTAAATGCCTTTACTGAATCTTGTCGTGATCTTGATCATTGTTGGAGTCGGGCTGTACCTGATAAACAGATACATCCCGATGGCCTCCAGCATCAAATCGATTCTGAATGTCGTCGTCGTGATTGCCGTCTGCGTCTGGCTGTTGCAGGTGACCGGGCTGTGGGCAAGTGTAACTACCTTCCGCCTATCAAAGTGATCGGCTCATTCGCTGAGGCAGACCATTGCTCTACTCACTGGAGCGGTGCGGAATTCCGATCGACCTGGTAGTTCGAAAGAAGAATGTCCAGTTCGGTCGGGCCCAGCAGCAAGCTGGATGCCACGGATCGCACGTGCGCGGGCAACCAGAAACCAGGCACGTCGACGAATTCCTCGCTGATGTGGGGCGCGCCAACCAGGATGGATAGGCTGGCTGCGAATTGGCCTTCAATCCGCACCACGGCGTAACTGCCTGGCATCCACCCAGGCCTTCCCGACGATCAGGGACCGGTTGTTGTTTCTGGGCGCCAGATCGAGGACGTAGCAGTTTCGTCCCGCGGCAACTTCGGTTCCGAGCAGACGAACCCGATAGTTGGCGAAGTAATCTCGTGGCGGGCAGTCGCCGGCGCCAGACTCTCGCCCGCCTCCGGCGCGAGCACTCTATCGATGATGCCGTAGAGCCTGTCGGAGCCGGATCGCGCCAACACGGTGTAGCGCTCACCTTCCACCTCGCCATAATTCATGCGCACGCCACCGCCGCATGTTTGCCAAACCGCAAGTTTTCGAGCGTGTATTGACGCGAACCGGAGTACTGCTTCAACGGGACGTGCCGTCTGCCGTTCTCGATTTCGATGCGGAAGAGAAATCTCTTCGCTCGATGGCGCCGGGGAACCGGCCGCGAGCATAGGGACGACCCGCCGATCGCGATCGCATGCCCAAGCCAGCGGCGGATTTGCGGCGCAAGCGTGGACTTGCGGATCATTTAGCAACCGGCGCGTTAAGCGCGGTGGGCGCCTTAGGGGGGACCGACGCGAGGTCCCGGTCGACCGCCGATAAGCGATTGAGTTCCTCCTGCAGCCGGGCCCATTCGCTTGCGTTGGCCTTGGTCGCGATCGGAAGGCTGAGGTCCCGGTAAAACGCCAGAATATCGGTCCGCATGTCTTGGGGCATATCCGTTTCGTGCCCGTCCAACTTGTGCAGCAGTTTGGCGTACGCGCCGTCAGCCAGTCTGTATTCGCCTGCCTTGGTGGCCGCGCCCACGTCAAGATTGTCATTTGGAAGCATTAGCGTGCCGGCGCCCACGCCGGCCAGCAGTTCGCGATACCGGTCGATCGAGGCGTTGAAGCCGGCCATGTACCGCTTTTCGGTTTCCGGCGTCAGCCTCTTAAACGCCAGCGCCTTGAACGGCCCCGCTCTGGGCACGATGCGGAAGAAGGCCGCCAGTATCCTCGACTTAACGCCGGGCCGTTGATAGGTGGCGCCCCAGTTCTTTTCGTAGCTGGAGCGGGACAGATTGTATAGGAATTTCTTGCGGGTGAGGCCGGGAGCATCCTTCATAATTTCCCGGCTCTTGATCTGCCAGGCGACTTTGGTCAGGGCCGGGAGGAAAGTCCCGACCGCCCGGCGGTACGATCCGATCGCCAGATCGACGTTGAAGAATACCTGTTCGAGCCGCAACCCGTAGGTATCCTGAAAAGCCCGCTGGAGCACGGGTTTGGCCACTTGGAAGCCGATAAACGCTTTGTAGGCATCCGAAGCGTAACGGCTCCTGGCCGACTGAAATACATCGAATCCAAACTCCGTCTCGGTGTGCGAATGACGGTCGTCCGCATAGGTTATGGTATTTCCGAATTTCAAGCGCAGCTTCGGGAATAACAACGGCACCGAGACGTTTACAGCCATGCGATGGCCATTGTTGTCGGCTGCGTAGTGCGCCAGCGCTCCCAGCGCGAATGCGTACTCGTCGAGATCCCGAGACTCGCGAATCATATTGAGGATGAAGTCGCCGCTCCGGACGTAGTGCGTGAGATCGCTGAAAAACTCGCTGCCGAACGGATAATAACCCAAATCCTGAATGATGCTTCCGCCGTAGGCGTAGGCGTGCGCCGCGGTCAACTCATCCGCCGTGGAAGCCGGGAATCGTTGCAGCAGCAGTGGCTTAATTGCGCTATCCCAGGTGGAATCGATAACCGCTTCGTGGGTGAGGATGGAATACGAACAGGCGGTTCGAGCTGAGAATAGAACGAGCAGCCCGAAGGCGGCGAAAGATAGCCGGGCTGGGTGTCGCACCTTCATTTTCCGCGCAGCTTTCTTCTGAGATCCGGCCAGAACTCGGATGCCAGATTGGTGGCCAGACCGAACCCGAGGGTGACGGAGCCATCCACAAACCCCTCGCGGGCGGTATCCAGACGCGCCGGATACCACAGGTTCGAAAGGTAGGCTGCGCCGTAGGCGCTGCCGATACGCCAAACGGACACGGTCTCGCCGCCCGCGTCGGTGCGGGTGAGGAGCGTTCCGCGGAGCGCATGCGCCGACCGGCGCCAGAGTCCCGCGCCGCCCGAGCGATAGTAACGCGGGTCTTCGTGCAGCGTGGAATCCAGGCCACATGCGAGCACGCCGTGGATCCCAGCCCAGGCGGCCGTGGACGCGACCCGCTCGCCGTAGGCGGAGGCGCCCTGTCCCCACTCTGGCGGAGAATTGATCTCCTGGAGGAATCCGGCATATGCGGCGATGCCTGCAGAGGCCAGCGGCCCGTAGGCGTTTTGGGCATGAAACTCCAGTTTGCCTTGCCAATCGAGAGGATCGGGCGCCGCGGTAACCGCTGTTTGCGCAATCCCTGCAACCGGCATCGCCAGGATCAGCGCGAGTATTAACAGCACTCCGGCTACGCGGCTCACCCGCGCCGGTTGCGTGCGGAACGCCGCTAACAAGTTTGCAAAGGTCGCGATGCAGATGAAGCCCATCAGGAGGAAGATCTTCATCACCAGCGAAAGCGGCGTGAATACTATGGCGATCGCTACGAATCCCGCGCCCCAAAAGTACTCCTGTAGCCGGATCGCCCGCTGGATGAAGACGATGGCGCCCAAGCAAACCACCCAATCCACTAGGGGTTCGTAGCTCGCGGCACAACACGCGAACAGCGAGGCGATCAATAATACCGGAATCGAAACCCACTTGACGATTTTCACGACCGTAGCTCCATTGAGCGTTCGGCGGCCGAGCGATCCTTTTGTCCAGCCGGTCCTGCAACCCGCTTCGACTGGCCTGCGATCCGATCCCAATTCATAACTGTAGTCCTCGTGCGCCACAACTAACGCATTCCGGAGTCCAACGCGCCGTTCCCGGCGGAAACCATACGTGCCCACACGGTAGCCGCCGCGGGCGCCGGTGAGAGACGCCGGGGAATGACCGCGCGGGGTCAGGTGACCGCCGGTGGTCAACGCGCCTTCGATGACCGGCGGCGGTCCGCCTGTGCCGCGCCTGCAATGCCATATTTGGGCAACGAAACCGCCCCTGGGTGGCAGACGGCCCCAGGAATGCCTGAGTGCAGAGCGCGGGCTTGGCCCGCCGAGATCTGCCGTGCGCCGATAAGGAACCGCGCAGAGCACAAGAATTTAAGCAAAAGGAACAAGCAGAGAGATGAAACTTTTTAAGGCAGCAACGACGATGGGTTGTATCGCGCTGATGGGTGCGGTTCTGGCCCCAGGCTCCAAGGCGGACGAGTGGAACCACAAAACCGCGATCACCTTTAGCGGTCCCGTGGAGATTCCGGGCGTGCACCTCGCCGGGTGGGGCGTGTTGCCCGCCGGCACCTATGTGTTCAAGCTTCTAAATTCGCAGTCCGACCGCCATATCGTCCAGATCTTCAATAAGGACGAGAACGTCATTTACGCCACGATTCTGGCTATCCCGAACTATCGCCTTAAAGTCACCGGCAAGACCGTGATGACATTCAGGGAAAGACCGGCGGGCGAGCCGGACGCATTGCGCGCATGGTTCTCTCCCGGCCAGAATTATGGCGAGGAGTTCGTTTATCCGAAAGCCCAGGCGATGGCGCTTGCCAAAGACACTAACACGCCGGTTCTATTCACGGCGGCCGAGATCCCCGTGGAGGCGACCGAGCCGATCGAGACGGCGGACGCGCCGGTAGTAGTGGAGATGAAGCAGGCGCCCGTCATGGCCGCCCAGCCGACGGGCGAAGAAGTGGAACTGGCCGCGGTGGATACCGCGCCGCCCGCGGATGCCCTGGTAGCGATGGCGCCGGCGCTCCCCGACACGGCCAGCACGCTACCGCTAGTGTTCCTGTTCGGATTGCTGGCCTTGGGCGCGGCTTTCGCCGTGCGCGGCTTCGCGAACCGCCTGCAGTAAAGTTCACGATCGATAGCGCGGTGCGCCGCCCACCAGCGCGGCGCGCCACGCGGCATACAACAAAAGAGGGAACAACCATGCGACAGCGAGTCATTCCGCTACTGGCGCCGATGACAAAGCACCGGCAGAACGGCGACGAGTGCCAGGAGACCAAATCTCGCGGGCTGGCCGTCCTCAATTCACCGCTGTTGAACAAGGGGACGGCCTTCACGTCGGAAGAACGAAAGACGTTAGGCCTCACGGGCCTGCTTCCGCCGGACATCAGCACTCTGGCGGACCAAGCCAAGAGCGCCTACATTCAGTATGAAAGGCTGGCTGACGCGCTCAGCAAGAACGTCTACCTGACCGCGCTGCACGACCGCAACGAAGTGCTGTTCTATCGCCTGTTCTCGGAGCACCTTCGAGAAATGATCCCCATCGTCAACGATCTGACGGTCGGCTTGGCAATGGAGCAATACCACCATGAGTGCCGGCGCCCGCGCGGCGTGTATCTCTCGATCGACCATGCCGAAGGGATTGAGGAGGCGTTCGCCAACTTGGGCGCGGGGCCCGGCGACATCGATCTGGTCCTGGCGACCGACGCCGAGCAGGTGCTGGGAATCGGCGATTGGGGCGTGGGCGGAATTGAGGTATCGATCGGCAAGCTGGCGATTTACACGGCGGCCGGCGGCATCGACCCGGCGCGGGCGATCCCCGTGATGTTGGATGTCGGCACGAACCGGGAGAGCCTGCTGAGCGACCCTATGTACATCGGGAGCCGGCACCCCCGGATTCGCGGAGAGCGCTACGACGCTTTCATAGAGGCTTACGTGCGCGTCGCGGCCAAGCTTTTTCCCAATGCGTTGCTGCAGTGGGAGGACTTTGCGCCGGGCAATGCACGGCGGATACTGGAGAAGTACCGCGACCGGATGTGCATCTTCAACGATGGTATGCAGGGCACCGGCGCGATTACGCTGGCGGCGGCGATCTCCGCCGTGCGCGTGTGCGGGACGCCGTTGCGCAATCAGCGCGTGGTGATCTTCGGCGCGGGTATGGCGGGCATTGGCGTCGCCGACCAGATCCGCGACGCCATGGCGCGCGACGGGATCTCCAAAGAGGATGCGGCCAGGCGCTTCTGGTGCGTGGACCGGCAAGGCTTGCTGACGACCGGCATGGGTGGGCAACTGCACGACTATCAGGCAGAGTATGCCCGGCCGTCCGCCGAGAGCAGCGGCTGGAAGCGCGACAGTGAAGGAAACGGCGTGGGCTTGGCGGAGGTCGTGTGCCGGGTGAAACCGACCATGCTGATTGGCGCGTCGACCGTCGGCGGCAGTTTCACGGAAGCCATCGTGCGGGAAATGGCCGCGCATACGGAAAGGCCCATCGTCTTCGCGCTCTGCCATCCGCAGGCGCGGGCCGCGGCGAACCCCGCCGATCTGCTTGCCTGGACCGACGGACGGGCGCTCATCGCCACCGGCAGCGCGTTCGCCCCAATCACCTACAAGGGAGTGACGCACGTCATCGGGCAAGTAAATAACGCCATGCTCTATCCCGGACTGGCGCTTGGCGCCATCGTCTCGCGGGCCAGCAGGATCAGCGAGGGCATGTTCGCGGCGGCCGCGAGTGCCGTGTCCAGCCTGGTGACGGTGCGCCAGCCGGGCGCGTCGCTGCTGCCGCATATCGACGACCTGCGTAGCGTGTCGGTAACCGTAGCGATAGCCGTCGCCGAGTGCGCGGATGCCGAGGGCTTGGCCCGAGTCCAACTCGACGATGTCGTGCAGCAGGTGCAAGACGCGATGTGGCAGCCGGAGTACCGCCCCATCCGGGCCGCCTGAGAAGGACAAGAAAAAATGCATCTAATCAACGGTGTGATGGACACGGCGCGAGTGCGCTTAGCGGACATGGCGGACAGGTTGTATGGCTGCGCGCATCGCGGAACGACCTTCCCGATGACGCTCCCGGCCAGTGGGACTTATATCGTGTGCCTGGAGTGCGGACGCCACTTTGCCTATGACTGGACTGCCATGCGCGCCACCGGGCGGCGGGTTGCCGGGGCCGCGCCACCGGCGCTGCTGCCGGTTCTGAGCGAGGCAGCCAGAGGGTCGCGGTGATCGGTCCGGCCGCAGCCTCACGGCCGCGGCTGGGTAATGGAGCCGCGCGCGTAAGCGGGCGGTCCTGCGGGGCGAGCCGAACCTCAGACTTCGCTACCCTTTCGAACTTCGGTGAACGCCGATCCGGTGGTGTTGCACGCTACCGTGCGCGACCGCAACGGGGTCGCCGCCGCCCGCACTTTCGAACTTGCGTCTGTCGGGACCGAGAGCGCTCCATGAGACTGATGGTCGCCCGGCAGCCCCTGCAGCGCATTCTGCGATGGACTCAGTATGGGCTCTTTGCCGCCGCTGCCGCCACGCTGCTCTACTGCGGGTTCGTGCTGACGGACACCTGGATGTTCCAGAATCGCGAGCGCCACCACCTGGAGCGCCTGCTGGCTGAGCGGCGTGCCGCGAACGGCGGAGGGCATCCAGGCGCGTCCCCCGCTTCCACGAATAATCCGCCCCCGGCTGCGGTCGACGGCCTGATTGGCCGCATCGAAATTGCACGCCTCGGACTTTCGGCTATCGTCGTGGAGGGAACCGATAGGATCACCCTTCGGCGCGCGGTCGGCCATATTGCCGGCACGGCGCTGCCGGGGCGGCTGGGCAACGTTGGTCTGGCCGCGCACCGCGATACGTTCTTCCGGCCGCTGCGAAGCATCCGGCGGAACGACGTCATCACGCTCACCACGCTGCGCGGGGAGTACCGTTATCGCGTCGTGTCGACCAAGGTAGTGCCTCCCTCCGAGATCTCGGTGTTGAATCCCAGCGAAAACGAGGTCCTAACGCTGGTCACCTGCTATCCGTTTTACTTCGTGGGTCCCGCTCCGACCAGGTTCATCGTTCGGGCCGAGAGAATTATCTGACATCCTCACCGCCGAGCTTCCACAAGATCTGCCGCAACATCCCCAGCACCACCGGCGCATCGTGCGCGCCGAGGTTCAGCCGCCGCACCAGCCGGCGCACTTTGGTTTTCGCCGACCCCGCTGTCAGCGGCTTGATGTAGCCGCTGCGCTCCAGCGCTTCCACCAGCATCGCCGTGATCTGCTCGGTATCCGCGGCGGCGGCCGGCTTCAACTTTTCCGGATTCTTGGCCACCGCCCGCGAGTTGCGCGCCAGTTCGTAAAGGCACACCGCCACCGCTTGCCCCAGGTTCATGGAACGATCCAAATCCACCGTGGGGATGCGCATCAGCCAATGGCAGTGGCTCATGTCTTCGTTCGAGAGACCGAACTTCTCCGATCCGAAGAGCAACGCCACGGGCCCCGCCGCTTGGCGCATGCGGTGCGCGCCGGATTCGAGCTGGCGCAACGGATGTTGCAGCTCGCGGTGGCCCACCGAAGTCGTGCCAACCACCAGCGCGCAGTCCGCCACGGCGGCGGCCACCGTCGTGAATTCTTCAGCGGAAGCCAATAACGGCGCGGCTCCCACTGCCGAGCGCGCTTCGCGGAACGCGACCTCGTATGGATTCACCACGCGCAATCGCGCGCAGCCGAAGTTGGCCATCGCGCGCGCCGCCGCGCCGATGTTCAACGGGTTTCGCGGCGCCACCAACACCACGCGCAGCACCCCGCTCAGAAAAAAATCTGCGGTTGAGGCGTCTCGATGCATTTTTCTCTTGACTTTTTCCTCGAACAACCTTATATATGAATCACATTGCGATTTTCGAATCGCAAAATTTGATGTTTAGGGAGAATCAATCGATGAAGAGCGCAACGAAGAAAGCCGCCCCGAAGAAGAAGGCGCCCGCGAAGAAAAAGAAGTAGCATGGGCGCCCACCTTAGGGCGTGAATCAAGTTTCCTCCATACGGGCCCCGATTCGTCGGGGCCTTTTTCATTTGGCCGCATGTACTCCTCCCGCCCTCTGCAGCAGCGTCCGGAACGTCTCCCCGAGCCCAAACAGCAGGCTCTTCAACTGCAATCGCCGCTGCAACTCCTCCTCAATTGTGGACGCCGCCAGCGCCGCCGCGAATTGATCGGCCCCTCCGGCGGCGAGCAACGTTTGCGCCAGCGTTTCGAAACGCACCGGTTCCAGGCCGAGGCGCGCGCCGTGTTCTTCAATCGCCGTGAATGCAACGTGCGAGGTGATGTCCTTCGCGCCGGGATCCTCCAGCACATCCTCATCCGCCCGGTGCCGCCGGTAACTCATCAGCGTGCCGCGCGGGAAGCGCACGGTTTCGGCGCGCGTGCAGCCGTAGTCGATGGTGAAGACGAACCCCGCCACCAATGCGCGCGCGATGCGCTCGATCCACGCCAGCGCATCCAGGTTCACCTCGAAGAGCGCGCCTTCTGTGGGCGGCAGAAAGTAGCGACGCAGATAGTCCGCCACTTCCTCGCGCGCCGGCGGACCGGTCACCCACACAAAGCGCTCGTCCCAATCGACGCGCATCTCGCGAAAGCCGCCGTCCCGAAACGTAACGGCTTCCACTGGCAGCGCGTCGAAGAACTCGTTGGCGAAGACGACGCCGCGAAAGCGCGCCGGCATGGCTCCGCCCGCGAGATCCACCGGGACATAACGCCACTCGGAGAATGCCGCGGCCATCTCACCCCGGCCCGCGCCCAACTCGACAACGGTGAAATCCGGCGGCGCGCCCATCTCCCGGTAAAGCGACCGTATGCGCGCGGCCATCAGGATGCCGAACACCGGCTGGATCTGCTCGGCCGTGTAGAAGTCGCCCTGCTTGCCGAATGGATCGCGCATGTGCCGGTAATATCCGTGGACCGGGTCGTAGAGCGCCGCCTCCATGAACCGGCGGAACGAAATCGGGCCCGCGCGGCGAATCTCGTCGCGCAGGATTTCGGTAAGCGGGCTCACGGCTCCACAACCCGGTTCTGCGGCGTTTGGATGAACATCTCGATCAGGTAGTCGTGCAGACAATCGTAGAGGTAGCGCTGCAACGTCCAGGCGAACTGCGGGTGCGCGATGTCCCGCGGATGCACGGGCGCATAGTAGGTGTGCAGGCCCAGGCCGCGATTCTTCAGTTCGATGACCAGTTCGATCGACCCGTTGTGCTCGCGCGCCGAAAAATCGACCAGCGCGTGTTCGTAGCGCCGCAGTTCGGCTTCGACCTTCTCCAGCGGACTTTCCAGTGGGCTCACGCATTTATGCTAGCGTGAAAAACACAGCATGTCTCTACCCGCCACAGTCCGGGTCAAACTCAGCTCCGAAGCCGCCGAGGGAATTTCCATCACACGCGTGGTCGTGCAGGACTTGCCCTTGCGCGATCTGGTGGAGCACATGCTCGGCATCACGGGCAAGAACGAGGCGCGCGTGCGCGAGCTGCTGCTGCGCGGCACGCTGGTCAGCGGCGCTTCCCGCTTCCGCTGGACCGGATGGGATGCCGATCCCGACGGCCTGCGCGACCTGCTGGCGACGTTCCCAGGCGACGACCCGGCGCGGCCGTTCGCATCCGCGCGATGCGTGCGCGCAGTGCTGCGCGGCGGACGACAGGCCATCGAGATTCCACGCGAGGCCGGCGCACGCAAACCTCTGCTGCGCAAGGCGAGCTTCTGGGACGCGCTGATGGATCTGGCCGCCGCGGGCGAAATACGGTACCTGCACTATTCCTATAAGGATCGCGCCGACTGCTTTCGCTTGGATATGCCGCTGGCCGCCGCCGAGAAGCTGCGCGCCGCCGGCGAGGCGGTGAAGTATTCAAGCTTGCGGGAACAGATTCGCTCGGCGGGGTTTGTGTGGGCGGAGTTGTACGTGGAGCGGTGAGGGGCGTTGGAAGCTGAAGCGCTTAACGCAAGTCCCCGGCGCAACGAAAGCCGACAGATGCGGACCGGTACGAACGCTCCTCCCAAATGCGGACCGAGACGCGGACGTTCCGCGGAGTAGTGTACCAAGAGCCGCCCCGAAGAACACGCTCCTCGACTGTGTTCGGCCAGTGGGGCTCGATCGAACCATCATCCGAGTAGTAATAGGGCGCGTTCTCAACCCATTCCCAAACATTGCCCAGCGTATCGTAGAGGTTTCATCCATTCTGGGAATTCGGCCGTTCAGCAACCGGATGCGGACCGTTGCCATTCTTGAGCATCCGCTCATTGAACACCGCCTCGTCCCCGCGGGACCATTGCGTGCTGTCGATGGGGCTGCGCCCACTGTTATCGCCGTACCAAGCGATGGCGTCAAGCTCGCCGTACCGTGGACGCGTGTCGCCTGCCCTAGCGGCGTACTCCCATTCGGTCTCCTCGGGCAGCCGCAGGCCGCCGGCCCATTTGCAGTAGCCTTGCGCTTCGTCCCAGGTTACTGCGACAGCGGGCAGGCTGGGGTTTCCCGCTGCCGTGTTGAGTTTCCTTCCGACGCCGTGTTCCGTTTCCGTTGGCAGGGCGGGCTTTTTTTGATCGGGATATCGACGGCGGAAGCAATTCGGCTCTTCCTGAAACAGGTCGAATTGCACAAGGGCCTGCCCTTTCCTGTCTCCATCCCGAACGAACAGACCATCGCCGCAATGGCGGAGGCGAACAGTCCAGCCACGTTGAAGCGCTATGGTTCGTTCCGCGAATTGCGCGACCGGATGTGATGGCGCTTGCGCTTTTAACGACAACCGCCTTCGAGAAGGATCTCCGCCGGACGGAAAAGCAGGGGAGGGACCAGGACAAATTGGAGGCGATCATCAATCTAGAATGACCGAAAAGGAGCTGATTCCGGTCCGAACCGGCAGCCACAGCGAGGTCTTCCGGCGATGAAACCAGCATTCCCGCTCAGACCTAGTCCTTGCAATTCTCCAGCGATGCCTTAAGCACGATTTTGGCTGCGCATGTCCCGGATGCTTCCTCCAGGGCAGCGCGCTCCGCTTTTTGGCCCGCGGCGTGCTCATACGGTCGCATGTCATCCCCGGCCACAGAGCAACTTGCCACCACCATAGAAGAGCCTCTCGCGCGGCTGGTGGCCTTCGAGCCCACGACGTTTCCGGTGTTGAGCGTCTACCTGAACACGCAACCGGACCAGCACGGACGTACGCCCGATGCCGCGCCGTATCTTCATCGCGAATTCAAAGCTCTCGCCAGAACTTGGGCGCCTAGTTCGCCCGAGCGCCACAGCTTCGATCGGGACGTGGAACGAATCGTCGCGTATGTCACCGACAAAATCGACCCTGCGGCAAACGGAATGGCCATATTCGCATGTTGGGGCGCGGAAGAATTCTTCGAGGCAATCCAGTTGACGACCCCCGTCAGCGATAACCGCGTCTATGCCTACAACCAACCGCATCTGTATCATCTGGCGCATCTCGATGAGCAATACCCGCGGTACGCCGCTGTGCTGACGGATATGAACACGGCGCGCATCTTCGTCTTCGGGCTTGGCCAAGTCGTCGGCGCGGAGGCGGTGAAGGGCAAGAAAGTTCATCGAGTCAAGGTTGGTGGATGGTCGCAGGCCCGCTACCAGCGGCGCGTCGGGAACGCGCACCTGGAGCACGCCAAAGAGGTCGTCGAACGCCTGGCTCAGATTGTGCGCGAAGACAAGGTAAGCCACATCGTTCTTGCCGGGGACTCGGTGGTGATTCCGCTCCTTCAGGAACAACTTCCTCAGGAAATGGTCCAGATGGTGCAGGTAATGAAGCTCGATATGCACGCTTCCGAGCAGGATGTGCTGACGGCCACCCTCGCGAAGCTGCAGGAGCAAGAAGCCAAGACTGCCGCGGAAAAGGTGGACCGGCTGATGCAGCAATATCGCGCTCGCGGATTGGCCGTTGTCGGGCTACAGGAGACGCTCGAAGCCTTGGCCAACGGACAAGTCGAAGAGTTGCTCATCAGCGGCGCGCTGGAGGTAACCCATCCGCAGCCGGAGGAAGTGCAAGCCATTCTTGCGCCCGAGATCCCCGATTCGGACGGCGGAACCGAGAGCGAAGAGCCGCGGCAAGCGTCCCTGCCAGACCTGCTGGTGACGAAAGCCAAGCAAACCGGGGCAATCGTCACGTTTGTCGAGGACGCGGCTTTGCTCGAACCGGTCGGCGGCGTCGCCGCGTTCCTGCGATGGCGCGCGTAAATTTGGCAATTGGTTTGCTCATCGAAAAGCATGTCCAAAATCACCGAAGCCGCCCGCGAGCATATCGCCGACGAAAACTTCGCGTTCCCCAAGGAACGTAAAGAACCCATCCATGACGCCGCCCACGTGCGCAACGCAATCGCCCGTTTCAAGCAGGTAGAAGGGGTGACCGACGCTGAACGCGACGCCGCCTGGAAGCGCATCCGATCCGCTGCGAAGAAATATAAAGTCGACTTGCACGAGCAGGACTGGCGCGAGCTTGGGTAACGTACGGCCCGGCCGTGGACACTGCGCCGCACCTCGACCGGTATTCCATCTATGATGGATAGGGGAAGGCGCAGAAGCAATGAGGACGTCACCGCCCTAATTGAAAAATGTCCGGACACCGGCCTATACGTGGGTTACGTGCCTGGTTTCCCCGGGGCGCACAGCCAAGGTGAAACGTTGGACGCACTACATCGCAACCTCCAGGAGGTCATTGGAATGCTCCTGGAAGACGGTGAACCGCCGTTGGATGCGCAGTACGTCGGAACGCAGACGGTGACCGTTCCTTGAGATGGGGCAACTTCCGGTTCTTAAGCCGCGAGAGGTGACCTCGATCCTGGAACGATTGGGATTTGTAGATTAAAGCCGAGGGATGGTCGTAGGGAGTGCTGGTATGCCGCGGCAAACTGCAAAGGCTCCGACGACCCACGTGCGGACCGATCGCTGGTTTAAGCAGTCGGCAGGAGCATCTCTTTCGAGATCGGGATATCGACCGCGCGGAAGCCATCCGCCTCTTCCTGAAACACGTCGAGTCGCACAGAGTTCTTCCGTTTGCTGTCGCCATTCCGAATGAGCAGGCCATCGCCGCGATGGCGGAGACGAACACGCAGGGCAAGTTGAGCGCTATCGTTCGTCTCGCGCGTTGCGCGGCCGCGTGTGATGGCATCGCTACTGATGGAGAACGCTTTTGGATTAGGACTCGCCCCTATCGATTTACCGAAAAGGAATCGGTTCTGCTCCGCAGTCGAGCCGCTACAAATCCCGCGATGAGGAAATCGCGAATGGCGTTACGCCGGCCAGATGATTTGGCCGTGAGTGTAGGATCGGTGTTCCTTGTACAAGATCATGTGGCTGGGGAACGCGGTGGCCTGCCATCCGATCAATGCCTGGGCGATTGTCCGCAGAAGGCAGTGAGCGCTCATGCCATCCTGTGGGACCGTTACTGTCAGAGCCTGGTAGTCAGCGTGCGGTTCTTGCGACTTCTGTCTCGCGGTTTGGTAGCGCAGGAGATACGGTAGCCCGCCCTTAATGGCCTTCAGCAGTTCTGCCGCGTTCATATCGCCGGCCTTGATCCAGTCGCACGCCCAGTCCTGCCGGATCGGATACTGCGCGTCGAAGCCGTCCGGCGCCTTGTTGGTCGTCTCGCGTTCCCTCCCGGGATCGTGAGGACCAAATCCGTTCCCGTTCCAAGCGCACTCGCCCTCGCCGGCATGTCGGTAGTATTTAATTAGTGAGTTCTCAGGCGCGAGCGTCGTCCAGTTGGGATGCACGAACAAGCACTTGAAACCCATGTCAGCCACATCGATGTTGAGGCGCCCCCTGATGTGCCTGTGCTCGCCGAGCTGCTTCTTGCTGTCCGCCTTGCCGACGTACACCAGCGAGCCTTTATAGCTCGCTTCGTGGGCCGAACGATTATGAACCTTCTGAGTCGTTCTTCTCGTCAAACGGCACCCAGACCCACGCCTCGACGTAGGCTCCGGGATCATCCCCGTAAGAGATGCGCGCGTTGCTGTCCACTTCGATCTCACCATCTCTGCCATACAGTTCCTTAGCACGTGCCCGAAACCACTCATCGCTATGGTCGTCATCTATTTGATCGCTATTCATGTTTACTGATCTCCCACGGGCAGTCAGACTGCCAGATGAAATCGCTCGTCAAGCACGACCTTGGACAGCCTAAGACCGTCGACAAGCGCAATCGGATTCTTGCCGCCTTCGCCGGCCTCATTGATAGCCGCCCTTGAGAAATGACTAGTAGTGACGACAGCGCCCCGGGCGAACGGCTGCAAGCTTCCACGCAGTTCGGCGACTTCCTTTCGCCCGACAGAGTGCAGCCAACGCTTCGCCTGTACCTGGACCAAGCTGTTTTCGAAGATCCAAATCCGTCCGCCTACTCTGGCGCTAACGTCAATGCCGCCATCGGCGGTGAATCTGGTAACACAGACGTCCAAGAACCCGCAATGGAGAAGCAAGTCCTTAATGAAGAGCTCGAAGTTCCTCGGCGCCATTGCCAACAACTTGCCGCGAACGCGCTCGATCCGCTCAATGTCCTCGGTTTGCAGGCCGCTGCCCTCGTCGATGATGTCGTCGTCGTCAGAGGATTCAGCGACCAGTCTGGATGCGGCAAGTATTTGGCTTGAGACGGCCGCCTCGACGCAAAGAGGTAAGACCTTTTCTTCCTGGTGAATCTTGAATTCGAACAGCCAAACCTTGCGAATCTGGCCACCTGCGTCGAGTTGCATGTCCGGGTATTGGCGGAGGTACTCGAGCAGTCCCAAATACTTCCAGCGCCTCGGCCCGACGGCCTTGTCCCTCCTGCTGGCGATCAGAACAAATCCGTGTATCGGGAAGTTGAACGTCCGCTGCTCAGTCAATCGGCTGTTCACACCAGACAGCGTCTGTTGGCCACGTTTTCCGGCCGCCGTGTAGGTTAAGACGCCGTCCTCTAGCCGGTCGCGGTAAGGATTCTCGCCTGTTCCATGGAAATCCTGCACAGAGGTCATGATGGTCGCTCTGAGCACCGCGTTGTCCCGCAGTGAAAGGCGGATTCCGCCGGCATTCGACACCTGGAGAGACCTAAAGATTTTCTCGTTTGAATAAAGCTCTCCGACGACCAATGCCTCAATCATCGCGTCCCGTCCGTAGGAGGTGGGGAGTGACCGGTCGGTGACTATCGACGATCGCGTTCCAGAAATCCAGTCTCGACTTGGGCCACCTCGCGAGCTCGCATCGCTCCCCGTGCCTATGCCAGAAACATCCGTGCACAAAAATGACTTTACCCCGACTCGGGAAGACCATGTCTGGGCTCCCAGGCAGGCTGCGGTCGTGCGGCCGGTAGCGGAATCCCATCCGGTGCACGAGCGCCCTGACGAGCTTCTCAGGCTTCGTGTCCTTCGACCGGACCAGGCTCATCCGCTTGCTTCGTTCAGCAGGGGTCAAGGTGTCCATCCGGACTTTTCTCTCCTGACCACTGTACTACGTATCGACCAAAACGGGCGAGTTGGATCAAAATGTTTCAATTGGCGGTGGAGGAGTCTGCGCGACGAACATTTGAGCTTGCCACAGTTGGCGAGGGGGGTGGCCCCCGTTTGGACTCGATGAATGTGGGGCCTCCGCTGCTTGTCGTCAACACCGATTCTTCGTTCTCAAAGCTGATTCTTATTATCCTCCCAACGCCACGGCACCAGCCGACTGCACGGGCGCACCCCGTCACTGGGAACAGCCGCAGACCGCAACGCTGGCGCTTTCGGAGTGCCGAAGCAGCCGCTCCAATCCGGCGTTCAATCCGCTGGCGGTTCTGTGCGGGCCTCTCGCATCATGACAAAATGCGTGGGCGTTTCAGCGGTGCTTTGAAATCCAAGGCGTTCATACAGCCCGCGCGCCGGATTGACTCTCAGGACACGGAGCCGTACCGCCAGCCGTAGCCGGTCAGCTTCGTCCAGCACGTCCCCGATCAACCGGGTTCCGATTCCTTGGTTCTGAAATTCCGGCGCGATTTCGATGGAGGCAAGAAAAATCTCGTCGTCCGAACGCTGGACGGCAATGCATCCGATCATGCGCGTGCCGTGCTCGACGATCCGGAGGGGCGCGGCATCGAAGTTCTCGTCAAAGTGCGCACGTTGCCAACCATGGTCCCAACCCCATGTTCGATCGACATAGACGCGCATCGTCTCGCGATGCAGCCGCCAAAGGAATTCGCGATCGTCCGGTGTAGCTGGCCGGAGTTGAAGCATTGCCGGATTCAGCGTCGGCATATCTGTCGATCCCACATACGGAAGCAGCCCCAAAATCTATCCTAAATTGTCCCAAGCCGCGTCCCGTCGCCCTCTGGGAGCCGGCGCAGCTTGATATACTGCGCATCATGCGGACCACCAGCGCAGTTTCCACGCGGGTCGGCGCGATCGCGGCCCTTTTCATAATTGTTACGGGCACGGCGGCCGGGCAATATTTCCGCGGCGTCAACGTGTCCCAGGCGGAATGGGGCGACCCGCTCAACGAAACCTATGGCGTCGGCAATTACACTTACGCCACGGCTCCCACGTTCAACTACTTCGCGGCGCGCGGCTTGCCGTTTATTCGCCTGCAGGTGAAGTGGGAGCGGCTGCAGCCCGACCTGACCCAGGGGCTCAATGCCCAACAACTTCAGTACCTGCAACAGGATGTGGCCTACGCCAAAGCGGCCGGCGCGGTGGTCAGCATCGTTCCGCACAACGAAGCGCGGTATGCCACCCTGGAGAGCCAGGTCGCCAATTACGACTCCGACGCCTGCATTATCGACAATCCATGCCAGGGCAGCCCGATTAATATAACCATCGACGACTTCACAAATTTTTGGGTCCTGATGTCCAACGTCTTCAAGGACGATCCCACCGTGGTGGCATACGACCTGACCAACGAGCCGCACGATATGGGCACCGATGCCAGCGGCAATCCGGTGAACTGGGGGCAGATCGCGCAGGCGGCGGTGACGGCCATTCGCAATAATGGCGATACGAAGACGATCATGATCGAGGGCGACGGGTGGGCCAACGCGACCTACTGGGCGAGTTATAACGGCAGCGCGGGCTTTATCAACGATCCAGCCAACAACTACTATTACGAAGCCCACGAGTATTTCGACTCCGATTACAGCGGCACCTACGCGGAAACCTACGACCAGGAACTGGCGGCCAATCCGCAACTGGCCGATGTGGGAGTCACGCGGCTGTTGCCGTTCGTGGGCTGGTGCCAGACCAACAAGGTCCCCTGTTATCTCGGGGAGTACGGCATACCGAGCAGCGATCCGCGGTGGCTGACCGTGCTGGACAACTTCCTGAAGGCGCTGGATGGCGCCGGACTGCCGGGCACGTACTGGGCGGCGGGCGAGTTGTGGGCGACCGTTCCCACTTGTTCTTGCAGTCTGCTCTCGGTGCAGCCGGCGAACAATTTCACGACCGACGCAGAGCAGTTGCCCACGTTGCTGGGGCACTTGCCGCCGCAATCCTTCCGGACGGCATCGGCGGCCGCCTCTTACGGATGGGCTGTCTCGCCGGGCCAACTGGTCGCCGGTTACGCTGGGGTCGGCGGCACGCTCGCGACGGGTACGGGCGGCGCCACGCAACTGCCGCTGGGCACGACGCTGCAGGGCGCCCAAGTGCAGTTGACCGACGGCAACGGGAATGTATCGCTTGCGCCGCTCTTATACGTCTCGCCGGGACAGATCAATTATCAGGTGCCATCCTCCGGCGTGGCGGCGGGTCTGGTGAACGTGGCGGTCTTGGACGGCACGACCACCGTGGCTGCGGGAGTGCTGGAAGTCGCATCCCTCGCTCCCACCATTTTCACCGCTAACGGCACTGGAGTAGGCGTGCCGGCGGCGCAAATCCAGCGGGTGCATCCGGATGGCACTTACGATTACGAAGATGCCTTTACGTACGACGCGTCCAGCGGCCAGTGGGTCCCGTCTTTGATCGCGTTCGACGGGGACAGCCTTTATCTGCTTCTGTACGGCACCGGATTCGACGCGGCGTCCGGCGCGAGCGGTACCAGCGTGACCGTGGGCACGACTTCCACGCCGGTTTTGTTTTCAGGCCCGCAAGGACAGTTTGCCGGGCTGGATCAGATTGTCGCGCAACTGCCGGGTTCGCTGGCGGGGTCCGGTACGGGTACGGTGAATGCGACGGTCGACCAGATGACCGCCAACCCGGTGACGATCGCGTTTCAATAGAGCAAAGCAGCGGGTCCTGGAGGACCCGCGCAGACCTGGAGGTCCGCCCCACTATGCAGCAACCGGTCACACGCAACATCGCCATCGACGCCTATCGCGGCTGGGTGATGCTGCTGATGATGGCCGAGGTCCTGGAACTGGCGCGCGTGGCGCAGGCTTTCCCCGGCAACTGGTTCTGGGCGTTTCTGGGATACAACCAGACGCACGTGGAGTGGGCCGGCTGCTCGCTGCACGATATCATTCAACCCTCGTTTTCCTTCCTGGTGGGCGTGGCGCTGCCTTACTCCATCGCCAGCCGTTTGGCCAAGGGCGGCACGTTCGGCAAAATGTGGGCGCACGCCATCTGGCGCTCGTTCCTGCTGATCGCGCTCGGAATCTTTCTGCGGTCGATGTACAGCGCGCGCACCTACTTCACGTTTGAAGACACGCTTACACAGATCGGGCTGGGATATCCGTTTCTGTTCCTGTTGGGCTTCCGCAAACCGCGTTGGCAATGGATCGCGCTGGCCGCAATCCTGACGGGCTACTGGCTGGCATGGGCGCTCTATCCGGTTCCCGGTCCCGGATTCGATTGGAAGTCGGTGGGGGTGCCCGCCAACTGGCCGCATTTCTACAGCGGATTCGCGGCGCACTGGAACAAGAAGGCCAACCTGGGCAACGCTTTCGATCAATGGTTTCTGAACCTGTTTCCGCGGGCGCATCCGTTCGTCTTCAACGATGGCGGATACCTGACGCTGAGCTTCATTCCCACGCTGGGCACCATGATCCTCGGACTGGCGGCCGGGCGTTGTCTGCGCGACAGCGCGCCGCGCATCCCGATGCTACGGTTGTTGGTGGCCGGGGTGACCGGAGTCGCCGCGGGCCTGCTGCTGCATTTCACCGGCATCTGCCCGATAGTGAAGCGCATCTGGACGCCGAGTTGGACGCTATTCAGCGGCGGCATCTGCTTCCTGCTCACGGCGGCGTTCAGTTGGGTGATCGATGTGAAGGGTTACCGGAAGTGGGCCTTCCCGCTGGTGGTGATCGGGATGAATTCGATCGCGGCTTACCTGATTGCGCACCTGTTCGAGCGCATTACGTTCAGTTCTCTCCGCATTCACCTGGGTCCCAATGCGTTCCGGATCTTCGGTCCGGGCCTGGAGCCGCTCCTTCTGGGATCCGCGGTGCTCGCGACTTACTGGATCATCCTATACTGGATGTACCGGCGCAAGCTGTTTCTGAAGATTTGAAACGCATATCGATTATCGTGGTGGTTTGCATTCTGCTGGCGGTCGCGCTGGTCTATGTGTGCGATTCTGTTTCGCTCAGCTATCGGATTCCGGGCAACCGGGCGCAATTCGGCAGCGTGATCGTGCAGCGGACATGGGTGATCCCGATGAAAGACGGCAAGACCCAATACTCGTTCGATCCGCCGGGACCGCAGGATTGCGTGAATGCGCTGCTCCCGCATTTTGGCGATCCGCCGTGCTGGTATCTCAGCCGGCACACGAAGCAACAGGTCAACACGGGCAGCCAGTGACCGTGGGCCGAGGTTTCTTAAAACCTTTATTGGCCGCCGATGAACGCCGATAAACAAGATGGAGACGGGACAGCCCAGCCGTACAGCCCGCGCCGCAGCGGCGCATCGCGCCGTGCACCAAGTGATCGAGAAGGGCCTCATTTTCGCCGATCCGCTGGCGATACCTATTCTGGGTGATGTCGAAGCGCTGGTTCGCGAGGCAGATCAAAATCCGCACAGACGGGCGATGCGCATCTTCATCGCCGCGCGGACGCGCTTCGCGGAAGATGCGTTGGCGACAGCAGTAGCGAAAGGCGTTCGTCAGCTCGTGGTGCTCGGCGCAGGCTTGGACACTTACGCATACCGCAGCGCCATGCGGGACCGCCTGCGCATCTTCGAAGTGGACCGCCCGGCCACGCAAGCCTGGAAACGGCAGCGACTCGCGGAGGCGGGCATACCGCTGCCGGGCGCGCTCACCTTTGTGCCAGTGGATTTCGAGCGGGAGACCTTGGGCGATGGATTGGTTGCCGCGGGATTCGATCCGGCACAGCGGTCCTTCTTCACCTGGCTCGGGGTCGTCCCTTATTTGACGGAGGAGGCCGTTTTCGTCACGCTGCGCTTTATCGGCAGCCTGCCGGGCGGCGCACAGGTGGTGTTCGACTATAGCAATCCGCCGGATTCGTTATCCGCCGAAATGCGCGCTGTACACGACATGCGCGCGGCGCACGTCGCAGAAGTTGGGGAGGCCTGGGTAAGCTATTTTGAATCTGAAGCGCTCGCCGCCAAGCTCATGACATTGGGATTCACCGAGATTGAGGACCTGGGTCCGCCTAGGATTGCGGCGCGGTACTTCCCACAGAGGGTTGGCTCCGCTCCGGGCAACGGCGGCCACATTGTGCGCGCGAGCACGTTTTGAGGCGCGGTCCCTTCGATATGATGGGGAAGGTGTGCCGGACCTTCGTAGGCTATCTAACCACGTTGTTGCTGGGCTGCGCGCAGACGCTCTGGGCGCAGACGGCGAAGTACGAGGGGCAGCCCATCGCCGAGATTCGGTACCTCCCGCCCGAGCAGCCGCTGACCGCAGCGGAACTGGTGAACATCGTCCCGCTGAAGAAGGGCGCGCCCCTGCGGCTGGCGGATGTACACGCGGCCATCGAGCGCCTGTATGCGACGGGCGCTTACGACGATATCCAGGTGGATGGCGAGCCAGCGCCGGCCCCCGCCAGCGGCGTAACCGTGCGAATCGTCACTAAGAATAGCTGGTTCGTGGGCAACGTGGCGGTGCTTGGCCATATCTCCGATCCGCCCAACGCCGGCCAACTGGTAAACGTCACGCGGCTGAGCCTGGGGCAGCCGTTTGCGGAGGCGGACGTGGCGCCGGCGCAGACCGCCATCGAGCATCTGCTCGAAGCCAACGGCCTGCACGGGGGCCAAGTCCGGCCGGAAGTGTCGTACGATCCGCACACACAGCAGGTCAGCGTACACTTCGTGGTGGATTCCGAACGGCGCGCGCATTTCACTACACCCTCCATAACCGGCGATCCGAAGATGCCGCTGGCGGATATCGTGAGCGCGACGCACTGGCGCCGCTGGCTGATCGGCGGCTGGCGCACGGTGAATCAGTCGCGCGTAAACAAGGGCGTGGAAGACATACGATCCAGGTACGAACGGCGCGGGCGCTTTGAAGCGCATGTTTCGTTGAGGGCCATGGGCTACGGCGCGGACACCAATCGCAGCAGGCCTTCGCTCGATATCGACGCCGGACCCGAAGTGGAGGTGGAAGCCGTCGGCGCCAAGGTCTCGCAAGGCAAGCTGCGCAGCCTGGTGCCCATTTTTGAAGAGCACACCGTGGACGACTCCCTGCTGCTTGAAGGCGAGCGCAACCTGCGGGACTATTTTCAATCGCAAGGGTATTTCGACGCGACCGTCGAATTCAAACCGCAGCGGGTGGTCGACGATAGGGCGACCATCGACTACGTCATCACCCCCGGCCTGCGCCACAAACTGGTGCTGATCGACATTCAGGGCAACAAGTACTTCAGGACGGAAGCCATCCGGGAGCGCATGTTCCTGATGCGCGCATCCCTGCTGCAGTTCCGGCGCGGCCGCTATAGCGGGGCGCTGCTGCGGCGCGACGAGCAGTCCATCTCCGCCTTGTACCAATCCAACGGTTTCCGCGACGTAGCGGTCACGCATAAGCTGGTGGACGGCTACCAGGGCAAGCCCGACCAGTTGGCGGTTTTCATCTCCATTGAAGAAGGCCCGCAGTACTTCATTCATAGCCTGGATGTGCAGGGCATCGTCAAGCTGGACAAGGCGCAGGCGCTCTCCCAGCTCAGCTCCGTAGAAGGACAGCCCTTCAGCGAGTACAACGTGGCCATCGACCGGGATAGCATCCTGCAGGAATACTCCACACGGGGTTTCCCGAACGCCATGTTTGAATGGAACTCCAAGCCCGCTGCCGAGGCGCACCAGATGGACTTGACGTATGTGGTCCACGAAGGGCAGCAGGAGTTCGTGCGCGATATCCTGATCAGCGGCCTGGACCACACGCGCCGCAGCCTGGTGGATAGCCTGATGAAGTTGCAGCCGGGCGATCCGCTGTCGCCCACCGCCGAGCGTGACACGCAGCGCAAATTGTACGATCTGGGCGTTTTCGCGCGCGTGGATACGGCCATCCAGAATCCGGACGGCGACAGCAGCGAAAAATATGTGCTTTACGACATGGAGGAGGCGCACAAGTGGTCGACCGCCACCGGCTTCGGCGCCGAGTTCGCCAGAATTGGCGGATGCTCGAATTGCCTGGAGGCGCCTCAGGGGCAAACCGGCTTTGCACCGGACGCCACGCTGGACGTTTCCCGCCTGAACCTCTGGGGGCTGGGCCACAGCCTCAGTTTCCGGGGCCGCGTTTCCACCTTGGAGCAGCGCGCACTGATCACCTATACGGCGCCGCGCGTCCACGGCAATCCGAAGCTGACACTTTCGTTCACCACTCTGTACGACAACAGCAAAGATGTGCGCACATTCACCGCGCAACGCTTTGAAAACTCGGTGCAGCTCTCCCAGCGGCTTTCCAAGTCGATCTTGTTTCTATACCGTTACACTTACCGGCACGTCACGGTGGATGAATCCACGCTGAAGATATCGCCGCTGCTGATTCCGCTGTACTCCCAGCCGGACCGCGTGGGGGAAGGTTCCTGGAGTATCGTACAGGACCGGCGCGACGATCCCATCGATACGCACAAGGGCATCTACAACACCATGGATATCGCGGCGGCGCCGCGCGCTCTGGGCTCCGAGACCACGTTCGGACGCTTCCTGGGGCGCAATGCGACCTATCACCCGATCGGCAAGAAATTTGTGCTGGCGCGCGCCACCACCTTCGGGTTCGTGCGGCCGCTGCACGATGCCGGGGAGGCGAACACGGTGATCCCGTTGCCAGAGCACTTCTTCTCGGGCGGCGCCACCTCCGAGCGCGGCTTCCCCGACCTGCAAGCCGGGCCGCGAGACCTGACCACCGGCTTTCCCTTGGGCGGCACGGCGCTGCTGATGAACCAGACCGAGCTGCGCTTCCCGCTATTTGGCGAGAATATAGCCGGAGTGCTTTTTCACGACATGGGTAACGTCTACAGCAGCCTGTCGAGCATTTCGTTCCGCACGGATCAGCATGGGATTACCGATTTCGATTACATGAACCACGCGGTAGGCTTCGGGATACGTTATAAGACCCCGATCGGTCCCGTCCGGCTGGACTTCGCGTACAGCATCAATCCGCCGAACTTCATCGGCTTCAAAGGCAGTTTCAGCGACTTGCTCAGCGCCGGCCCGATGCCGTGCATGACCCAGCCTTACAATTGCGTGGCGCAGAGCATCAGCCATTTCCAGTTCTTCTTTTCGATAGGGCAGACATTCTGATGCGCCGCCCATCTTCCATCGCGATCTTTACGGCCGGTTGCCTGGCAGCGGGTTGCCTGGCCGCCGAGGTCATCGACCGGATCGCGGTGTCGGTAGGGAATCGGGTGATTACGGAAACGGATCTGGACCGGGAGATACGCATCACGGCGTTTATGAACAACGCGAAGCCGGATTTAAGTC